>JAEEGH010008157.1_pt1 | contig 24886 bp, 21 predicted proteins | sample 9134181 | NCBI WGS metagenome assembly JAEEGH01 (sample SAMN16246544, study PRJNA631951) | gut metagenome | biome: gut microbiome; feature: rumen; material: DP-attached | host: Bos | place: Iran: Karaj | collected 2018-10
CGGCAAATGTGACCTGAATCTCCGCCGCATTATCGATGTGGACAATCCTCGGCTCACCGTTCTCGTCAACCACGCGGTAATCCATATAGTACATATTGTGTCCTCCGCCATCGGTCTCTCCGAACGGGATTCCGATGTCCGGGTATTCCATATCGTTCTTCCAGTCGTCGAACATTGCCTCCAGGCTGTTCCTCCAATTCGGTTCCGGACCGATTCCGTAGATTGCCGTCAGCCAGCGCTTGTCGGACTCATCACGGATTTCACCGCCGTTTTGATACTCCAGCAGTTCTCTGTATGCGGGCGAAATCTTATAGCCGATTGCCTTCTCCGTCCGTTCGATCCACTCTTCCGTAATCTTCGGGAGCTCATACTTACTTCGTTTCCCTCCCGGATTGTCAAACAGCAGGGATAAGTCCACTCCGGCGAACAATCCGGCAGGCTTCTGAATCCTGTCCGAATACATTGCTGCCTGTTCGGGAGTCTCAGGCTTCTCCGGTTCGGGCGCCCTGTACCAGTTATATGCTTCATCGTTAGCATTTGCGGCGGAAACAACTACATTGTTTTCGAGGACATCCACTAAAACGAACCAATTTGGATGGCTTTTATTTCTTCTGACCCGAAGGCGGTAATACTCATTTCGCAGAAAGTGAGGTGCGTACGGATATCCGAACAGTTTTTTCCTGCTAAACCAGTATACGGTTCCGACAGCCCCTATCGGATTCCCCGGATTCTCTATATTCTTCGGGGATAAGCATTGAATGTTCGCTCTCTCTTCCTTACCATATGTCTGAAAGGCGGAGCATCCCTTCTCCCATGCCCAGCGGACCTTTACAACAATTTCCTCTGTTCCCTCCGAAAACTCCTGTAAGAATTCCTTCTTGTTCTCTTCTGTTAGTTTTTTCATGCGATTCCCCTCTCAAAACCCTTAACCGTTTACTCTACGGAATATTCCCGGCATTCTCGTTTATACTTCCCCGTAAAACCAAATATCGGAAACATACACCTCATCCTCATCTGTAAGAGTCTCTTTATATCCGACTTCTTTCAATTCCGTGACAATGCCTCTTTCCCTCGCCAGTGACGAACCGTCCTTGATTTCTGTCCAGTCCTGATAGCTGCCATGACGATCCCAGAAAGATTCATAATACTTGCGATCATAGAATATGGTGATTTGCGAAGCCCACAGACTCGGAATCGTCAAATCCCCCACGACCTTACAAAAATGATCGGTGTCCGGTTTTGTTCTGATTATTTCCTCGGTCTTTTTAATCCACGCTTTACAGAATGCCGTCTTTACTTTGGACGAAGTCGTCGTACTGTCTATCCAGAAACCGGCCGGAATATGAAAATGATCAAATTCGCGCTCGTCTGCATAATCTATGTACCGATAGGCGTTTATCTCCTCAATTTCTTTCAGTAATTTCTTAAGCCTGCGTTTCTGCCCCCGGACTTTTTTATCAAACATGTATGAATTCATCATTTACCTCCGCGAAAAGATTTAAAATATTATACCATACTCCTATGGCATTTGTCACGAAATACCATGTAAAAACGTATGCTGTTTTAGTGGCGCAATCCGGTTCGGTATGCTATAATGTTTTAAATACGATGCAGGGGGATGTGACATGATTATCGGGTTTATCTTTTGGAGCGTTATGGCTGTCGGGCTTTCGGTGATCGGAATCATTTCGTGGAGATCAAAAAAGCCCGTGGGATTCTTCGCGGGCGTTAAGCCTCCGGAAGTTACGGACACGGTAAAGTACAACCACGCCGTCGGGACAATCTGGTTCGTCTATGCGGCAGTCTTTGAACTGTGCGGTGTGCCGTTACTGTTTCTGAAGCGGAATTCCGCAGGGTTTGCCTTTATAATGCTCGGCGTCGTCGCCGCCTCCATCGGGCTGGCGGTAGCATATACCGTTATTCAAACGAAATATGAAAAAAAGCCGTGACTCATGTCACGGCTTTAGTATTCAGCCTCCGTTCACATTCCGGATGTATTCCTCCGCGGAAATCATCGGTTTTTCAAGTTCCGCTACGGTTTCGGCAGAAAGTGTCATCGTCGAAGCGTATTCCTCTCCGGCCTTTTCGAACTTCTTTAGAAGCGGGTCTGCAACCACTGCTGCCAAAGGAACGTTGAGAAGCGGCGTTTCGGGAACGCATACCATGTCAGGGTTGCAGAAACAGGTCTTGCACTGAAGCTTTACGGCATCAAAATTACCTTCCCAGTGCGGGAATCCGCATCCGCAGATCACAAGTGTATGAATCCGTGAGAAATCAGCCAGCGCCTCATGCCGCACGGTTCCGTCCGAAAGCTGTTCCATCCGCATCTTTACAAGAGGAATGGTGCGGTCCAGCACCGCCTTCAGATGCGACGGCATGCCGTAACAATAAAGCGGGAAGCTCCAGATAATCAGATCCGAATCCCGGTATAAATCAAGAATCTCATTCTGGTCATCCTCAATCAGGCAGTGTCCATTCATCTGCTGCCAGCAACCGAAACAGCCCCTGCAGGGCGCAATCTTCTTATCAATCACGTCGACAACGTGAACCTCATGCTCTCCATTACGGTTCAGTCCCTTAAGAAATGCATCCGTCAGGCGGAAGGTGTCGCTTTTCTTCTTCGGACTTCCGTTCAGTACCAGTACTTTCATGTGTGCATTCTCCTTCAAATTCCCAGTTTTCCATAAATCTTCTCAATGTACGGCGATTTGTACGCGATGTAGCCGTCGATGTCGAAAGGATACCGCTTCGCGCCCTCTTCCTTCACCCAGCTGTATTCCGCCACCGCATCGGGATTTGCGCGCAGGTAATCGCGAAATGTGACATGCCGCTTCAGTTCGGACGAGTCCTTCGTACATACATACAGATGGTGCTTCCGAAGGTGTTCCTTGCCGTCGTAGGAGAACGCCTCCCGCCCCGGAATCTCTTTATTGCCTTCATGGGTATACCCGATCTTTCCGAGCGCCTCGATCACCGAAGGCAGCACCGCTTCCCCTTCGATTACCACATCAATGTCGATGATCGGCTTGGCGGAAAGTCCCGGAACGGATGTGCTTCCGACATGTTCAATCGAAATCGCAAGATCTCCGAGCGCGTCCTCGAGTTCTCCTTTAATCGCCTGAAAATCCTCTGCCCACGCGCTGTCATAAGGGCACACTTCCACGCGTTTATAGCCCCTCGGTGAAGTTTTAAGGACCTCCTCTATCCGCTTAAAGTCCGCCCGTTCCTCCGCGGGGTCATAGGTATAATTGTCCGGAACATCGTCGAACAAGGCGACGCGCTCCATCTCGCTCTCGGGAAGTTCTCCGAGCGCATGCGCATAGGCAAGAAACGCGCGTCCGTTATTCTTTCCGACGCCGTCGTCCCACAGCTGCTCATAGTCCCAAAGCGGAATCATGTAGCAGTCCCGAATTCCGGCTTCCTCGTAAAGCTCCCGGAAAGCCGCTTCAAGCGCGGTCTCACCCGGCTCCACATGCCCGCCGGGATGCTCAAAACTCTGTCTCCTCTTATGAAAGCTGTATACCCACTTGTCTGCATAACGGGCAAATATGACGACAAATTCGATACTCTCCAGTTCTCCCGCCCTATAATAGGTTTTCATCTCACCCTCCGTTGCTGCGCTTTGCGCCCGGCCGGATTCTTTCAATCCGGGTTTTCGGACAGCTTCTTATGCAGCGTATTCATAACATTTTTCTTGTCCGCGCACCACTGCGGCTCAATCAACAGTTTCTTCGGGCCGTCGCCGGTAATCCGGTGAATTACGGTTTCCTCCGGAAGCAGTCCGAGGGCCTTCTTAAGAAGCTCCGCATACTCCGTAATCGTCATGACCGGCCACGGGTTCTTAAGATATTCCTCACCGAGCTTTGTGCCGCGAAGGATCTGCAACAGTTGAAGCTTTACGCCGTCCGGTGCCGGATTCAGTCCCGCAAGATAACGGACGGAGTTAAGCATATCCGCTTCGCTTTCCCCGGGAAGCCCGAATATTAAGTGCACGATTATTGTAATCCCGGCCGCTTTAAGCCTCCGGTACGCATCCTCGAAAACGCTCCGGGGATAGCAGCGGTTGATCCGCTCCGCAGTTGCGTCACAGGCGGTCTGAAGCCCCAGCTCCACCCACACCGGCTTGATCCGGTTCAGCTCCGAAAGCATCGCAATCACCTCGTCCGAAACGCAATCCGGACGGGTTCCGATTGAAAGAATAACGATATCCTCCCGTTCAATCGTCTCCCGGTAGAGTTCTCGTAGTCGGTTGATATCGCCGTATGTATTCGTATAGGACTGAAAGTAGGCAATGAAATGAGTGCCCTTCGTTTTCCTGCTTACAAGTTCCTTCGCCTTTTCGATCTGCTCTCCGATCGGTGCCGGAACCGTGGCGAAATCCCCGCTTCCGCCTTCCGAACAGAACGTGCAGCCGCCTACGCCGACGGTCCCGTCTCGGTTCGGGCAGGTACAGCCGCTGCTTAACGAAAGCCGGTAGATTTTCTCTCCGTATTGTTCTTTAAGAACATCGGAAATGAAACGGTTTCTCATCCTTCCACCGTAAGCCTTTCCCCGTTGAGAACGACCTCCGTGAGCCGGTCATCGGGCGTATAGACAAGCTTTAAGGAGAAAAACGGCGCATCCTCCTTAAGAAGCCGGAAGAACACCTTGTCCCCCTCCCAGATCGGAAGTTCCTCCACGCGGTCCTTGTCAATCCAGGTAAGCTCGCCCTCGTCGCACTCCCCGATTTCGCCATCCCACCGGTCGGCCGTGTAAAGGTGCATGTATTCCGTCACATTTGCCCCATAGACAAATGTGACGATTCCCCGCGCCCGGTACCCTTTAAGCGTCACGCCGGTCTCCTCGAAAACCTCGCGGAGCAGGCACTCGTCCGGGCTCTCGCCGAACAGAAAATGCCCGCCGACGCCGATGTACTTGTCGCGGTTAATGTCTTTCTCCTTCTTGACGCGGTGCAGCATCAGGTACTTTCCGTCCCGCTCAAGGTAACATAAGGTTGTAAGCTCCGGTACCGGCATGTTTTCACCCCGCAAAATGTGATAGATTCCCGTTCGGAATATAGCATTTTCCGAAGGGACCTGTCAAGGCGTGACGCCCCGGAGCCCCTGTTTTTCACCGATTTTTCCCGATTCCGTAACCTTTTATTGCATTCTTTCCTTCTTACGGCTATAATGCGGATATAGTTTAGTAGAAAGGAGTACCTGTTTTTCATGATCAGTGACGAGTATGAAAAAGCGATGCATCTGGGGCAGAAGGAATACAGTGCCTGCATTAACAAAGGTCTGCATCCTTACCTCACCTGCATGGAAGATATCATGGCTCCGTACGAGACCGAGTCCAAGGTAAAACTCGGCCTGCAGGAAATTCCGCTCAACCAGGTTGTGGGGACCTTCGCTGAGGGACGTTCCAGCGCATTCGCGCGAAATTTTATGCCGCTTCTTGAGCCCGAAACCGAGTTCGCTATGAAGTGGATGGCCCTTTACAGTTCTATGCTCGAGGAGGGACTCCGTGAGCCGATTATCGCTTACGAGTTCCTGAACAAGTTCTATGTGCAGGAAGGCAACAAACGCGTCAGCGTGTCCAAGTATATCGGAGCCGTGACCATTGAGGCCCAGGTGACACGCATCATCCCGAAGCGCACCGACGCCAAGGAAATCCAGCTCTACTATGAGTTTCTGGAATTCTTTGAGAAGACCGGCGTCAACTACCTGACCTTCACGAAAACCGGAAGTTACGGCCTTCTTCTGAAGGAATTGAAGGAGAACCCGGAGAGCCCCTGGACCGAGGAAGACGCGATGGACCTCCGTTCCGTCTACGCGCGCTTCCGTAAGGAATACCTTGCAGCGGGGGGCGATAAGCTCGTAACGACCGTTGCCGATGCTTTTCTTGTGTACCTTCATATCTTCGGCTATGCCGCAACGAAAGATGCGACTTCCGCCGAGCTGTCGAAGAACATCTCACGCGTATGGAGTGAGTTTAAGATTTACGGGCGGGAGCGGCAGGCTTCCATCTCAATGAACCCGGTGGAGGACCCGAAGAAGCATGTCTTCACGAACCTGATTCCGCAGAAGCAGCACGCGGTGGCATGGCTTCACGAGCGAAACCCGGAGGTGAGCGCCTGGACGTACAACCACGAACTGGGACGCGAGCATGTGGAGGATGTCTTCGGAAACCGTATCCGTACGGGTTCGTTCTACGATGTTCCGGCTGACAAAGCCGACGAAGTCATTGCGGACGTTATTTCGAAGGGGTTCGACATTATCTTTGCCACCTCTCCGCAGCACATTGCGGCATGCGCGAAGGCAGCGGTTACGCATCCGGACGTCAAGTTTTTGAACTGCTCGCTGAATACCTCTTATAAATCCGTCCGTTCCTATTATCTTCGGACGTATGAGGCGAAATTCATCATCGGCTGCATCGCGGGCGCCATGGCGGACAACAACCGTGTCGGATACATTGCGGACTACCCGGTATTCGGTTCGGTGGCGAGTATCAACGCATTTGCCCTCGGGGCGAAATCCGTGAATCCGCGTGCCGAGATCTATCTGGACTGGTCGACGCTCAAGGAACGCACCGACGGCGATTTGTTCGACCGGAACAATGTTTATATTGTCAGCGACCGCGACCTGAACGCTCCGATTGCCGTCTCCCGTGAGTTCGGTCTTTACGAGCGCGGCGAAACGCCGGTGAATTACGCGATGCCGGTATGGCACTGGGGCAAGCTGTACGAAGAAATTCTCAGAAGTATTCTGAATAACAACTGGAAGGACGAGGAGGAATCAGCCGGCATTTACGCGCTGAACTATTGGTGGGGAATGTCCTCGGGCGCCATTGACGTAATTACTTCGCAGAAGCTTCCGCCGGAACTCCTTAGGCTTACGGAAACACTGAAGACCGCAATCATTAACCGGACGCTTGTTCCATTTTCCGGCCTAATAAGATTTCAGGACGGTTCGTGTCTGGATGCCGGCGAGGGGCTTGCCCCTGAGGAACTGATCCGGATGGATAAGCTTGTGGAAGGCATCCACGGGCACATTCCGGTTCCGGACGAGCTTCGGGACGAATTCCGTGACTTTATGAACTCGCAGGCCGTATTCCGGCCGGAGGCGGAGACACAGCTGTAAGAAGGACGATAATGTATTAAAGGGGTTTTATCGTGAAGATTCTGATTGTATCGGACAAGGAATCCAAGGCTTTGTGGGACTACTATACCCCGGGGATGTTAGATGAGTATGACCTCATCCTCTCCTGCGGCGACCTGGCCCCGCAGTACCTTTCCTTTCTCGCGACCTTTACCAAGGTTCCGGTGCTGTATGTTCACGGAAACCATGATGACTGTTATGTAAATACGCCCCCGGAAGGCTGCGTCTGCATCGAGGACAAGGTCTTCCGCTATAAGGGGCTTCGCATTCTCGGGCTCGGCGGCTCCAACCGCTACAAGCCGGGAATCAACCAGTATACACAGGCGGAAATGCGACACCGCATCCGCTCGCTCCGTTTCCGGATGTTCCGAAGCGGAGGCATTGACATTCTCCTGACCCACTCGCCCGCCGAGGGGCTCGGAGACGCGGAGGACATTCCGCATCAGGGGTTTGCCGCATTTGTCGACCTTATGAACAAATACAAACCCAAGTACATGATCCACGGCCATGTGCATGCCAATTATACCCGCAACATGAAGCGTATCACCGCCTTCGGCGAGACGCAGATCGTAAACGGCTATGAAAAGTATGTTCTGGAGATACCGGACGAGGAAATCGCCCGCTGGGAGCAGGAAGTTCCCAAAAGAAGGAGACACCGCCGCCGCAGACGGAAGGGTGCCGCCGACAACAACCCGGTTCAGTCGTCCGAGCCGTAAATCGGACAACGGGAAGCACACCGCGATGAAAACGCGAGCTTCGCTCGCCGCGGTGCGCGCAGGTCAAACCCCTGCTTCGCAGGCATTTGACAAGTGTGAGTTCGAAACCCATCCTCACATAAAACAAAACTAGGAGGAAGGGGCACCTTATGCCCCGCAGAAAAATGAAGAAAAAGACTTATTTCATCGCAGTGGCTGCAATCACTGCGGCACTCTACGTCGCTCTGACGTATTTAAGCAATGCCGTCGGCCTCGCAAGCGGCATGATCCAGTTCCGGCTTTCCGAAGCCCTCACCATTCTTCCGTACTTCACTCCGGCTGCAATTCCCGGACTGACCATCGGATGCATTCTTTCGAACACCCTTACAGGCTGTGTAATCTGGGATATTATCTTCGGTTCCGTTGCGACCCTGCTCGGCGCCGTCGGCACTTTTCTGCTCTCGAAGCTTCCCGCATGCAAAAAAAATAAGGGCGCACTGTTATGCACCCTTCCGCCTGTTGTCGCCAATATGCTGATTGTACCATTTGTATTAAAATATGCCTATGAGCTTCCGGACGCCATTCCGTTCATGATGCTCACAGTCGGCATCGGTGAAATCGTATGCTGCAGCATCCTCGGCGGACTCCTTCTGTTCTCCCTGAAGAATACCGGCTTCCGCGTGGAGGAATAACATCTCTTACCGTCCCATCGCCTTTCCGGCTGCGGCAAATCCGGCGAAAAGCACGATGTCGCCGACCACGATGGTCGCTCCCGGAGGCGTGGACCAGAGGATCGAAAGCAGAATCCCGGTCACCGAACTGATAACAGCAAGTCCCGCCGCGCAAAGCATTACCGCCCGGAACGAGCGGAACACGCGCATCGCGGAAAGTGCCGGGAAGATGATCAGGGCGGAAACCAGAAGCGATCCGACAAGATTCATCGCAAGAACGATTACCACCGCCGTCACGACGGCAATCATCGTATTGTACGCCGCGACATGCAGCCCGGTGCTTCTTGCGAAATTCTCGTCAAATGTGACCGCGAAAATCTTCCGGTAGGAAAGCACAAACATCCCGATTACCAAAACCGAGAGCACAAGACACAGGATCGCGTCCGACGCGTTCAACGTTACCATGCCCTGCGATCCGAACAGAGTCGTACAGACGTCCCCCGAGATATTAGTGGAGGATGGGCGCAGATTCAGAAGAAAATATCCGACGGCCAGCGCGCTTACCGAAATCATGGCAATCGCGGCATCGCCGTGGATTTTTTTATTCTGTCCGGTCTTCAGCAGAATGACCGCCGACAGAATTGTAATCGGAAACACGAAATACAGATTGTTCGTCAGCCGGATCACGGACGCGATCGCTATTGCGCCAAATGCCACGTGCGACAGTCCGTCACCGATGAAAGAAAAACGCTTCAGCACCAGAATCACGCCCAAAAGCGCCGAGCAGAGCGCAATCAGAACGCCCACGATCAGCGCGTAACGCACAAAGGGAAAGGTGAGGTAGTATCCCAGCTTCGCCATCGGTTTTCCTCCCGGATCAATAATACTCTGAAAAAGGGGCTCCCCCTTCGGGGTGCCCCGGAATTTCTAGAACTCGCAGTTTCTCGGTGTTCTCGGATAAGGGATTACGTCGCGGATGTTCTCAACACCCGTCAGATACATAATCAGACGTTCAAAGCCCATTCCGAATCCGCTGTGGATGCATCCGCCGTATCTTCTCGTATCAAGATACCAGTCGATTCCTTCCTTGTCTACACCCATCTCGTTCATTCTTTCAATCAGCTTGTCAAGATTCTCTTCTCTCTGGCTGCCGCCCATGAGCTCGCCTGCCTGCGGAACAAGCAGATCTACCGCCGCAACGGTCTTGTTGTCGGGGTTGACTTTCATGTAATACGCCTTGATCTCCTTCGGCCAGTCGGTTACGAATACGGGACCGTTGAAGTATTCCACGATGTATTTTTCGTGCTCCTTCGCAATGTCCTCTCCGTAATCGGGCTCGAATTCCCATTTCACGTCAGCTTTTTTAAGAATATCGATGACATCATGGTGGCTGATACGGGTAAACTCGGCATTTATAATATTCTCAAGCTTATCCTTTAAGCCCTTTGATACAAACTTGTCGCAGAAGTCAATCTCCTCAGGACACCTGTCACAGACATACTGCACCACGAACTTGAGCATATCCTCTTCGATATCCATAAGACCCTGCAGATCGCAGAAGGCCATCTCGGGTTCAATCATCCAGAACTCGTTGGCATGGGTCTGGGTGTTGGAATTCTCGGTCCGGAAGGTCGGTCCGAACGTATAAATATCGCCAAATGCCATCGCGAACGTCTCGCCCTGCAGCTGTCCCGACCCCGTAATGAAGGACTGCTTTCCGAAAAGATCCTTGCTGAAGTCCACTTTGCCGTCCTCGGTCTTCGGCAGATCGTTCATATTGAGCGTCGTAATCTTAAACATCTGGTCGGAACCTTCACAGTCCGCGCCCGTAATCAGCGGAGTATGCACGTAAACGTACCCTCTGTCCTGAAAATACGTATGAATCGCCATCGCAGCCACGCTCCGAATACGGAATACCGCGCTGAAGAGATTGGTGCGGGGACGAAGATGCGCAACGGTACGAAGGTATTCTCTTGTATGGCGCTTCGGCTGAATAGGATAGTTCTCGGGACAGTCGCCGAGAAGCTTAACTGCCGACGCCTTCACCTCGAAAGGCTGCTGGTGCTCGGGCGTAAGAACCACGGTACCGGTTACCTGTACGCTCGATCCGACTCTTATCTTGGAGATGTCCTCGAAATTACTAAGTCCCTGCTCGTAAACAACCTGCAGATTCTCGAAGAACGAACCGTCGTTCACGTTAAGGAATCCAAACTGTGCCTGTGCGCGGTTCGTGCGGACCCAGGCGCAGACAGTCACTTCTTTGGAAGCATATTCGGAAGTGTTTCCGAACAGCTCTTTAATTCTCGTTCTCATCTTGTTTCTCCTTGAAAGTAAAATGCATGCGGAACCGGGCGTTCCCGTCCGTACATACTTATCTGCTATAATAACAGTTTTTTCTGATATGTCAAATACGAATCACGCCGAAGGCAGGAAGTGCTCCTTCAGGTACTTGTTCTCAAATTCCTCAAGGGGAATCGGGCGCTCGAAGAGATATCCCTGCGCCGTCGTGAAACCGCAGCCGGAAAGGAAATCGGCCTGCTCCTGCGTCTCCACGCCTTCGAATACGGCTTCCTTCTTCACGGAGGAAATCATATCGCACATGCAGCGGACGTAATTCCGTTCCATTTCCCCCTGACCGATGCGCTGTAAGAAGCCGCGGCCGATCTTTACGATGTCAACCGGAGCGTTGATCAGCATGGACAGGGACTCGCGGCCGGAACCGAAGTCGTCAAGCGTAATCTTGAAGCCGCGGTTCTGCAGATCCCGGATGGAATCGGAAGCGCCTTCCTTCTCAGCAAGGAGCATCTCCTCGTTGACTTCGATTTCAATGTATTTGCTTTCCACGCCGTACTGCTCGGCAAGACGGCTGATTCGTTCGTCGAACTTAAGGAAGCTCTTGTTGTTCTTACCGAAATTGATGGAAATCGGAACCATCTTCGCGCCGGATTTCTTCCAGTTGCGAAGTGCCTGAAGCACATTCGTGTAAATGCAGAAGTCGAGATCGGTAACGTGGCCGGTCTTCTCGAGAATCGGTACGAAATCCGCCGGATAGCGGTAGGTCCCGTCGTCCATGAGCCAGCGGGCCAAAGCCTCCGCGCCGATCAGTTCTTTCGTCTCAAGCGAGAACTTCGGCTGGAAGAAAACTTCAATCTTATTGTTCTTAATCGCGTTCTGAATCTCACCGGCAATGGTCTGCTCGTGATTCCGCTGCGCCCGGAGCTCTTCGGAATAGATGCAGTAGGAATTCTCCTGTCCGCTCTTCGCCTGCTTACGGGCGAGGTTCGCATTATCCATTGCAAGCGGGATATCGTTATCATTTTTCTTCAGGAAATACACGCCGCTCGAGAGCTGGATGTCAATTCCCGGATATGCCTTCAGCTGATGCTCCACGAATACCTTGGACCAGCTTCTCAGCTTTGCGATTACCTGCTCCTTCGACTCGCCGTTCACGTAAATCAAAAAGTAATCCGAATGGATACGGCAGGCAAAGCACTTCTTGCCTTTTCTCTGGAACATCGCGGCAAATTCTCTGAGCATCCGGTCACCGGCCGGATATCCGTACTTCTCGTTGATGTAGGAAAAGTCATTAATATCACAGTAAATAACGGCATGCACCGGCTCCATCTCCGGGTCGGAAAGCGTCTCCTGCAGTCTTGCGCGGAAGGCGGTGCGGTTGTAAAGGCCGGTCAAGCGGTCGGTCGAGGACAGCCGGTTAATGAGCATCCGGTCGTTGCTGCGCTCCTTGCGGATCTTGCGCTCCTCGTCAATCTGGGCGATGCGGCCGTACAGATAGGAGATGTTACCCTCCTCGTCCTTGGCGCCGATGACGTTCATGCGGTACCAGCGGTACTCCTGTCCGTCCGTCTTAAGACGAACCTCGCCCTTCGTATTCTCACCTGTATTCTTTACGTTCTCAAGAAGGGACATACAGGTATCGTAGTCCTCCTCGTGAACGAACTTCCGGATCATGTTCTTCTCCAGAAAATGCGGGATCATGCTTTCCGTTCCGAGCATATTCGCCACCTTGGTCGGGAGGCTCACACGGTCGTCTGCGATGCTGTAGCCGAACTGGATATCGTCGGAGGTCTCCTCCAGCTGACGGTAATGGTCAAGCTGGTGCTTCATGGACATTTCCGCGTTAATCCGCTTTGTGATTTCGGTAAATGCACAGCTTACGAGGCTAGCGCCCTCGTCGTTCCGGCTTACCACAAGCGCATTGCAGTGTACCCAGGCAACGCTTCCGTCGAAACGGTTCACACGGAATTCGGCCTCGAGCACGCTTCCGGGCTCGGTCTTCAGGTCGAAAAGACGTGTCACATTTTTCACATCGTCGGGCGCAACAATCTCGGAAAGGTAATTGTTATGAATCGAAGCGAACTGCTCGGCGGAGTGACCGATTACCGCGTAGAAAGCGTCGTTCGCGTAATAAATCTCCGGCACGTTGTCATGGGAGATGCGCCCCTGGTAGTCGAACACGGCGATGCCCACGGGAAGGGTGGTCAGAAGGCTCGTAACCTGACGCTTCCGAAGCATCTCGCCGGTCACCTGCGTAATCGTGATGTCGAACAGACCGTTCTTCATCATCTTCTTCTGGCGGCGCACAAAGCACTGCACGGAAACCGTCTGCTGCTCGGCCGTCACGACACGGTGCTCAATGCAGACAACCATCTGCTTACGGATCTTTTCATCGAGAATCTTGCGAATCGTCTCGCGGTCATCGGGATGAACCAGGGAAATGTATGTGCCGCCCTTGTTGTTCTTTGCGTGAATCCCGAACAGCTCCTCGACGCTTGCGTCACAGTCGACAATGGAATAATCCTTGTCGTCACGCACCGTGCAGGTTCCGAAGAAAATCTGACGGGCATATCCGCGTCCGGTGGAGATGTCCTTGCTCGTTCCGTCGCCCATCATTCCGGTAAGATAATGGAACAGCGTGTCTTCTCCGGCAAATGCGTTGAGAATCAGTTTCTTGGCGCGCACGTGACTTGCGCAGATAAAAAGACAGGACAGAAAAATCGACCACGTCAGCGGATACGCGCCGCGCTCAATGGAACTGACCGTCTGTCTCGTAATGCCGATCAGCACGCCGAATTCCTCCTGCGAAAGCTTCATCGCCTTCCGGTAGGTGGCGAGATTGGCCGAGAAGATTTCCAGAAGTCTCTTTTTCTCATTTGCCTCGAGGTTCATCATGGTAACTATCCCCTTTTTATGAATCTGTTATGACTTTCTTACCGGGCCGCCCCCGGTCTGCGCTATTACCGGTCCGCCTCCGGACTGTGTTATTACTTCCTTACCGGGCCGTCCCCGGTCTGCGCTACGTAGAAGGCGGCGGCGTATCCGATCTTTCTTAGGTAGGCTTCGCCGACCTTAGCGGTAAATTCGGGAACCGCCTGCTCACGCACCAATGCGACCGCGCATCCGCCGAATCCGGCGCCGGTCATCCGCGCGCCGATTACGCCGTCCTGCTGCCAGGCTTCCGTAACAAGTGTATCTAACTCCTTCCCGGTCACTTCATAATCGTGCCGGAGGGAGATGTGCGATTCGTTCATCAGCTGTCCGAACAAAGAAAGATTGCCGTCCCGAAGCGCTTCCGCTGCGCGAATCGTGCGGCGGTTTTCAAACACCGCGTGCTTTGCGCGTTTTCGGCACACCGGATCAACGATAGCGTCCTGCACCGCGAGGAAGCCTTCTTCGTCAAGGTCGCCGAGCGTCCTTATATCCCGGATCTTCTGAATATCGGCAAGCGCCCGCTCGCATTCGCTGCGGCGCTCGTTATACTTGGAATCGCCGAGCTTACGCTTCTTGTTGGTATTCATTATGACGATGCGGGCGCCCGTCAGGTCAAGCGGAACGTACTCATACTTAAGTGTTGCGGTATCGAGGAAGATCGCATGGTCCTTCTTCCCCATCGCGATCGCGAACTGGTCCATAATTCCGCAGTTCACGCCGATGAAGGAATTCTCCGCCGTCTGTCCGAGCTTCGCATTGGTAATCCCGTCGAAATCAAATCCGAACAGGTCCCGGATGATAAACCCGGTCAGCACCTCAATGGATGCCGAGGAGGAAAGCCCCGAGGAATTCGGAATCGTTCCGAAATACAGAATGTCCATTCCGGAATCGATCTTGTATCCGGCCTGCGCTGCTGCGAAGATCACGCCACGCGGGTAATTGCACCAGGAAAGCTCCTTCCGGTATTCCGTATCATCTAAAGATGTCTGAAGTATCCCCGCTTCCGGAAAATTGTCCGAGAAGAACCGGATAACCCGGTCATCTCTTTTCCTCGCCGCGGCATAGGTTCCGATTGTCAGCGCACACGGAAACACGTGCCCGCCGTTATAATCCGTGTGCTCTCCGATCAGATTCACACGTCCGGGGGCAAAATACTCCCGAATGTCCCCGTCAGATCCGAAGACCTGACGGAACCGCTCTGTTATATCCATACAAACTCCTACTTATTCGTCACGGCGGAAGGGTCGCGGATAATCTGCCGCGTCGCTCTGCGCGCATTTTTCTCTTCGTACATGCGGTCGTCACTGATGGTCATCCATTCGCCGAGGGATTTGCCGGCGGCCGGATCCACAATCACGTACCCGAAGCTTGCCTGTACGATATACGGTCTTCCCGACCGGCTGTTATAGTCATCAAGAAATGCCCGGAAACGTTCCCGGTATTCAAGAACCATCTCTTCGTTATAGTTCAGTGCAAGCATTTGGAATTCGTCGCCGCCGACCCGGTAACAGGTCTCGTTGCTGTAGCAGGCGGCCGACATGGCATTTGCAATCGCGCGAAGCGCAAGGTCTCCGAAGGAGTGGCCGAAGGAGTCATTGATGTCCTTAAGGCCGTCCATGTCGATTCCGACGATGGCCATCGGCTGCTTCCGACGCAGCGCCATCTCATAAAGGGTTTCACTTTTCTGCTCGAAACCGCGGCGGTTCGACAGGCCGGTCAAAACATCGCTTACATACAGATGCTGCAGCTCGTTAATCAGCGTTTCCTTCTTCATGTTCGAGCGGATTTCCTCAAGCGCCGAGCAGATATTGGTGATGAAGCATTGGAAGAAATTGTTCGGAAGGTTGTCGCCGGTATACGTCATAACGCCGTATCCGAGGCAGTCATCGTGGTAATGAAGCGGCACAAGGTAATAGCCGCACGGATCATCGCACACATATTCCTCCGGCAGAATGTCCCCGATTTCGAAAACATGGTCCACGTGGCCGAGAAGACGGTTCTCGCGGATTGCCGTCCGAAGATGCATCATCGGCGTAAAGCCGCGGAATTCCTCCGGCTCCTGGGTCCGCCAGTCATAGTCGTTAATGATCAGATAAAAATCCCTTACGCCGTCGTTCTGGTTAACAAAGGAATAAATCACGTTATTCAGTTCGTCGAGGTCTTTCGCTTTCTCGGCGTTGATGCTCATGAACATCGACTGGTAAAGAAGCGAGCGCATCCGCTGCCCGGACTCGTAGTATTTCCGAACCGTCGCCTCCAACTGCGCCTGGTTGCGCGTGCCGCATCCGCAGGATTCACGGACAACGATATGCGTCGGGACGTAGGTTATTTCCGGAACCTTCTCGCCGTCTTCCATCAGGCGGATTGCTTCGATGGCTTTCTCTGCCATTTCCGGCACGTTTACGCGAACGGATGTCAGCGTAGGCGCCGTCGCGTCGGTTTCCGAAATATCGTCAAATCCGGTAACCGCAATGTCCTGCGGAACCCGGATGCCGCGGTGCTGCAGCTCGTTGATGACGGAGATTGCCATATAGTCGTTCGCACAGACGATTACCTGCGGGAATTTCTTCCGGTCCGTCAGAAGATAATCGAGCGCATCCGGGCCGGTATCGCGCCAGAAGTTTCCGTAATAGATATCTTCCTCGCCGACCGAAATCCCGTAGCGGTCCATCACGCGGAGGAAACAGCTCAGACGGTTCTTCGCGTCCACATGCTCCCGAGGTCCGTTGACGAAACAGATATCCCGGTAGTTGTGCTCCTCGACGAGATGCGTAAGAATGCTCTCCATCGAGTTCTTGTCGTCCACAAGGATGCTGCAGTAATGCTCCACCTGACGGCGTACGCAGACGACCGGACATGTCGCCTGTTCCTTTACACGCTGCACGATCTTATCGGCAACGGCTTTATTCTCAAAGGTATCAATCGCGAGAACGATACCGTCCATCTGCGAAAAATCAGGGAGGTCCGCAATATAGGACTCACCGACATCGTAAGCTTCGTTATTGCCGTACTTGCCGAAGCACGAGTAAACAAGCGCGTAGTACCCGCACTCTCTCGCCTTCGACACCAGACGTCGAAGAAGCATATACTGATACTCCGCCGAGCCGCGGCTGATCAGAATCGCAATCTTCTTTTTCTGCCCCAAATTCATACTCTATCCTCCAAAAACGGTCCCCAACAGCCCCATCCGCGCAAAATACCACAAAACGCAGACGTTTCCGAGTACTATATTACAATGGAAATTCGGATAATTCAACTTAAAAATCGAAATTTTTAGGATTTTTTGCAATAAAAGTATACATTTTGGTTTTTTGATGATATACTTTTGAAAAAAGATATTGACAAAGGAGAAAAACCTTGTCCAATAAGGCTCGAGACGATATTTTTTACATGAAAAAAGCCCTTCATCAGGCGGAACGCGCCGCCGCGATGGGAGAAGTCCCCATCGGGTGCGTCATTCTGTATGAAGGGCGTATTATAGGACGCGGGTTCAACCTTCGGAAGACCAAGCACACAACGCTTGCCCACGCCGAGATCACGGCGATCCGCCAGGCCTGCAAGGTCATCGGCGACTGGCGGCTTGAGGGTTGCACCATGTATGTGACATTGGAACCGTGCCAGATGTGCGCCGGTGCCATCGTACAGTCGCGGCTCGACCGGGTTGTCATCGGTACCGATAACCCGAAGGCAGGCTGCGCAGGCTCTATCCTGAACCTGCTTCAAATGAAAGAGTTCAACCATCAGGTGGAGATTACCCGCGGCGTATTAAAGGATTCCTGCAGCGAAATCCTGCAGACCTTCTTTAAGGAAATGCGGGCGCGCGAAGCAGAAAACCGCTCCGCTTCCGGTAGACTTTTCCCTGCGAAAGAGGTAGAATGAACTGTGGGAAGCGTCGGCACGAGCCGGCGAGGCTTCACAGAAATGTTGCAATAAACTGAGAGGTTTTGTTATGCAGATTCACGGCTTACAAAAACTGACTTTACTGGACTTTCCGGGGCATATCGCCTGCACCGTTTTCACGGGCGGGTGTAATTTCCGCTGCCCCTTCTGTCATAACGGCGGGCTCGTGCTCGAACCCGAGAAGGCTCCGCTGATTCCCGAAGAGGAATTCTTCGCGTTCCTCGAAAGCCGCAAGGGACGGCTCGAGGGCGTTGCGGTGACCGGCGGGGAGCCGACCGTCAACGGGGATCTTCCGGAGTTTCTGAAACGGATAAAGGACATGGGATTTGCCGTCAAGCTGGACTCTAACGGCCAGAATCCCGACATGCTTGAGCGGATTATAAAGGAAGGCCTTGCGGATTACGTCGCGATGGACATCAAAAACTCGCGGGAGCGCTACGGAGAGACCATCGGCATCCCGAACTTCCGCACCGACCGTGTGGAGAGAAGCGTTAAACTTCTGATGGAGAGCGGCGTTTCGTACGAATTCCGTACGACGCTTACCGAGGAGCTGCATGACGAGGCTTCGATTACCGCCATCGGACAGTGGATCGCAGGCGCGGAAGCTTACTTTCTCCAGTCCTACCGGGATTCCGAAGAGATTCTGATGCCCGGTAAATTCCATGCGCCTTCGAAGGAGACGCTGGAGCGTTACCTCGAAATTCTCCGACCGCTCGTGCCGTCGGTATCTTTACGAGGCAGGGACTAGCAGTCCAAGTTGATCGCAGCGAATCGTTTTCGATGTTTTTTTGGAACCGGAATACGTTTGTTTCGTTTTTAGTTCCAGAGAATTCCGTGGATACTGGAACCAAGAAGGGAAATACTTGCCTTTAGTTCCATATAATACCAAGAATGTTGGAACCGGAAAGCGGAAGTCTTAATTTCAGTTCCAAAAGATTTCAAGAATGCTGGAACCAAAGAGCAGAAATCTTGATTTCAGTTCCATCTAATTTCAAAGATGTTGGAACCGGGAAAGGATATACTCGCTTTCAGTTCCATAAGATATCCGGATAATCAAACACCGGTTGAACAAAGGCCGGATAACAGCAAGCCGAATAAACGCAAACATAAAAGCTGCCGCCCTGCGATTGAATAATCGCAAGTGCGACAGCTTCGTTTTTCAAATCCTTATAAGGTTTTTGATTCTTATACGTTCTTCACGTCCGAATCCACAACTTCCACAGCGGCAGCTTCCTCAATTATTTCTTCCGCTATTTCATCCGCGTCAGGGTCTGCGATCACATTTTCCGCAATCAGGTCTTCTGCGGTGATCTCGGCGGAGGGTTCCGATGTGCCGTCAAAGTCGTCTGTAAGGTCTTCCGCAAGGTCCTGCACCAGTGTCTGGTTGCTTTCCTTCGCGAGAACCGCGCCGGGCGTTGTGATGTATGCCGAGGTGTCCTTCGGCAGGTTCTTCTCCACGAGTCTCACTTCAAGGTAAGACTTCAGGATCGAGTATACAAGGGCGAAGGTCGGAACCGCCACCAGCATTCCGAGAATACCCCAGAGCTTCGAAAACATCGTACATGCAAGGAGTACGTAAATCGGCTTCATGCCTACCTTCTTGCCGACAATGTGCGGATCCAGGTAGTTTCCGTCGAACTGCTGCAGCACAAGGATGAACGCCGCGAAGATCAGTCCGTCAAGCGGGTGTACGCAGAAAATCAATAACGCACAGGGAATTCCTCCGATGAACGGTCCGAAGAACGGAATGACGTTCGTCACGCCGACTACGATACTTACAAGGCCTTTATACTGCGCGATACCTTCGAAGAAGATACCGAGGATGTTCGCTCCGATGAAGCAGAGCATTCCGATAACCGCCGAGTCGAGGATCTTTCCGAGGATTGCCGTCGAGAAGATTCCGTTGGCCTTATGGAGCGTCTGCACCGTTACCTTTGCGGTCTTCTTCGGGAAGACTGCGAAGATGATCTTCTTGGCAAGACCGATCAGGTACTCTTTATCCTTCAGCATATAGATAGCGAAGATGAGACCGATCAGCAGATTGAAGACGAGCTTCAAGGTTGCCGTAACGGCGTTCTTCAGAAGTCCGGCGGACATCGTCATGATGTCGGTCAGCCGGTTCTTCAGGAAATCTTCGAGACCCTTCGTGAAGTTCTCGATGATCGGTGTCAGCGCGTCTTCAACAACCTTATTCCTTGCTATGAGTTTCTCCATGAATTCACGGAGATATTCACCGTATTCAGGCAGGTTCTCGATCAGGGTGCCGATACTTGAAAGGAATTCCGGGATGATTGCGACGAACAGGAGAACGAACAGCGTCAGCACCATGAAAACGGTGATCAGAATCGCAAATCCGCGGGAACGTCCGCGAACGCGGGCCTCTTTCTTCTCCGGCGTCTCACCCTTCTTTGCCTTCCGGTTCATTCCGAGCCGGATGAAATGCTTTTCCAAAAAGCGGACAATCGGGTTCATCAAAAAGGCGATGCAGAAGCCCCAGATTGCCGTGGATATTGCCCCGACAAATCTCTTAAGTCCTGCGGCTACAGACGGAAGGGAATGCAGAAAATAATAGAATAAAAGCGCTCCTACAAGCACCAGAAAAGCCGCGGCAGCCTGTCCGCGGTATGCGCGTGCGCGGGAGAAGGCTCCCTTCAGCCCTTTCCGCTCCTTTCTTCTGCGTGACTGTTTGAACTCGTCGTTCGACGTTTCTTCCGTCACTTCCTGCTCCTGAAGTTTTTCGTCGTCCATGACTTCCTCCCCTGCCGCTTTCGAGGCGGCAAATCTGTCTGCAGCGTAACCCCGGCCCTGTCCGGGAATCTGACTATCCCGGTTCCGTCCCGGGAATTGAATCGTCCCGGCTCAGTGCCGGAATCGTTTTATCTCCTGTTATGCCCAGGGATTGGCTTCGTTGGCCGGGCGGATTCCCATCAGGAGCCCCTGCCAGGTATGAATGAACCACTCACCCGTGGACGGCTTCGTGCGAAGCGTTACCTTGCGGTCGTTGTCCGCTCCGCCGCTCGGAATGTAAAGGCTTACATAGCCCTCGTTCCGGGTATCGTAGCTGTACGGATTGTCGTGTACCGTAATTCTATAAGGAAGCTCAGGTGTGTAGTTGTTCTGCGGAGTCGCGCCCTTAAAGTAGGACTTCACGGTGTACTTCGCGCTCTCCATGAACTGGTTCCGGATCAGCTGCTGGTCAATCACCGCAACGGCATCCCGGCCGTTCAGCCAGTCCATCATCCGGATGCACTCGTCCGGATTCTCTTCATATACGTTGAGGGCGAGAACCGTAAGCGCCGCGGTCTCGAAGAAATCCTGCGGGCTTACCTGTAACGCCTTCAGCTCCTCAAGCGTCTTCGGAAGGGCGTTGTAGGTAAACTCCCTGGTAAGCATGGTATAGTTCTTGACAGCCTGGTTCACCGCCTGATTGACTTCTCCGGCAACCTGATTCACTGCCTTTCGCTCCGCCTGGTTCACAACCTGCCTCGTAATAGCCTCTCCGGTTCTCTTCAGAATGCTGTCAAATAATCCCATAATCCGCTCCTTCTCATTACGCTTTTATAACGCCGGCCGGACACAGCGCCCGGCCGGCAAATGTTACAATTCTTCTTTCTTTATGCCATCGGCTTGCCGCACTGCGGGCAGAACTTCGGGCTCTCGCCCTCGGGTGCCTGATATCCGCAGGAACCGCAGATTGCCTTCTTGGCTTCCGGCTTCTTCGTTCCGCAGTTGGTGCAGAAGTTGCCGTTTACTTCCTGGCCGCAGGTCGGGCAGGTCCAGCTTCCTGCAGGAGCGGGCTTCTTAGCACCGCAGTTCGTGCAGAAGTTACCGGTTGCCGTAGCGCCGCAGTTCGGACAGGTCCAGCCGTTCTGTGCGGGAGCCTGCTGCTGTTGCTGCTGAGCACCCATAGCGTAAAGGTTGGCTGCGGTATTCGCGCCGCCGCCCATGCCGTTCACCATGCCAACGCCCATAAGACCGGCTGCTGCGCCGTTCGGGTTCTTGGCTGCGGCAACAACTGCCTCGGCCTGTGCGCCGATGGTAGCTGCAGCGCCCATCGTAGGATCACGGTACATGGCGTTACGCTGAGCAATCTTGATCATCTCGGCATCCTCATCCGGAAGGGTAACGGTACCGAGTGCTACGTTAACAACATTCAAACCGCGGAAGCTGCCCCATTTTGCGGAAAGAACTTCGTTCATGGCTTCCTCAAGGTCTGTGTTATGAGCAATAATCTGGTTCGGACGAAGCTCCATATCGGAAAGCTTTGCAAGAGCCGGCTGAAGGGCGCTGATGAACTCAGTCTTCAGCATATTGTCAAGCTCGGAACGACGATATTCGCCGGTTACATTTCCACAAACGTTCGTGTAGAACAGAAGCGGATCTGCGATTCTGTAGGAATATACGCCTGCGCAGCGAAGGGATACGTCTACGTCAAGACCGATCTTGGAATCTACAACACGGAACGGAACCGGATTCGGGGTACCGAATTTGTTGTCCAGGATTTCCTTGGTATTGAAGTAGTAAACTCTCTGATCCTTTCCGGTGTCACCGCCGTAAGCGAAACGCTTTCCGATGGTCTTGAAGGTGTTCAGAATGCCCTGGCCGAGGCCGCCGGTGAAGATACTGGGCTCGGTGGAAGCGTCCCATGTGAATTCGCCGGGCTCTGCACAGAACTCAACAACCTTACCCTGCTCAACGATGATCATGGCCTGGCCGTCTGCTACGGCGATGCCGGATCCGTTCGAGATAATGTTGTCGTTGCCCTTCGTGTTGGAGGAACGGCTGCCGATCTGCTTCTGGCCCTTGGTAACCAGAACGTCCTTATCCATTGCTTCGCAATAGAAGAACTCCTTCCACTGATCTGCAAGCGTGCCGCCTGCCGCACCCAATAAAGCTTTGATAAGTCCCATAGTAAAAATCTCCTTTCAAAATCAAACCGTTATGAGTTGGTTTGTTTCTTCGTTCTTTTTTCTTCCTTACGGAGGAAGCGGTCATTGCTCGTCCGCAGCCGGAAGCTGTCTTTCGCGACATAATTGGCGGCGTTTCTGGATTTCGCCACGTTCTTCATGCCGCCCTTCATAATCGAGATGGTGATCAGGGCTACGATCAGTCCGATAACCGCCGCGATGATGTAGCTTTTCACCGTAAAATCGGCGAATAAAAGAATCATACCGTACATCCTGCACCTCCTACAGTAAACTCATCAGTGTGCCGAGAATTACCGTGATCGCGCCGAACACGCCCCAGAAGTATGCGTTCTTGCGCTGCTTGCTGATCGGGAGCTCGCCGACCATCTTGCCGGTCTGCCCGTTGATCGCGTAGCGGTAATCCTTGCCGCCGTACTTGCAGTTGATAATGTAAACCGGAAGCAAAACGTACTTCACGGAAGGTGACAGAAGCCGAAGGTTCTTGCCGGCCACGCGAAGAATCGAATAATCCTTCGCGGTGCTTTTGAACTTATCGACCGTGCTCGCAATCATCAGTTCCTCCGCCCTGCCGATGCTGGCGTCGGGGTCCTGGTCAAAGCGGTCTGCCAGATAACCGGAAAGATAAGCGGTACGGAAGTCCGTAATCTCGTTAAAGTCGTACGGTCCGACCGACTCCATCAGCGCGTCGTCCATCTTCACCGCTCCGTCTACGGGAACGTTCACGAACGCGAGCTGACCTTCGCGGTCCAGTTGGAAATAAGAGGTTTCCTCCACGCGATACTCGCCCTCGTCAAACCGGCGCTGCTTTTCGGCGTCAAATACGACCGCGCCGTCCACCGTGCCGTCAAACAGCCAGAACGGTACGTAAACACCCTGCACGTCCTGAATCCGCTTGTTGGTGAAGAAATCTCTGGGAAGAAGCTTCTTTCCCTTTCCGAAGGAATCCACAATGGATTTCATACGGTCCTTCGTAATCTTGAACGGGATGATGCCGTTCGGCTGGAGTCCTCCGTCGAAAGCATCGTTGATGACAACTTCGCTGTCGCAATAAGGGCAGTGGGTTGCCGCCGTGTTGCCGTCCGTCAGAATCTGTGCCCCGCAGGACTTACAGATATATACCTTAGTGGACATATCCGTGATCTGCTGAAGATTCGCTTTGTAATCACCCCAGCTGAACGCGGAACGGCTCACTCCGCCCTGCGCCGCGGCTTCCATGTCGGCAACTTCATATTGGTTACCGCAGGCCGCGCACTCGAGCTTTCCGCTCGCGGCGCTGTACTGGAGCGCTGTACCGCAGGCAGGACACTTATAAAACGTGTTGTCCATTCCTACCTCCTCTTCCGTTTTCATCAGCATAATCGCTATGCTCGAAGTAAGTCTATTTTACCAAATATGAAAAGAGAATTCAATAACATTTAGCGCAAGAAGTATGACTTTTATGTGTCTTTGGCATTTGGCGCTTCCGATTGCGCAAATTGTATAAACATCTGTCAAAATCTTCTCATTTTTCGAACCTTATTACTCTTGACATTCCCTTCGGGAAAAGACTATAATTCTTACTGTAATCGGCTTCCGCCGATTGCTCACACTATACATGTTTTGAAGGAGAGAAAACTTATGAAAAAGTTTGTTGCCATGCTCCTTTCACTCGTAATGGTCCTCGCTCTTACCGCCTGTGGTTCCGGCAAGAAGGACTCCGAGGGAAGTGAAGAGTACAAGAACATCAAGGTCGGTCTTATCTGCCTGCACAATGAGCAGTCCACTTATGACCTCAACTTCATCAATGCAATGAAGGACGCCTGCAAGCAGCTCGGCATCCCGGAGAGCCGTATGATCATCGTAACCGGTATCGACGAGAGCACTGCCTGCTATGAGGCTGCCAAGGACCTTGTAGACCGCGGATGCAACATCATCTTCGCAGACTCGTTCGGTCATGAGGATTTCATGATCCAGGCTGCCAAGGAATTCCCGAAGGTTCAGTTCTGCCATGCAACCGGTACGAAGGCTCATACTGAGGGTCTTCCGAACTACCACAACGCTTTCGCAAGCATTTACGAAGGCCGTTACGCTGCCGGTGTTGCCGCAGGTCTCAAGCTGAACGAGATGATCGAGTCCGGCAAGATCACCGCTGACAAGGCCGTTATGGGTTATGTCGGTGCTTACACCTACGCCGAAGTTATTTCCGGTTACACCTCTTTCTATCTCGGTGCCAAGTCCGTATGTCCTTCCGTTACCATGAAGGTACAGTTCACCGGATCCTGGTATGATGAGACTGCCGAGAAGGCAGCTGCCGAGAAGCTTATGAACTCCGGATGCGTTCTGAT
>JAEEGH010008158.1_pt1 | contig 24884 bp, 17 predicted proteins | sample 9134181 | NCBI WGS metagenome assembly JAEEGH01 (sample SAMN16246544, study PRJNA631951) | gut metagenome | biome: gut microbiome; feature: rumen; material: DP-attached | host: Bos | place: Iran: Karaj | collected 2018-10
AAGTTATCCTTAAGGTTTCAGATTACCGTTCGGCGCTTGTTCAGGGGCGCTATTTGGCGAAAAAGGGCGTGGAGGTTTATGAATACCGCATTGAATCCGGCGTGAACTGCGGCGGCCATGCGTTCTTTGAGTCGAAAACGTTTCTGCTTGATGTTGTCCGTGAATTTGTCGAAAAACGTGAAGAACTGTTTGAAACTACGCATGCGATGATTGCGAAGTTCGCATCGTCTAGTGCGGCTGTAAATGCGCCGGTGCAAATGATTGTTCCGCCGCCGTCTCCAGCCCGCATTACGGCTCAGGGTGGACTTTGCTCTCCCGAAGATATCGAAAAAGTCATGTCGTTTGGAATTGACGGTGTGGGTGTCGGGACTCCGTTTTTACTTGTGCCGCAGGCGACAAGTGTCGATAAAGAAACGCGGCGTCTGCTAGTAGCTGCAAAGCCTGAAGATGTCTATATAAGCAATGCTTCGCCACTTGAAATTCCGTTCGTGAATTTGCGGACTTCGACCGCGGCAAAACTTTGTCAGGAAAAAATTCGGGAGTATTTTGCCCCGCAAGGGGAAAAATCCGGGGCGCCGGAATTGAAACCGGGATTCCCGTGCTGTCAGCATTACCTTTGCCGTGCAGTGCCTGGCTTTGACCATCCAGTTTGCATGGCATCCCGCGAGTACGTGATGCATCGTTTGGCAGAAATCGACCGCTTGGAAAAAGAAGAACTGGACTGTCTTTCTGGAGGGAGCGAAGCGACCGATAGAATCCATGAGGCGGTTGCGGCGATTCGCGAAAAGTATAACGAACTTCGCCGTACGACGCTTTCTCGCGAGTGCATCTGTCGGTTTCTCGGAAATGCGGGCCGTGAAGAAATCCGCGAGAAAAGTCCGTCACTCCATTACCAGCCGGAGTGTGTCGCTGTCGCTCGCGGTTCACAACCGGCTCGCATGCGTGAACCCGTAACCATTTGCCCGAATCCGGACATCGGCTACTTTGACCGTGAATATACGCTGTTCGAAATGATGCGCCACCTCTACGGCACCGGCCCGTGCCTTACGCCCAAGGACAAACCGAGCGCATTTGAGGTTGAAGAAAAAATTTTAAAGTCGGTGACTTGTTAATCCGCGAATCCGATTCTCGCTTGGAAGTGGCATTGCGTCATGTCGTCGGCGTTCATCCCGAAAATGTAGGCGTGGTGATTCGTGTTCTTGAACCGCACGATATTCACCTTGCCGCCGAGCGGAATCTGTGAAATGTAATTTATCTGTATCGAGCGGATTCTGCGGCTTTTAATTTCTTGCGGGTCGAGCGTGTCCGTGACCCAATCGACATAGCGGCAGTGGTTCACGTGGTTGTTCATGTCGAGGTCGCTGTACTTGGCGGTTTCTGTACCCACGATTTTGGGATCGATTTGCGGGTCGAGTATGTCCATCATTTCGGGGAGCGCATTCTTGCCTTGAATGAGCGGAATCGGGTACGGTGAGTTTGCCGGGTTTTCAGCCTTGCCGGTTTTCATGTTTACGAGCAGCCACGAGGATGTCGCCTGTGCGATGGAGTGCCCTTGTGCGTCAAGGATGGAGTAGTCTTTGAGACAGACTTTGTCCTTGATGATGTCTTTTGCCCATGTAGAGATGGAAAGCTTTTCGCCCCACACTGGGTGGTGCAACAGGCGAATCTTCATGCGCGTGATGACTGTGGTGTAGCCCGCTTTCATCATTTTCCAGATGCCGAATCCGTTTTGTTCGGCATCGGCGATGGCGGTTTCTTCCATGAATAGGAATAGGTTTGAAAGTTTGAGTCGGCTGTGGTGGTCGCAGTCCGAGAAACGTACTTCAAAGTTTTTTGTGGTTACTTCCTGTTCCATGGTTATCCTCACGTAGTTTATTGAATTTTGGCGTGGCTTTCGTCACATGCGAACGAATCCGTGTTAATAAAAATGTATAATTTTTCTTGTATGAACGACTTTCAATTTCGCCCTAGTTTTATCCAGCTTCCTGCTTATCATTCTTTCGAAGGGTCTCTTTGCCTACCGGGTTCCAAGAGTATTACTAATCGTGTCTTTTTGATTTCGGCTTTGGCTGATGGAACGACCACGCTGACGAATTTGCTGAAAAGTGACGATACGCGCTACATGGGCGAGGCGTTGCAGCGACTGGGTGCGAAAATCAATTTTACGGACGATTTTACCAATGCCGTTGTGGAAGGCCATGGCGGCCCGTTCGACGGCCCGAGTCCGTCTATTGAACTGTTCCTTGGCAATGCCGGTACGGCGATGCGCTCGCTGACGGCGGCTCTTTCGCTTGGCTGGGGCAAGTTCATTTTGCGTGGCGAAGAACGCATGGCCGAACGTCCGATTCAGGATCTTGTCGAGGCTCTCCGTACGCTCGGGGCTGATATCAAGTATCTGGAATCCGAAGGCTACCCTCCGGTCCGCATCAAGGCCGATGGGCTTAACGGTGGTTACGTGAGCGTGCGTGGCAACATTTCGAGCCAGTATCTCACTGCGCTTTTGATTTGTGCTCCGTATTGCAAGACTCCGCTGCACATCCATGTGGATGGCGAACTGATTTCGGCGCCTTACATTGAGCTCACGCTCGACGTGATGAAGCGCTTTGGCATTGTTGTGCGGCACGACGACTTGAGAGAATTTTATGTTCCGCAGGGGCACTACAAGTCTCCCGGAAAGTTTTTTATCGAAGGCGATGCGAGTTCCGCGAGTTACCCGCTTGCGGCGGCGGCGATTGCGAAGGGCAAGGTGCGCGTGCTCGGCGTCGGTAGCAACAGTCACCAGGGCGATGTGGGTTTTGCGAAGGTCCTCGAAAAGATGGGCGCAAAGGTGACGATTGGCCCGGACTGGATTGAATGCGACGGTCGTGGTTGCGAACTCACGGGAATTGACATGAACCTGAACGACATCCCGGATGCGGCGATGACTGTCTCTGTGCTTGCGCTTTTTGCGAAGGGTACGACTACGATTCGCGGCATCGGCAGCTGGCGCGTGAAGGAGACCGACCGCATTGCCGCAATTTCTGCGGAACTGCAGAAGGTGGGCGCCCGCGTGGTGGCCGACATGGACACGATTACGATTGAACCGCCGGAACAGTTGATGCCGGCGACGATTGAAACTTACAACGACCACCGCATGGCGATGTGCTTTAGCCTTGTGTCCTTGGGTGGTGTGCCTATCAAGATTCTTGACCCCGCGTGCGTGAACAAGACTTATCCCCATTTCTTTGAAGATTTCGGAAGACTTGCCCAATGATAGAGTTTACCCGAAAGATAGCTGGATTCACAGGTCTTACAAGGCTTCTTTTGTTTGCAAGCCTTGTGTTTGGTCTCGTGACGACGTCCGTTGCTGCGGATTCGCTTTCTGTTTGGGTTATGGACAATGGTCGGGGTTCAAGGATTGCGTTGAACCGTCTTGTGAAAAAGTTCTATCGCGAGACGAGGATTCCGGTGAAGTTGACTTCGCTTAACTGGGGCGAAGCGTTTGACAAAATTACGAGGACGTTTGCGGATTCTATTTCGCAGGCTCCCGATGTTATCCAGCTGGGTTCGACGTGGGTTCCGCATTTTGCAAAGGCGGGGGTGATCCGTCCGATTGACTTTTTGATGGCCGAAATTGATTCGACCCGTTTTTTGGGCGAAGGTTTCCGCAGTTCGCATATTCCGGGACATCCGCAGACCTACGCGGTGCCGTGGTTCATTGATGTGCGCGGCTTTTTTGTAAACGACCGCTTGTGGCAGGAACTCGGCTTCGATGATTCTGACGTGGAGACGTATGCGCAGTTCCTCGGTGTGCTGAAGACAATCGCGAAGGCTGACTTGAAGAATGTCGATGGCGTCAAGGTGACTCCTTTTGCTCTCCCTGGCAAGGAAGACTGGTCGGGACACCAGTACATGGCACCGCTTATATGGAGCCATGGCGGAGACTTTGTTCTACCTTCGGGCAAGAAGGGGTACCGCAGTGCGCTTCTGGATTCGAATACGCTTGTCGGGCTTGCGCTTTATGCTGAAATTATGGGCGATTCGCAAATGGCGCCTTATAGCTTGTCCGAAAATTCCGCAGAAAACGCGAATGGCTTTGTGCGTTCGGAACGTGTGTTCCTTTACGGAACATCGGAACTGATAAAGCAACTGGATTATCCTGAAGAAATCGGAGGCCTTGCCAATTCCGCTATTGCAAAAGACGGCATCAAGGTGATGAACCTTCTTTCCGGACCGTCGGGACGATTCTCGTTTATGGGCGGAAGCCATTTGGCACTTGGCAAAAAGAAGGACGCCTCCAAAAATGCCTTGGCAGAACGGTTCCTTGTCTACATGCTCCGTGCGGACAATATCGATGCCTATTCACGCCAAGTGGGGTTCTTGCCAGCGGACAGGAGCATCCTCCACATTTGGAATCGTGATTCGCGTTATTCCAAGCTCGTCGCCGAATTGGAACATGGCCGCAGTTTCCCGAATATTCCGGAATGGGGCGATGTCGAAAGCATTTTGATGGACCTTTCGAACAACATGGGCAGTTTGTTCTTGAATACGGCGAATCGCAAAACGCGCAGTGCGCAGCTTGCACAGATGGTCTATAATGCCCACAAGAAAATCAATGAGGTCTTGAACCACTCCGAGGAATTGAACGAAGCAGAAATGCTGCATTGGATACAGCATATCTTCTTACAGAATTACAATGTAATTTATCCAAAGAATTCTGCCGATTTTATCAGTCGCGAAGAAGTACCTATAGCCGGTGAAGTTACGGATAAGGTCGTCTCTCCGAAATACTTGATTATTGCTGTCGCGGGATTTTTGGTCGTTTGTTTCATAGTTGTTTTTTGCGTTGCAAGAAAAAGGAAAATCAAGTCTCGCCAATGAATAAGTTGTTTAAAGTTACTTCCCGGCTGTTGCCGTTCCTTGTGGCACCGCTGTTTGCCCATGTGAATGTTGCGTCGTTCAAGAGCTATGTGGATTCGATTATTCCGGGGGTGCGTTACGGAATGGCTATTCGCTCTGTCAAGTCGGGGCAGGAAATTGGCAACATTAATGGGGACGAACAGTTTACCCCGGCAAGTACGCTCAAGACTTTGACGACAGCGGCTGCGATTCACTTTTTGCCGCTGGATTACGGACCGAAAACAGATATAACGGTTCTTGGCGACATCAAAAAGAAAACTTTGACGGGAGCGCTCAAGATTCGCGGTGAAGGGGATCCGAACATATCGGCCAGATTTTACGACGATATGTTTTTTGTCTTGAATTCCATGGCGGATTCCATCCGTGCAATGGGTATTGATACCATCAACGGTCATATCGATTTGGATACCAGCTATTACACGGGTCCGTGGAAACCTGAAAATTGGCGTAGGAACTATTACGATTCCTGGTACGGTGCTGAAGTCGGACCGCTCGGGTTTAACGACAACTGCGTGACAATACGCTTCTGGCCAGGACGCCGCGGAGATACGGCAAATGTTAGCATCATTCCCGATATAGGTTATGTCAAGGTTGTAAACAACTTAAAGACCGTCAAGGGACGGAAGAAAAAGTGGGTATATGGAATTGACCCGGAAAAGTCCATCATTACGCTTGGCGGTACGATGGGCGAAGGCGTCGATTCGGCGAGCATGGTTCTCCCGATTCGCAATCCGGTGGGGTATTTCAGGGCGGCGTTCATGTATGCGCTCAAGAACCGCGGTATAGTCTTTAAAGAGAACAAGTCGGTTGCGACAAAAAATGAATTGAAAAAGTTCTCGTTCTCGGCAGCGCCTCTCTTGAGCATCCTTGATGAAATCAATCAGCGTAGCCAGAATTTCCACGCCGAGACGCTTTTGCGAAATCTCGGTGCGCAAGTTGCAGGCGAAGGTAGCGTTGAAGGCGGTCGCAAGGCGGAACGCAAGTTCCTTTTGGAAATGGATATGAACCCGACGCGTTTTGACGTGTGGGACGGTAGCGGCCTTTCTCCTGAAAACAAGGTGGAACCGTCGACAGAAGCGGAACTGCTGGCGAAAATGGCGCGGCACCCGAAGGGCCAATATTACATCAACAGTTTTGCAAGCCCCGGTGTTGGCTCTGGAGCAAAGCGCATGCAGGCCTTGGAATCTCCATGGCTCACCCGCTTCAAGACTGGCTTTATCGCGGAAGTCTATGGCCTGGTCGGCTACATCTACACAATTGACGAAGATACGCTTGCCGTTGCCATGTACTTGAACGGCACGAACGAAACTCCGGATATCAAGAGCAAGGACGTTTTGGACACGCTCTGGATGAGGATAATCGATTATACGAACAAAGGCCGTCAATCGCTTATGGAGATGAAGACTATGTGGCTCGAAGCGCAGGGAATCATCGGATTGAACAAGCGTCTGGATTATTTTTCGCAGCAACTCTTGGGACGCCCCTACAAGCTTGGGCCGATGGGCGAAGGCCATTTTGACCGCATTGACGATAAGCCATTAGTTTATTTAGACTCTGTTGATTGCATGACGTACGTGGAAAACGTCGTTGCGCTTGCCATGGCGAAAAGCGAAAAGTCGCTGTTCAGGCAGCTACAGCGCCTCCGCTATAAGGGCGGCAACATCAGCTATATGACGCGTAAGCATTACATGCTTGATGACTGGGTCGGCGAAGGGAAATACGCAAAGGTCGTTCCGATGGAAGGCGAAGTCTCAGTGACGCGTACAATGCCCAAGAAGGAATTTTTCAAGAGCCATAACCTCAAATATACGGGGAAGGAAAAACCGCTGAAGATCCGCTATATGCCTTTGGACAAGGCGATTGAAATGGCGAAAAAGCCGTACACCGGAGCGATGAAAGTTCTCGGTGTGGCGTTCGTTGCCTCCTCCGACAAAATCGATGTGACGCATACGGGATTAGTCGTATTTACGCCAGGGAAAAAACCTATTCTGCGCCATGCTTCGTCCATCAAGAAACAGGTTGTCGAGCTCCCGCTCGCCGATTACCTCGCCACCCGCAAAATTCCGGGAATTACGTTCTTTAAGTTTATACAACATTAGGTGATAGGTTGTTATAACAACGAATCCAAAGCGACGATCGCCACGAGGCTGTAGTCGCCTTTTTTGTCTTCTGGCGTTGTGGCTTCGTCCAGTGCGTTTGATGCAAAGACGGTCCAGGCGTCGGGCGCCCAGCCGTAAGCGTTCATGGTGAGTTCGTTGCCCATCGCAATTTCGGCGGCTTCGATTTCTTCCCACTGGATGTTCCCTGTGGGCGCTTTGTAGTAGCGCAGCATGCCGATGGCATCCATCATTTCGGGAAAGTTATCGACAAGTTCATAGACGCAGTCCTTGTAGCTTTTGCCGCTGACACGGACGACTTGGTATGTTCGGTTGTCCTTAAGAAACTTGGAAAGGTCGCCGTGGTGCATCTCGATTTTGGCGCTTTTGCTGAAGAATGTTTCGAGCTCGCGAAAAACGTCTGAATCTTCTTCGAGAAGAGGCGAATATTTCTTGATGAGCGTTTTGATTTCTTCGGACATGCCGTAAAGATAAGAAATTTGTAATTTGTAAGGGTTGCCGGAAAAGGCGAGACTTGAAATACCCCCGTTTTTTCGCGTAAATTTGGGGTAAATTCGTGGGTAAAAGTTCGCATTTTTGGCTTGTACTTACTATCTTTAAAATGAAAAAGGGCTCCAGGGAGGTACCTTGGGGCAACCATTTCGATTGTTAAAGAATTAAAACGAAGGATTTATGGCAAATCGTGTAGTTATCGGCTCCCAGTGGGGCGACGAAGGAAAAGCCAAGGTTGTAGATTTCTTGACGCTCGATGCAGATATCATCGTGCGTTTCCAGGGCGGCGCCAATGCCGGCCATACTGTGGAAGTTGGTGACAAGAAGTTCGTCTTCCACTTGATCCCATCCGGCATTATGCACCCGGACAAAATTTGCGTCATCGGTAACGGCGTTGTGCTCGACCCGATCCAGACTCTCAATGAAATTGCTGATCTCCACACGAAGGGCATTAACCCGGAAGGTCGTCTGTTTATTGCCAATAACGCGCATGTTGTGCTTCCGTACCATTCCACGCTCGACAAGGCCAAGGAAAAGAAGGCTGGCAAGGCCGCTATCGGTACTACGGGCCGCGGTATCGGTCCGTGCTATAGCGACAAGGTGAACCGTATCGGTGTCCGTGTGGGTGACCTCATGGACGAACGCGAACTCCGCCCGCGTGTCGAAGCGATGGCGAAGGTCCACAACGAAGAATTCAAGGTGATGTACGATGTTCCGGAAATTGACCCGGAAGTGGTCATCAAGGACTATCTCGAACTTGGCCAAAAGATCAAGCCGTTCGTCGCTGACGTGAGCGAAATGCTCTACAAGGCCGTGAAGGAAGGCAAGCGCCTCGTGTTTGAAGGCGCCCAGGGCACGATCCTCGACGTTGACCAGGGCACGTACCCGTTCGTGACTTCGAGCAACACGGTTGCCGGTTACGCAAGCTGCGGCGCTGGTATTGGCCCGACGGTTCTCGACCAGGTTGTCGGTGTCGTCAAGGCTTACACGACCCGCGTGGGTAACGGTCCGTTCCCGACGGAACTTTTGGACGAAACGGGCGACAAGCTCCGCAACATCGGTAACGAATTCGGTGCAACGACGGGACGTAACCGCCGCTGTGGCTGGTTCGACGCTCCGGTGGTCCGCAAGGCGACTGTCGTGAATGGCCTCACTCACCTCGCCATCACCAAGCTCGATGTGCTCGACACGTTCGACACCATCAAGATTTGCACGCACTACATGTGCGATGGCGAAAAGCTCGACTTGATTCCGAACCAGCTCTCCAAGGTCGGACGTTGCACGCCGGTCTATGAAGAAATGCCGGGTTGGAAGGTCGATACGAGCAAGTGCCGCAAGTTCGATGAACTTCCGGAAAACGCAAAGAAGTATTTGAATCGCATGGCGGAACTCGTTGGCGTGAAGATTGGCATGGTCTCTATCGGTGCCAAGCGCGACCAGAGTATCGTCGTAGATCTGGACTAATTTAAAACAAAAGGGGAAGATAAAATGGACGCATCCACAGTTGATTTGTTGAAAGGGGTTGAACTCTTTTCGGAGCTCAATGAAGAACAGTTGGGGATGATTGCCAACCTGGTAATCGTCAAAAACTTCAATCGTGATGAGACTGTGGTCTTGGAAGGAGACGATTCAGTACAGGCTCTGTACTTGATCGCCACCGGTTCCGTGCAAGTCTATATGACGGGCATCGACGGCCGCGAAACCATTTTGTCTTTCCTTGAACGTGGGGACTTCTTCGGGGAAATGTCGCTTATCGACGGCGAACCCCGGTCTGCCTCCGTCCGTACCGTGACTGACGCGAAGCTGCTTGTCATTCACCGTGAATCTTTCCTCAGCTTGATCCGCAAGACGCCGGAAATTGCGATGGCGCTCATGAGCGAACTCTGCAAGAGACTTCGCAAGGCGAACAAGCAAATCGGTTCGCTTTCGACGATGTCCGTTTCTGGCCGCGTGGCAGGCACTCTCCTGAACTTGATGCAGGAACGTGGCGTACGCATCCATACGGACAACGGAAACATGGTGACGGTCATCCACAACCGCCCGACGCAGCAGCAGCTCGCCGACATGTCCGGGACGACTCGTGAAACGGTGAGCCGTATCTGTTCTTTGTTGGTGCGTACAAATGCGATTGCGATGACTGGCAAGGATATCGTCATCTTTGACGAGGACGTGCTTCAGGAAAAAGCTACCAAGGGCTAGGCCCGCTAAATAGAATTGATATGAATAAAATAAAGTCGCTTTGGAACAAGGTTAGGCAAACCGCCATTTTCAAGGCTTTTGTCATCTGGATTGTTGTCGTAGTTGTGCTTGTCTTTTTGGTCGATAAGCTCTTGATGCCCGCGTTTGCTGGGGCGTTTGCGAGTACGGGTACGGTCCCGAATCTCGAAGGGCTTTCGGAACAGGCCGCGGATTCTGTGTTGAAGAAGGCTGGCTTTAAGTACGAATGGACGGAAGAAGGCCGCTACAGCGCTCAGGTCCCGGCAGGCATGGTGCTTGTGCAGATGCCGAAGGCTGGCCGCACGGCAAAGATTGGCCGCACGGTGAAGCTCACGAAGAGCCTCGGGCTGCGCAAGGTGGTGATTCCCGATTTGCGCGGCAAGAGCCAGAAACAGGCGGATATCTCGCTTGCCCGTGCAGGTCTTGTCCAAGGTGAAGTTGTCAAGGGCGCCCACCAGAGCATTCCCCGTGGTGTCGTCATCCGTACAATTCCGATTGCGGGCGACACGGTCCGCGTAGGCGATACGGTGAAGGTTGTCATTTCTGCTGGCGTTACGACAGGTCGAATTTTGCTCCCCAATTTCGAAGGAATCCTCATGGACGAAGTTTATCCGCACATGGATAGGCTCGGTTTCAAGGTGGGTTCTATCAAGCGCGTGAAAAGTGAAGATGGGGCTCGTCCTGGTTCCGTCATCGATACCTCTCCGAAATATGGCGATTATCTGAAGCCAGGTTCGAGGGTTGACTTTATCATTGCTGACTAGGATTGTATAGGGAGTTCTTGATGCGTCGTGCCTTTTTCTCGTGGTTGCTGTTTTTAGGGATGGTGTCTTTGTGCGCCTGCAGCTCTGCGCCTGCGAAAAAAAAGGACGATGTGCATTCCTCTACTACAATGAATGCCGCCGATTCCGCCTTGGTCGAAAAGGTGGTGGCCGATGTTGCCGCGAAACCCAAGGTTGAAGCCGATTTGGAAGCCGCCCATGAATTTTTCTTCCTTGCGAAGAATATGGAATTGCATGGCGACCAGCGTCAGGCGGATTTCTTCTGGAAACAGGCTTACAAGGCGGACCCGACGAGCCGTTATTTGGGCTTTGGCGTTGCCGAGCGCCTCGTTGCCGCTGGAGAAGATTCCTTGGCTTTAATCGAAGCGCAAAAGGCGTCTAAGCTTAGGGGCAAACGTACGGCTTCGCAGTATGCGTTGCTTGCCCGCCTTTACGTGAAGACTGGTGAATCCGATTCGTGCCGCAAGTATTTTAATTTGGGCTTGGATTCCTCGCATTACCAGGACATGGCTTTGCTTTACGATTACAGCCTGTATCTTGAAGCTATCCGTGACGAGAAAGAACTTGTCCGTATTTACGACCTGCTTTTGCCGAAGGTCAATTACATATCTACTTTGTTCCAACGTCAGCTGTCGCTTCTTTTGGATTTAGGGCGCGATTCTGCCGTGGTCGATCTCTTTGGCAAAGCGCACGAGGCGACTGGCGACAAGCAGATGCTTTTGCAGAAAGTACGCGGCCTCATGGCGATGAAACGCTACAAGGAAGCGATTGCCATTGTCGATACGCTCACAAGCGCAAAACCCGAAGACGAAGAGATGACAATCATGGTGCTTTCGTCTATGCCGGGTGACAGTGCCTACGCATTTGCCAACAAGAAGTATTATGAAGATGGCGTGCGTACGCCTGCGGTGCTTTGCTTTATCGGCCAGTACGAATATGATATTGGCAACCGCGATAGCGCGAAGGTTCACTTGCTGGAATCCGTTGGCAAGTTGCAGGGCCAGCCGAAATACGCAAACCGCGCTTATCTTGGACTCGTAAACATCTTTGCGAGCGAACAGAATTTCACAGAAGCCATCAAGTACGCCGAAAAGTCCGATTCCGTGAGCAACGGCGACACGAGAATGCTTCTTGCGTCCGTGTATGCATTGGCCGACAAGTACGACAAGGCATACCCCTTGTTGGATTCGCTCATGAAGTTCTGGGGAACGTGGAAACCGCTTCCTGGCGTTGTGGATTCCGTAAATCTCGCGCAGATGCAGAACGAAGCGCAGATAAAGTATTTGCAGGTTCTCGACATTTATTCGAGAGCTCTCATCGGTGAAGCTCTGGATATCGAAAAGGATGTGCGTGCGGATTCTCTCAGGAAGGCTCGTGCTCTCGACAACCGCACTCGTGCGCAGCAAATGCTCGAAATCTTCTTTGCAAAGGATTCGACATATACGAGGGTCCGCCTTTCGATGGCGATGAACTTGGAACGCCTCAAACGCTACGACGAATCGTTCCTCCAATTTGAAGCCTTGTTGAAACAACCTGGGTTTTCTCCGCATGAAATAGCTTCTACCTTGAACTATTACGGTTATTCGCTGATTGATTTGAACCGCTCGACTGCCGAAGTCGAGAAGGGCTACAAGCTTGTTCTCGAAGCCCTCGTTCTCGAAAAGGACGGCGAAGGGAAGGATGCCTATTTGGATTCCAAGGCGTGGGGCCTGTACCGCCTGGGCCGTTTTGACGAAGCCTATCAGGTGATGCAGCTGATTGACAGCAAGATGATGGATCGTGACGATGTCTTCTGGGAACACATGGCCGCTATCCAGGATGCCCTTGGCTTGAAAAAGGATGCCCGCAAGTCCTATAAGAAATTGCTGAAGCTCAACCCCAAGCACCCTGCCGCATTGAAGTTCTTTGGCAAAAAGAAGTAGGTTCGTATGACCGCGGTGTTTGACAAGGGCGCCTGTTTGCAAAAATTTTGGCGGGAAATCTTTTTACTGCTGTTGCTCTCGCTTTTTTTGACGGGCTGTACCGGCGGGCGTCAGGCTGCAGCGAAAGCTACCGAAAACGTTGAAGCTCCGCTCGATAGTCTCAAGGCCATCTTTTCGCTCACGATTCAATCCCCGGATGGCGTAGAACAGAATCTGGACGCCGTGCTGTTCTCGGTTCCGAACAAACGCTATCGCATGGAGTTGACAGGTGCGCTTGGCATTGGTGTCGCTTCGCTCCTTTGGCTCCCTGAAGGCTGGCAGATGGTATTCCCGACAGAAAAGATGTACGTGAAGGGCGCCGGTTACATGGTCGGGCTTTTGAACGACCCGTCGCTTCCGCTTGTGCATATCCACCAGGTGGCCGGACTCTTTGACGGAAAAGTTATCCCTGACAATCTCGAAGAACTCGCCGTGCGTGATTCTGCAAGCTCTGATTCTGTTGTCTTGAAAATCCACGAAGCTCGTGATGCGATGACTCGCCGTTATATTTATGCCGAAAAAAATGGCGAAGTGCTTTGGCTACAGACGCTTGGCCGCGACGGCAAGGACGAAAAACTTGTTATTGACGAGTACAAGGAATTCAATAGCGTAAAGACTCCGTCGCATATCTATTTTGTCCGCGATACGACAAAATTCCTTGAACTTCGCGTAAAACGCGTGACTCGCGGTAAACAGTTTGGTTCCGGCACCTGGCGCCTCAATATCCCGAAAAGCTACCAACGCATCGGCGAGTAGTTTCACTGGATTCTTCCCGGCTTGCGCAGTTGTCTTACTTCCGAATTCCTACTCATTTTTTCTTCTTACTGCCTACTTCTTACTTTTTACTTTTGTAAATTATAGCCATGAAGTTAAATGCTACCGTTCTTGCATTGTTTTTTGGCGTGTTCTCTTTGGCGCATGCCGTAGATACACTTGATGTTTTTGTGCTGCGCGTGCAGTTCAAGAAGGAATCTCCGGATAACTCGCTTACGACGGGAACGGGGGTTTTCGATTCCGATACGGCGACGTACAAACTGGACCCGTCGGGCAGCCGCGGGAGCAAGCATTATTGGAAAAAGCATCTAGATTTTGCGAATTCCTATTATCAGGCGGCGAGCGGCGGCGAACTTGTCGTTAGGGCGACGGTGTTCCCGGAAGACGGCACGGCTTACGAACTGGACAAGCCTATAATCGACTACAATCGCACGCAGAAGTTGAAGGGCGAAAAGACTGCCGAATATGACGAAGCTCGATTCCGCGATTACTTGCGTTTTGTGTATGATGCCGTGATGAAGGCTCATGAGTCCAAGAATTCCCCGTTTAAGGTTCCGCTTTCCAAGAATCCGAATACCAGACGTGCCTTCATGATTGCGCATGCGGGAGCGAGCAACCTGGTTGACGGCGGAAGCATGGGAACGAAGGGCGCCAATACTCCGGGCGATTTCTTGGATATTTACATTTCGAGGCCCGATTGGGTTTATCTGCAAGACACGCTCCCGGGTGTCGTTATAGATAAAGTGGATTCCCTGAAGAACGGTATTGTGTTGAAGGGCTCTACGATTGATACGCTCACGTCGATGATGGTGGTGAGTGAAACGGCATCGCAGGACGGGCTCAACTGGGGTATCAACGGTATCGTGGTGAACCAGATTGGTCGTGAACTCGGGATGCCCAATACGTACGACGTGGGCAAGGGCATTTCGCGTCTGGGCTTTTTCGACATGATGGACTTTGCGGGTTACAATGCGGGTAACGGGTTCTTCCCGGTTCTGCCTGCGGCTTGGGAACGCGCTTACATGGGCTGGTCCAAGGTCAAGGAAGTGCGCCCGACGGCGGGGCATCCGGTGACGGTTGATATCGCTGCTGCGGGTAGCGGTCTTGGTACCGAGATTGTGAAGGTTGCCTTGAATGCCAGCGAATACATTTTGATTGAAAACCGCCAACGCTCTTGGAATAAGGACGGTATGGTGGATGTGTATCTCGGCGAGGCCAAGCAGAATAACGATATTACGACGAAGTCCATTTTGGTTGACAGCTTGAGTACCGTGTTTGAAGATAGCATCTGTGTTAAGAACAAATGCGAACGCAACAAGAAAAAGGCGGAAGGGCTTATTATGGGCGTGAGCAGTTTTGACGCAGGCCTCCCGGCGAGCGGTATTGCCGTGTGGAAGGTGAACGACTGGTACTTGCGCGAATCGTTGCAGATTGGAACGGCGAATATATGGGGCGGCGAACAGTATCGCGACCACCAGTTTGGGCTTTCGCTTGTAGAGTCCGACGGAATCCTGAGCATTGGCAAGACATTCAAGAATGCGCTTGGCGAAGATACTTACGATTACGGTAGCGGTACGGATTTGCTTCCGCATTTGCGTTATGCGAAGTCCAAGAAGTTCGATACGGTAAAGACGATTTTGCCGACGGGTTATGCGAATACGGCGACGACGCAGGGCGGCTACACGGGCGTCAAGATTACGGTGGATGTGCCGAAGGACGCCCGCATCGAAAAGACCTCGAATGCGTTTATGGGCGATAGCGTCAAGAGTTTTGCGGCTCCTGTGATTCGCGTGACAATCAGCGTCGATGAAGGGAGTATTGAAAATTCGAAGTTCCCGCGTAACGTGGGGCTTACGGGGGCTGTGCGTGGTGCGGTGTTTGTGGATGACCCTGAAAACGTTGGCGAAAAAATCATAGTCGTGGGTGCCGAAGATGGAACTTTGCAGGCGTTTAGCTCTCTAGGCGATACGCTTTTCGTTGCCGATACTGCGATTGTGCAGAAGTCGCTGACCCGCGATAGCGCCGAGCGCGAAGTGCCGCTGTACCGCGTGGGTGCAAGCTATGGTCCGCTGGTAGGCATGGCGAGCGACGGCAAGGACGTTTATAGTTTGCACGAAAACGCCTTGGTCCGCACAAAGTTCTCTTCGGGAATCCCGCAGATGGATACGATAAAGGTTTCTGGCAAGGCAATGGCTGGACCGGTGGTCTATAACGGCCTCGTCTGGTTTGCGACAGATTCCAAGCTTGTGTATGCTGGCGAAAGCAAGGACGGCATGTTTGTCCGTGGTGGAAGTTTTGATTTTTACAATGGATTCGTGCCGCAAGATATGGCCGTGTGCAAGAACAAGGACGAGTCGGACGACAACCTTGTTGTTGTTGGCGAAGATGGACGTTGGTTCTCGACAAATATAAAGGAACAGATCGGTAAATCGCCGAAGTCCATTGCAGTCGTTGGGAAGTCTCTGCACGAAGGTGAACGTTTCAAGGTCGCTTGCACGGACTTGAATAGGGACGGAAAGCTTGAGCCGATTTTCGTCGGCAGCCGTGGACATGTCCGGGCGAATCTTTTGGATGGAATGGACGAAATCTGGGCTCGTGAATACAAGCGTGGTACTTCCGGTACAAGCGGTCTCGATGATGAAAATTCTGGCATTGCTCTTGGCGATATCAACGACGACGGCTACCCTGAAATTGTGTTCCTCGGCGACAACCTCGTTTATGCGCTTGACCGCTTTGGCGTGCCGATAGACGGATTCCCGGTGACGATTAACCGCGGCGAACCTATCGTCGGATTCCACAGCGACCCGCTGATTGTTGATGTCACGGGCGACAAGGTGCCTGAAATTCTCGTGCCTTCGAGCAACGGATTAGTTTATGCTTACACGGGCAAGGGCAAGCGCGTTTCGGAACGTTTTCCGATTGCGGCAGGCAGCTACGAAATGATGGATTCCCTTTCGCAGATTGTTCCGATGAGCATCTTTGTGACGGATGCGGTGAAGAACTCCAAGGGCCCTGAGCTTTATGCGGTCCACAGGAATAGCGTGTCGGCGTTCCGCTTGGACAAGGCTGCAAACGGTGCCGAAAAGGCTGCCGCTGCGTGGGCACTCCCAGCTGGTGGCAATGAACGCACTGGATTCTTCGATGCTTCCAAACTCGGCGATGTCGAGGCTGCTAAGGCAAAGGACGAAATCTCGGACTTCTTCATCTATCCGAACCCGGTTCGCGGTGGCGATGCGAAAGTGCGTATGGAGCTGGGTGCGAAGCCGCAGTCCATCAAGCTCGAACTGTATGACATCACTGGCTTGTGCGTGTTCAAGACGAACATCCCGGATGGCGTTGCCGGCATGAACCAAGCGAATCTCGACTTGCGCAATTTGGGCTCCGACATCTATACGGCCCGCCTCAAAGTCAAGTTCGAGAGTGGCAAAACAAAGCAGAAACTTTATCGCGTAGGTGTTGTCCGCTAGCGTTGTAATGGCGGGAAGGGGCAGAACCATGTGGCAGAAACTAAGCTTGTTACTTTGTGCGTCGTTTGCGCTTATGGCGTGCACGGCGACGGGTGAACCCGCCGAAGGTCAGGATATTTCGCCTGATGGCAGAGTCACTTCTTCCGGTTCTGTTTCCAAGTCATCTTCGAGCACGGAATCCTCTGATGGGAAATCTGCTGTTTTCGATATGCTGGACTGGGTGAAAATCCCCAATGCGTTTATTACCCGTGGTGTCAATGAATTCTCCGTAAATTCGTTCTCCATCGCGACAACGGAAGTGACGCAAAAGCTCTATGAACTTGTGATGGGCGGGGTGCCGAAACAGTCCAAGGCGGGCGATGAACGCGCTGTTTCCAACGTCAGCTGGTATCGCGCCGTTCTATTTTGCAATGAGTTTTCCAAACTTTCCGGTTTTGACACGGCTTACGTCTATAAGTCGATTGCCGGCGATTCGACGTTGGTGGATTTGTCTATTGACTATTCCGTGAAAGCTATTCGACTCCCGACTGAAAATGAATGGGAAATTGCCGCTCGCGGAGGCTCAACGACGACTTATTATTGGGATACGGATGTCGCATCTAAATACGCATATTACGGACAAACTGTAGGCCCTGATAATGTCGCTCAAAAATTGCCGAACGAGTTTGGACTTTACGATATGGCTGGTAACGTTGCCGAATGGGTGAACGACTGGTATGACACTTATCCTAAAAACAAGAGCGATAATTATACCGGCCCAACAAAGGGAACGTATCGCGTTATCCGCGGTGGCGGTTGGTCGGACAAGGTAACTGCACTTGCTCCGAAGGAACGTGAAAAGCTCAATCCAGCACAATCTAAAGAGACCATTGGCTTTAGAGTGGTCTATTCTACCGGATTTTAAACTCGCTCTCCTTTTGCCTTGATTGAAAATTTTTAGATTTTCAGCATGAAGTTTGCCTATGTGCTATCCGCATTGCTTTGCGGACTTTTTGTAGCTTGCTCCGAAGAAAAAAAAGAGCCGCTCCCTGACTTGCCGCCTGTGGAAATCCCTGCGACTGTTTTTGGCTTTTATTCCGGTCGCCTGCCGTGTGACGACTGCAAGGTGCTCAAGGTCGATATGGACTTGTTTGAAGACGGGAAGGTTCTCGCCGTGCGGACAAAAGTTCTGGATTCTGTATTTGTCGATACGTTACATGGAACATATGTCTATGCGGATAGCGTCGTGAAGATGGAACTTTCGGAAAACTCGGTTCATTGGGCGTTCAAGCGCGACAAGGTGGGGAATCTCGCCTTCATGAAGTCGGGAGAGATTTATCGCGACGCGGACGGCTTGAAATCGGTGATGGTGCGTTTCTATAAAAAGATTCTCAAGTAAGGGGCTTAAAATATGTTTACTGCCTTGATTGCTGATGATGAACCTCTTGCTCGTGTGCGCATGCGCTCCCTGCTTGAAGCGTATTCGGGCGAAATCGAGATTCTGGGCGAAGCCGGTTCCGGTGCGCAGACTATCCAAAAAATTCATGACCTCGATCCCGATGTCGTTTTCTTGGATATCCAGATGCCGGACATGGACGCGTTCGAAGTCCTCCGTTCGCTGAACGAAGACGATATCCCGCTTATTGTGTTTACGACGGCTTACGACAACTTTGCGTTGCGCGCCTTCGAAGAGAATACCGTCGATTACCTTTTGAAACCGATTGACCCGGAACGCCTCGCTGCGACGATGGCGAAACTCCGCAAACGCATGCCGCACGAAGGCGGGCAAGGAATGCCTGCGGATTTCTCCTGGGACAAGTTCAAGGAATTGATGAGCATAGGCGGGATTTATATGCAACGTTTGCAGGTAAAGCAGTCCGACCGCATTTTGCTTGTGAACATGGACGAAGTTATCCGTTTCCAGAGCGAAGAAAAATATACGACGGCTTACACCACCACAGCGCAGTACGTGATTGACCAAACGCTTGTGGAACTGGAAAAGAGACTGGACCCGAACCAGTTTGTTCGAGTTCACCGTGCACACTTGGTGGCTATAGACTATATTGCCGAAATTCGAAAGAATGAAGCGGGCCGCTTGTGCATTGTGCTTCGCGACAAGAACCGGACCCAGATCACCGTGAGCCGTAATTTTGTAAAAACAGTCAAGAGTCTGTAATTGGGAGTTTTGATGGAACAGACACCTCAAAAAAAATCAACGAAGAAATTTTTGAAATCGTTTACTCGTGAAGTCATTGTACCGGTTGTCCTTGCGTTAATCGTTATCCAGTACGTTATCCAGGCGTTCCAGATTCCGAGCGGCTCCATGGAAGATTCCCTCAAGACGGGAGACTTCTTGCTTGGCCTCAAGTTTACTTACGGTTCACCGATTCCGTTCTCGAACCAGAAGTTCCCGGGCTATGCAGAACCGACGCATGGCGATGTTGTTATCTTCCGCTATCCTGGCGAACCGGAATATCCCGATAACAATCCCAAGCGTTACACGCACTTGTTCAATGCGCTCATGCTGGGCAATTACTATTGGGATCATTCTCCTGAGAAAGGCCAGCCGCATTTGGTGCATTACGCCGATGGTCCGAAGGATTACATCAAGCGTTGTGTCGCTGTGAGCGGCGATACGGTCGCGGTGCATGGCGGCAAGCTTTTCTTGAATGGCAAGCGTCAGGATTCGCTCCCGGCATTCGGCAAATGGACGGCCAGTGTCCGCACGCTTTCTCCACGCGACGAAGTTGCAGAGTTTGTTGTGCCTTCCGTTGGCGATACGCTGTACGTCGATTCGCTGCCAATGATAAAGCTCTGGTGGTTGCGTTCGCTTGTTGCACAGGAAAATCCGGATTCTTCTGTGAGCTTGGATCTTTCGCTTTTGCGCAACGGTCACGAAAGCAACAATTACGTGTTTAACGATTTCAGGTTCCCTGTGGAAAATGACCGCGGTCTTTTGCTGAATGCGATGCTTTCTCGGAATAAAACCGTTGTCCAGCAGCGCCTCACGCTTGGTGACACGTTGTCCGGTTCCATGCCGTTCAGCTATTTTAAGGAACTCGCGAAGATTGGCTTCTTGCCGATGCTCGATCCGCATGACCCGAATTTGAATAGCGGCTTTACGCGCCCGGTAAGCTATGTTTCTTTCGAAGGTTCCATCCTCCAGGATCTCGACGGTAACGTAAAACGCTTGAACATGGCCACGCCCGCTGCTGCCGATTCAGCCGATTCTGTTGCGGCGGCTCCTGAAACCTCGCATTTCGAAATTCAGCGTAACCTTTATCTAGGTTCCGAAAAGATTGACCATTATGTTGTAAAGTATCCGCAATACTTTATGATGGGCGACAACCGCGACAATTCTGCCGATAGCCGCTATTGGGGACTTGTCTCGCTGCGTAATATTCGTGCAAAGGCTTTTGTCATCTATTTCTCCTTTGAAAACGATGACCAAAAATTTGCTCTTGGAAATCCGTTTACTTGGTGGCGCATTCCGTTCCGTATCCGTTACACCCGCATCGGTAAAATCATCGACTTGATCAAGTGAGAATGAAGTTCTCGAAGGCTGCATATTTTTTGGCGTCATGCCTGATGATGGCCGCTTGCGCAACGCAGGTGGCTCCGTCCGGCGGACCCGAAGATAAGCTCCCGCCGCGTGTGGCAGCGGTTTCTCCTGCACCCAAGACGGCGAACCATCCGAATGAACTTTATGTAAAACTGGAATTTGACGAATGGATTAACGCTTCGATTCCGCGAGGGGCTATTTCTATTTCGCCCCCGATAGAAAAACGGTTGAAGCACGAAGTCCACGGCAAGACGCTCGAAGTCTATTCGAAAGCGGAACTGGATACAGGTACGACTTACACGGTCACGTTCGCGGGCGGTATCAAGGACTTGCACGGAAATGCGCTTGCTAAGCCGTTCCAGGTCGTATTCTCGACTGGCGCTACCATCGATTCGCTTACGCTTTCTGGTCGCGTGATGGTTCCGGATTCCCTTGTCCGCAAGAAATCGTATCCGAGTGTCGGGCTTTATTTGATGGGCGCCGAACGCGAAACAAAACGATTCTTGCAAAAGTATCGCGATACCGTGACGCATGTGCTGGATTCGCTGCCGTTGCTGACAAAAGAGGAGCCGCTCTACCTCACGGCAGCAGATAGCATAGGAAACTTCACTTTTACGGGACTCAAGGCTGGGCGCTACCGCGTCGTCGCGTTCGTCGATATGAACGGGAACCACAAGATTGAACCTTCGTCGGAACTGGCGGGCGTATGGGTTTCTGACTTGCAGCTAAGCGAATCGACGCAAGACACGATGTGGATTGCGTTAGCGGATCAGGATACTTCGCTGATGGAACTCGATAACGTGTCGCAGCCTTTCAAGAACGTGCTCGAAGCGAACTTTACGCGCCGCGTGTATTTTGATTCTGCCTTTGCGGACACTTCGAACTGCTATCTTGCTTCGCCTGATGGCGATACGCTCTACCCGCGACTTGTATATCTCGGGACAACAAGTGTGCCGCGCTTTTACTTTGACCCTAAACCGAAAGACGAGGTTTTGTACAAGTTTGTCTGCCGTAGCGCCAAGGATTCGCTCTCCCGCGCACTTGACTCCGCAAGGAACTTTGCCGAAATCGAATGGAAGGAAATGGAAGCCGATACGCTTGCTCCGAAAATCCAGACGGTTCAGGTTACAGGCAAGGCGAAAAATGCATTCCCGGATGATTCCTTGATCGTGATTTTCAACAGGCCTGTGCTCAATTCCCTGACGGACATGTTCTTTATCGTCGAAGGCAAGGACACCGTCCAAGTCCCGGTTGCGAAAAAGGATCCGGTTCGTTTTGTTGTAAAGCGCGATGCCCCGTGGCCCACGGACTCCAAGTTTAACTTGTTGCGTGGTTACCGCGATACGACGTTGGCAAAGGCGGACAGCAATGGCGTCCGTGATACCGTGATTGAGATAAAGTACGAAAACAAACTCCAGTTCGAGAGTATTTCCAAGCTAAAGCTCGCTTCGCTTGTGGGGAAAATCCCCGGAGCCAAGACGGGATCCTTAGTTCGTCTTAAATCTGTAGAGACCGGAAAGTTTGAATACGCGAAGTGTTCCGCTTATGGAGCCTTTTCCTTCAACGACCTTGTTGAGGGAGACTACATTATTGACTATTATTACACAGAAGATGGGTCGGATTTGCCAAGTGGCGGATCTTTGCACCCATTCAAATACGGTTCTGCATGGCGAGCTCCGCTTGATACTTTAAAGATAAAGAGCGGGGCGAACGATCTAGAACAATTGATGCCGCAATTGCCGGCATTACCTTAAAGGATGGAAAAACATGGAAAGAGTTCCTGCATTTGTAGCGCTTGACTTGGAAACGACAGGTCTTGATTTTGAAAAAGATGAAATCATAGAAGTTGCGCTTGTTCGTTTTGAGAACGGTGAGCCGAAAGAAAATATTGATTTTTTGGTCAAGCCCTCTGCTGCGGAGCTCCGCCCCTTTATTGAAACGCTTACTGGCATCAGCGAAAAGGATTTAGCTGACGCCCCGGATTTTGCGACGGTAGCCGGACAGATTTGCTCGTTTATCGGCGAACTCCCGATTGTCGCACACAATGCTGTTTTCGATTCCAAGTTCCTCAAGCAGACTTTTGCCAAGGTCGGGATTTCTTACGACTCCCATGTGTTCTGGGATTCGCTCACGCTTTCGCGCATTGCGTTTCAGGATGTTCCGAACCACCGTCTCGATACATTAGTGCAAGAACTGAACATTGAACGTAGCCGTGCCCACCGTGCCTTGCCCGATGCCGATGCTTGCGGACGTTTGTTTGTAAAGGCTCTCGAAAAGATTTCTTCGATGGATCCTTGGATTTACGAAGCCCTTTCTAAAGTGGCCAAAGGCTCTGGTTACGAGACCCTTTTTAGTTCGAATGCCGAAACGCTTGCTGCTCCAAAGTACAAACTGCCTGCTGCTCCCGCTCAGGAGGCCTTGCCCAAGTCCAAGGCTCCGCGTGTAAGCGAGTTCTTCAAGGAAGGCGGATTCATCTCATTTTTCATTGAAGGATACAAGCCCCGCCACAACCAGCAGGATTTTGCCTCGGTCATGGAACGCAACATGTACAAAGGCGGTCTCTGCGTACTCGAAGCTCCGACCGGTTCCGGCAAGACTTTGTCTTACCTCGTTACGGCGGCGAACAAGGCAATTACGGGCGAACGCGTGATTATCAGTACAGCAACGCGCACCCTGCAGGAACAGCTCTGGACAGAAGCAATCCCGCAGATTGCAAAGATTTACAATGGCGAACTCCGCCCGGCGATTTTGAAAGGCCGCGACAATTATCTTTGTCTCCGCAAGTTCGAAGAACTGCTGATGCATCCGCAGACGCTTCTCTCCACCGAAGAACGCGATTCCTTCATGGCGCTCATCCCTTGGGTTCTGACAACTGAAACAGGCGACATCAACGAATGCAATTCGTTTAGCCCGAGCCGTAATCGTGTACTTTGGTCTAAACTCTCGTGCAGTGCCTCGTGCTGCAACGGCGAAAATCACACGCATCACGAAAACTGCCCGGCACTTATCGCAAAGCGCAAGGCGATGAATGCGAACATGGTGCTTGTAAACCATTCGCTTTTCCTTGCGGACCTGCAACTCGATTTTGCGTTGCTCCCGGCATACGAACACATCGTCTTTGACGAAGCGCACCGCCTGCCCGAAATCAGCAACCAGGTGTTTGGCCGCTCCATCTCGTTCTTTGGATTCAGGAACATCGCAAAGACACTCGAACCTTCCAAGGCCGGTGGCGATGGCCTCCTTGTAGAAATTGCAAGCCGCATCCCGGCGGAACAGCCGGAACTTCATGAACTTTGTGACAAACTCTCCGAAGCTTTGGGCGAAGCCGAAAAGGCCCTGCACCGCTTCTTCATGAAAATCGGCAAGAAACTTGCCAAGCAGAAAAACAGCCGCAGCGGCTTTACATATACAAACAGCATCCTCGCAGAATTCGAAGCTGACCCGGCCGCCTTCCTCGAACAGTATGCGACTGCCCGCGATTTGGCAGAAAAACTTGTTGCAGGAACTAAAGACTCTCTCAAAGGCATCGTGAGCGATCTCGAAGGCCGTATGACCGAAATCAGCCACTTTGTTTCTGACTTTGAATTTGTAACAAAGGGTGGTCGCAGCGATTGGGTGTTCTACATGGAAGAACCCTTCAATCCGCATACCATCAAGCTGCATGCGCTCCCGCTCCATTCCGGCAACATCTGGAGAGAAAAATTCTATCCGTGGATCAAGTCCGCGACATTCACCTCGGCGACGCTTTCTGTGCAGGCCGACCTCACGTACTATTTGCAGAAAATGGGCATGGACAATCTGCGTTTGAGTAAACAGCCGTTCGTGCGCGTTTATACGGAACCCTCCGATGTGAACGAGCGCCGTTCCGTGATGGTCGCAAAATTCTTGCCGAAGCCCTCCGCTCCGGAATTTGGCGACGCCTTGAACGACACGCTCTTGAAGGTGCTCCCGTCGATTGAAGAAAATACGATGGTGCTCTTTACAAGCGTTGCGACAATGATGAAAGCACAGGCCGCACTTGCTCCCGCATTCGCCGAACGTAAGAAGCTTTTGCTTTGCCAGCACGTCGATGGCTCGCTCGATGGCCTCGTCGCGATGTTCCGCAAGGAACGCGGCGCTTGCCTCCTTGGCTGCCAGAGCCTCTGGGAAGGTGTCGATTTCCCGGGCGATGCGCTCAAATTACTCGTCATTACGAAGCTCCCGTTCCCGAACCCGACAGACCCGCTTGTCGCAGGTCTCACGAACGAGATGAAAGCCACCAACAAGAACTTCTTCAAGGATTTCTTTGTTCCTGAAGCCTACATGGAACTCCGTCAGGGAATGGGTCGCCTGCTGCGCTCCGATTCCGATTCAGGCAAGGTCCTCATCTTGGACAACCGCGTTATTCTCGAACGTTACGGCAAGACCTTCGCCCGCATCTGGAATTTCAAGAACCGCATCGCAGGTTCCGTCGCCGACATCGAGCGCTTCGTGAAGTAGTTTAGCTATGGGGAGTGGGCTCGCGCTAAAGCGCTCCGAGCTCGCCGAAGTGAACTGCTGCGCAACGTGTCATCCTGAGCATTGTCATGTCGAAGTGAACTGCTTTGCAACGTGTCATCCTGAGCGAAGTCGAAGGATCCAGAGCATTGTCATGC
>JAEEGH010008163.1_pt1 | contig 24877 bp, 26 predicted proteins | sample 9134181 | NCBI WGS metagenome assembly JAEEGH01 (sample SAMN16246544, study PRJNA631951) | gut metagenome | biome: gut microbiome; feature: rumen; material: DP-attached | host: Bos | place: Iran: Karaj | collected 2018-10
GATGGCAACACAAGCTGTTGGATGAGCCACACAGACTATATTGCCAAGGCTCCTGAAGGCTTCATGATAACAGCTCACACCAGAAACTGCCCTGTTGCAGCTATGGAGAATGCTGCTAAGAAGCTTTATGCAGTACAGTTCCATCCTGAAGTTCTTCATACACCTCAGGGAACAAAGATGATCAGAGGCTTTGTCCGTGATGTATGTGGATGCGCAGGCGACTGGAAGATGTCATCATTTGTAGAAACTACTGTTAAGGAACTTCGTGAGAAGATCGGCGATGGTAAGGTACTGTGCGCACTTTCAGGTGGCGTTGACTCTTCTGTTTGTGCAGTTCTTCTGTCCAAGGCTATCGGCAAGCAGCTTACATGCGTGTTTGTTGATCATGGTCTTCTTCGTAAGGATGAAGGCGATGAAGTTGAGGCTGTATTCGGACCTGAAGGACCATATGAACTCAATTTTATCAGAGTAAATGCTCAGGATTATTTCTATGAGAAGCTTGCAGGACAGACAGATCCTGAAACCAAGCGTAAGATAATCGGAGCTGAATTCATAAACGTATTTGAAAAGGAAGCCAAGAAGATCGGCGCTGTTGATTTCCTTGCTCAGGGAACAATCTATCCTGACGTTGTAGAATCCGGAATCGGTAAGGGCGCTACTATCAAGTCCCACCACAACGTTGGCGGACTTCCTGATCACGTTGATTTCAAAGAGATCGTTGAGCCTCTTAGAATGCTCTTCAAAGATGAAGTAAGACAGGTTGGTCTTGAACTTGGAATACCTGAAAAGCTTGTATTCCGTCAGCCATTCCCAGGTCCTGGACTTGGAATCAGAATCATCGGCGATGTTACACCTGAAAAGGTTAGAATCGTTCAGGATGCTGATTACATCTACCGTACAGAGCTTGAAAAGGCCGGCATCGATATGGGTAAAGGCCAGTTCTTCGCAGCACTTACAAATATGCGTAGCGTAGGTGTAATGGGTGATGAGCGTACGTATGACTATGCGATTGCACTCCGCGGAGTTATTACTTCTGACTTCATGACAGCAGAAGCTGCCGAGATCCCGTGGAACGTCCTTCAGAAATGTATGACACGTATCATCAATGAAGTTAAGGGTGTTAACAGAGTAATGTATGATCTTACTTCTAAGCCGCCGGGAACTATTGAGATGGAGTAACGGGTGAGTAGTTCCAAGTGATTTACAAGTGTATGGAAATCCTGTAATATCAAGAGCTGAGAGCATTTGCTCCCGGCTCTTTTTTACTATGATTCTATGAGTGATTCTAAAAAATGAAACGAAAACCACACATTGCGTGTTAACGGTCGTGTAATATAATTATATAAACGCAATGCGAGGAGGATGTTATGGATACTGCAAAGGTGATAAGAGAACTACGCGAGGGTGTGAATATGAATCGAAAAGAGTTTTCGGAACACACGGGGATTCCGGTCCGAACACTTGAGGATTGGGAAGCGGGCCGTCGTACTCCACCGGAGTACATTCCTAGGCTTATTGCGTATCAGCTGAAATATGAGGAATTAACGGGGGAGAAGAATCGGCATGAAGAAAAATGAGATTGTATTATTTGAGACAAAGGATAAATCAAAGTTATTATCAGTTCAGATGGATGGAAACACTGTTTGGTTGTCGCAGGCGCAGATGGCTGAATTGTTTGATACGACAAAACAAAATGTGAGTTTACATGCGAATAACTGTTTCAAAGAAGGAGAACTTGATAGGAATTCAGTTGTCAAGGATTTCTTGACAACTGCCACAGATGGAAAACAATACAAGACAAAACATTATAATCTAGATGTCATAATTTCAGTAGGGTATCGTGTGAAATCAAAGCGTGGCGTAGAATTCAGGCAATGGGCGAGCAAAGTTTTGAAGCAGTACATGATTGAGGGCTACGCTATAAACGAGAAACGCCTCAGTGCATTAGAAATTGCAAAAAGCCTCATTTATGGCTATTTATATCAGAGAGGTAACATATGAGAACAGAAAAAGAAATACTAGATATTGTTTTAGATATAGCAAGAGAAGATGACGCTGTCAGAGCAGTCATCAGAACAGATTTACTTCCGATCAGGAAGTATTTATTTTCATATCAGTTTTGTTTCATCGTAGATGATATTGAAAAATACGATGATGACAAAACTTTCGAAACATGCTTTGGGAAAAGAGTCTTGCTATACAGAGGTGATAAGAACTATCCGGAGATGTTTCCAGGTGCCAAAGCTCATCTGATGGTATTTGAGGACGGAATTACTCTTGTCATTAACACCATGGACAAAGATACATTCCTTAGCAGGTTCAATAGAGAAAACTCTTATGAAAATGTTTGGATAGGTGATACTTATCAAAAGATTCTGGACAAGGATAATATACTTCCTGAAATAGAGCGCCTTGAGGAAACACAGACTATATTTGCTGATACGCCAACTAAAGAGATATTCGATAATACCTGCAATGAATTCTGGTGGGTGATGAAAACATTTGCTGAGTATACTTTGAGAAAAGAACTTCCATCCGCAATGTTTTATCTCAATGTAGCAGTCAGAGATCTTCTAAATAAAATGCTTAGATGGCATATATACCTGAAATCAGGTAAGCCTGTAGATATGGGCGTTTTAGATAGTAAGCTTGAAGAATTACTTGAGGACGAACTTTTTGCTCTTTACAAAAAGACATATCCGAGCGCTGATTATGATCAGATCTGGAGCGCATTTAATGCGGTGGCGACTCTTTGGAATAAAGCTGGGAATATGGTTGCAGATAGCTGCGGATTTCCATATCCGGAAAAAACAGAAATAGAAATGATGGAATTTATCGCAAGGCTTAAGGAAAATTAGGAGGATGAAACGTGGAATTGATTCTATGTATATAAAAAGAGGCTTTCAGATCATGAAAATCGGAGACAGGCTCATTGCAAGAAAAAACTTACGTAAGTAAAAAACTCTCTAAAAAACAAACATAGAAAAAGGATCGGATTTACTCCGATCCTTTCTTTAATTTCAGTTGGCTAAAAATATTATATTTCTTTTGAATACAGAAGATCATCACCGCCACCGTAATTAGTGATGTCTTTTACAAACGAATATCCGTAGTGCTCATACAATCCAACATTTTCTACAGGTGCTGGGATATAGCTTTTTCTAAATCCATGCTCTTTCAGATACTCATTTGCATGATCGATCAGCTTTCCGCTGATCCTTTGTCCGCGGTATTCTTCGGATACAAATACACAGGATATCCAAGGATAAATATCAGGCAGGGGATAATAATCCTCTTTCATGGCGGATGCCATTCCGATTATTTTGCCCTTGCTCTTTGCAACAAACATTGTCTCCCAATCGGTAAATTCCCAGTTCCTTACAAGGTCTGCAATGTGATCTTTTGCTTCAGTCCATGAACAGTTCTCTATAAAAGACAGGAGTTCATTTGCAAGATCAGTTCCTTTATCAACCTTTTCGATTGAAAGATCATTAAGTGGATGCCATCCGAAATGATTCGCAACTAAAGCAGCGGTATCTTCAACACTTCTGCTATTATCACGCTCAACCCAGAAGTAATCGCTCTGCTTGATATAGTTGTATGCTTCAATGTTTAGTTCAGTCAAAGTCTGCTCACATGTTGCCTTGGCTTTTTCGTAATCAGTTGCACTGTGGATAAAATCACTGAACGGTTTGTGATCCGGACGGTTACAATATGTATCCACAATATTCTCAGGCTTGGAAATCATGAAAGCAATTCTGGAAGGATCTGTAATTATGTCAGCTTCTTCTACAACGATGTGGAGATCGCACAAAATGATCTGATCTCTCGAAAGCTTGATAAGATCAAGCAGTACATAGTCGAGCTGCTCTCTCTTATTTCCCAAAAGCCAGTTTTTGTATTCTTCTACGCTTCTTCCAAAGAACTCATCTGCATCTCTGAATCGGGTATTCATAGAGGGCTGATGTTCTTTGTCTGACATAAGCTGATGAACTGTGAACTGATCATCAATAATATATACGGGAATGCCGTATTTTTCACTGAGCGCCTTAGTAACTGTTGTCTTGCCGCCGCAAGCAGTGCCTGAAATAAAATAAACGTTGCGTAAATACTCTTTAATTATATTGTCTTGAAATATCATTTTGGATTCTCCTTATAAAAATAGTTTTCGTTTCGAGTTGATCGAAGCATGAAACTATTTTATAAGTTTCATGCTATTAGATATTTCTTAACTTTAAGAACATAACCATGTGTGTTACCACCTTTCTTAATTTCATGATTTATATATTAAAACAATATCAGAAAATAACGCAAGACAGGAAATCATCTTTTTGTCCAGGCAGATGATTTGATGTCTATGCCATTGCGAAGCATATCAAAGTCACGTTAAGGTACGATAAAAACTAGATAAATCGCCATGAATTAATTTGTAGTATGTTATCATTATATGGTATGCTTGGAAAACTGATGATTTATATCATTTTTTTATATAATCGAAATTTTAGAAGAAAGGTTGTGTGTAGATTAGAAATGAACAATATATGGTCAGAATATGTGCAAGGGATAATGACCTTGTATTTAAGTAGAAAACTTAGATTTGATGATGTTTTCTTTGAACAATATAACAAGGTATTTAAGTTGGATTCTAACGTAAATCTTAAAATTCTCGAGATAGGTTGCGGGCCTGGAGCGCTTGCAGAGGCACTTCACAGATGGTTTCCGAAGGCAGAAATTACTGCGATTGACAGAGATAGCAACTTTATTTCTTTTGCTCAGAATAATATATCGGGAGTCACCTTTATGGAAGGTGATGCTACAAATCTTCCTTTTGCGGATAATTCTTTTGATATAACTATTTCCAATACGGTTCAGGAACATGTGGAACCAATTGCATTTTGGGGTGAACAAAGAAGGGTATTAAAGCAAGGTGGTATATGTTTGTGTCTTTCTGCCAGAAAAGGATTGAATTGTCAGGCACCATGTTTAGAAATGACCGTAGAAGAAAAAGAGTTTTGGGAAAGCCTTCCTCAGTCCGAGTACGAATTTGAAAAGTATGGTATTGGTAAATATCATATGTCTGAAGCAGAATTACCAGCGTCGATGGAACAAAATGGTTTTTCAGAAGTTACGACTGGATATGCAGTCATAGATCTTACTCCGGATGCACCTAAATATTCAACACAGATGGCAGAAGCCATGATTGAATCACAAAGGCATAACGATTTAGAGGCAATCAAATCTTCACATCATGAAGCTGACGAAAAAGTGATTGATGCTGTCAATGCTAAGTATGATGAGAGACTTCGTTTGTATCACGAGGGAATAAAACAATGGGATACTTCTATTTCATTGACAATGATCGTTCGAGGAATCAAATAATAACTTTACTTATAGCAAACATAAGGACGGATTTAAAATAGTGCAACGACCTGAATTTAACAACATAAAAGACTACACAGAATTTTGCAAATACTATTGGTATAGAGACGAACTTATCAAGATTTGCAAGGCTCATGGGCTTAAAGCTACTGGCAGTAAGATAGAACTTAATAAGGTTGTGGAAGCCTATTTTTCAGGTGAAAAGATTCTACCGGAAAAGAAGAAACCAGCTAAAAAGAAAAAGGCAGTGGTAACAGAGCTTGCATTAGATACAGGACTGATTGCCTGCGGCTTCACATTTGGAAATAGATTCAGAGAGTTCTTTAAGCAGCAGACAAGGGAAGAGAACTTTAAGTTCAATGTCGATATGGTTGCTACTGCCAAAGCTGTAAAAGAAAGCGGCGACGAAAGCTTTACCCTTGGAGATCTCTTGGATATATATTATGGAAAAAAGACGTATGCTACATACGATAAGTCTGCTCTTCAGTGGAACAAGTTCGTAAAAGATTTCTGCGCGGACGAAGAAACCGGTATATTCAATGAGAGGCTGAAAGCAGCTGCAGCTCTTTGGAAGATTGTTAGAGAGTCTGATATGAAAAAAGAGTATTCGCATGATCTGTTCGAAAAGTACAAAGATATGTTCTTGTAACTCTGAAACATAACTATACATTTCCTCGCGTTAAAGAAATATACTAGAATCATACATTCCAGCTAATTTAAAAGATAGAGTATTTTACATAGAAAACGACTGCGCCGGTATTTGGGCATGGTCTGAGAAGGTATATGAATTTGCAAAAAATCATAAGTGAAAAAGATAAGCAAGGATGATAAAAGATGTTTAAAAAATATTATGAAAAGCTTTTTAAGCAGATAGCTGTTGATTATAACTGTACTCCGGAAGATTTGAAGAAGGGTGAGATCATCATCACAAAATCAGAATGGAATGATGGCAGAAGAAGCTACAGCCCGGATATGCCTTTTTTGCAAATGGCGACACTTGGAGCAAGCACAGTGATCATGGCTAATGAATGCCTGCATGAGTTCTTGCACGGTTTTATCAAAGATGTTGAGGGGCATAGACTGTTTGAACTTGATAATCTTCTAAAGCTAAACGAAGAGCTGAAACAGTATGGTTATCAGATGAATTCTACACATCATATGTTTTTGCCCTGCCTTGATGTGACCGTACCAGAACGTTTTCAGGTGAAGTGGCTTTATGATAGTGAAATAAACCAGTTCTACGGAGATTCGCGCTTCCCCAATGCAATTGCATATCCGGAGCCTTGTCCGGTACGGCCTGACAGGATCGTAGTCCTTGCTACCGATGGAGATAATATTATGGGAATGGCAGGCTGCTCGGAAGATGCGCCGCACTGGCAGCAGGTTGGAATTGATGTGCTCCCTGAATATAGGTCAAGAGGGATCGGCACTTACCTGGTGACACTATTAAGGAACAAGATCATTGAGATGGGCGATACACCTTTTTACGGAACTGCAGCAGCTAATATCATGTCACAAAACATTGCCATTAAGAGCGGATTCAGACCTGCATGGGTAGAAACTGATGCAGTTAAGATTACAGAAGATCATTCTTGATTGAAAAAAATGATAAGGGGGAGAAACATTTGGAAGATTACAGCATGCAACATAAGAAAGCCTGGGAGTTTGACGCATACGATTTCTGGGTTAGAACAGCAGGGTCGCCAGCAGAACGAGCAGCTAAGGATAAAGAAAATCCTGAAAAAATGCTCAAGCAGTATGCAAACTATTTTGATTCATATAAGGGAATCAAAGTTGCCAATATATGCGGATCATGTGGCAAAAAAGCAATTCCGCTGGCACTTCTAGGAGCCGAAGTAACTGTCTTTGACATATCAGAAGCGAACAAAAAATATGCTATAGAAACAGCTGATGCAGCTGGTGTCAAAATAGGCTATGAAGTATGCGACATCATGGAAATCGACATGGATAAATATAAAGGCTTCTTCGACGTAGTCTTCATGGAAGGTGGAATACTTCACTACTTCCATGACATAGATGCATTTATGAAAGTGATGAATGGCCTTCTTAAACCTAGTGGAAAGATGATCTGTAGCGATTTTCATCCTTTTACCAAGATTTCCGATGCGCTTGGATTGCAGCAGCCTACAATGAGCTATTTTTCTACAGATATATTTGAAGGCGAGATGGCCCACGCAAGGTTCTATGACGAAGAAATCCGTAAGCAGATTCCAAAGTGCCTATACAGAAAGTATACAATCAGCGAGATCATCAATTCTATAATCGGAAATGGGTTCATATTGGAGAGATTTGATGAGTACCCATCTTGGGATAATAATATGCTCCCAGGTGAGTTTACGGCTGTAGCTACAAAAAATAGATTCCTTGCGGCTTCTAATTTGACTACACAGGAGAATAAAAAATGATAGGCCTTATAGTAGCACGTTCCAAAAACAATGTAATTGGTAAAGGTGGAGAAATCCCCTGGAAGATAAAAGGTGAGCAGAAGCAGTTCAAAGAACTTACGACAGGCAATATTGTTGTAATGGGACGCCGCTCATATGAGGAAATCGGTCATCCTCTTCCAAACAGAGAAACAATTGTTGTATCAAGAACTAAGAAGTTTGAAGGGGACAATCTCAAAACAGCGCAGTCAGTTGAAGAAGCTATAAAAATGGCACAAGGAAAGAATGTATTTATTTCTGGAGGCTACGGATTATATAAAGAAGCTATACCTTTTGTAGATATCATGTACATTACAGAAGTTGACTTGGAAGTTGCAGACGGAGATACATTTTTTCCAGAATTTAACGTTGATGACTTTGCTAAGACAGTTGGTGAAACTTTGGGAGATGACATTACGTATACAAGAACTACATATCGTCGTAAATGTAAATGATTATTTATGGGAGGACTACAAATGAATGCTAAGCTCAGAAATATGACAAGTATCTATCTTATGAAAAATGATAAAGTTTTGCTCTTATACAGACAAGGCGGAAGAGTCGTTAATGACGTGTGGACAGGCTCTGCAGGTGGTCATTTTGAAGAAAGCGAGTTAAATGATGCAAAGGCCTGTGTCATTAGAGAGATGAAAGAAGAACTTGGCTTAAATCCGGAAGATATTGACGGTCTTACATTGAGATATGTAACTCTCAGATATACTAAGGATGAGATAAGACAGAATTACTATTTCTTTGCAGAACTTAAAGATAATGTAAATGATGATCTAAAATCCAACGAAGGTATATCTAAATGGTTTCCAATTGATGAAATTGTAGGCCTCGAAATGCCATTTACTGCTAAGTATGTAGTTAAGCACTATTATGAAGTTGGACGAACAACAGATAAGGCGTATGTTGGCGTAACAACAAATGAAGGCGTCGATTTCACGGAACTTAGCGAGACATAAAAGACATTCTATTTTTAGTAACACAAATTAACGATAAATGGTACAATTAATCTGTATTGATTCGTAAATTGTTATTCTTTTTACAGAGGATACAGATTGAAGAAAAGATATATCATTATCATTAATATATTGATAATAGGTTTGATTCTTTTGATTATCGTGAAGTATGCCAACGATAGGGCAACAGAATCAGACTATTCTTCGATTGCGTCTTTTGAGAATATGACGACCACAACAGCGCAGATCATCGCCAATTATCTGGAGGATGAGCAGCATCTGTGCGACATTTGGGCCAACTATATCAACGGGTCTGCGGAGGCCGGAACTCCAATGACAATTGATGAGGTCATATCATATATTAGAAAAGCAAAGATATCTCCTGAAATATCAGGACACCTTATCTATATCGATGACGGATCCATGGCTGGCATTTCTACTACCGCCAGCACTACTGACCCGTCGGATTATTCTGTAAACTATTCCCATATTTCTATTTTTGATAATCTTGAAATTAGTAACGTTAATGGTGTAGTAAAACTGACAAGGGCTTATACCAATCCGCTTAATGGGGTGCAGTCCATAGCCTTTTTAAATAACGTTAATGTACTGGATAGTGAAACAGGCGCTATGAGAGAGGGGCTTATCATCCGCGTAGTACCTGTTAGCCGTCTTGAGCAAAAGCTGGTTTTTTTGAAGGGTGAGTACGAAAATGTAGAAATATCCCTTATAGACTGGGATGGCGACTACATGATCCACGGCAAGTCCCTCAAAAACAGTAATTTCTTTGAGTACTTCAAATCCTATAATCCAATGTCTACTCAGGAATATAACAAGGTGATGGATGCTATCCGCACAGGTACAGGTTCCATGCATATCCGTAATTCAAAAAGAGAAGACAGTGTGATTGCCTATACGCCGTTAAGCGGTATTGAGTCCTGGTTCCTGGTGGCTTATATCCCGGCAAAAGAGCTGACGGTCAGCAGGTCCATAGACTGGCTACTATTGGGAATAGTATCAGTAGGCCTTATGGTCCTTCTTCATTTCAATATTTTTATACTCCTTAATTTTAATAGAAAGCTCTCTGTTGCAGCGCAGGCGGCCAATCAGGCTAATGAAGCCAAATCTCTTTTCCTGTCCACCATGTCTCATGATATCAGAACGCCTATGAATGCCATCATCGGCATGAATGAAATGATATTAAGAAAAAGTAGTGATGATGAGACTCTGATGTATTCTGAGAGCATCAGGACTGCAGGGAACACCCTTCTTGGGATCATCAATGATATCCTCGATTTTTCCAAGATCGAAGCGGGCAAGATGGAGATCATAGATGTAGATTATAACTTTGTATCTCTTTTGAACGATCTTGTAAATATGGTTCAGGGCAGGGCTGAGGAAAAAGGGCTGTCTTTTGAACTTGATGTTGATAGAAATATACCGGGAATTATGCACGGCGACGAGATAAGGATTAAGCAGGTTATAACCAACATCCTTTCAAACGCTGTCAAATACACCAAAGAAGGCGGAATAGTTTTTTCAATATCAGGACAAAAATGTGAAGATAATGAAGACTACGTGATCCTTCATGTCAGTGTGAAGGATACCGGAATAGGAATTAAGAAAGAAGACCTTGACAGGCTTTTTGTAGCCTTTGAGAGAATTGAGGAAAAGAGGAATCGAAACATTGAAGGTACCGGCCTTGGAATGGCTATTGCCCAGAGCTTCCTTGAAATGATGGATAGTAAACTACAGGTGGAAAGCGAATATGGCAAGGGATCTGTCTTTTCTTTTGACCTAAAACAGAAGGTCGTAAAGTGGGAGCCGATTGGAGATTTTGATACTGCCTTCAAGCGCTTCCTTAGCGAACGGAAGAAGTACAGGGTACAGTTTGTGGCACCAAAGGCAAAAATACTGGTGGTTGACGATACAGAGGTTAACCTGAAGGTGTTCTGTAGCCTCCTTAGTGAGACCAGGATGCAGATAGAAACTGCAGATAGCGGAGATGCCTGCATAGCTTTATTTAAGCGGATTCGTTACGATGTGATCTTCCTTGATCACATGATGCCAGACAAGGATGGCATTGAAACCTTGAAGGAAATGAAGGCGCTTTCGGATACGCCTAATAAGGATACCCCTGTGATCTGCCTTACAGCTAACGCAGTTTCCGGAATGCGCGAGATGTACATAAATGCAGGCTTTGATGACTACCTGACAAAGCCTATTGATACAGGAAGACTGGAGAGCATGCTCCTTAGGTACCTGCCTCCGGAGCTGGTGGAGAAGCCGGCGGATACTTCGTCAGATGATGATAAAAAAGCTGAAGCTAAGCGCAGCATATTAGTAGTAGATAGTGATATAGCTTTTTTGCGACAGGTTAAGGAGTGGTTATCAGATAGCTATAACGTAGTAGTGGTCAAGTCTAAAGAACAGGCTCTTACGTATCTTGAAAAGCATGATGCTGATCTTATACTTATTGATCTGAACGAAGAATCGCAAAACGGTTTTGATAAATCAAAGATCATCCGAAATAATTTCAGAGAAATAGATCGTGACGAGATCATATCACAGGTAAATGAGTTTTTTGACGATTCTGCCATAACACGCTTGTAGGTTTCGGAACGTAAGGCTCTACAAATGGTATTGATACAGGAAGGAGTAGCAAACGGCATGAATAAACACATTACAAAAATCATTTCCACGGCTCTTGTAATAATGCTGGTACTTGGCACAGCAGGGTGTAGTCAGAGTACAAATAAAAGTGAAGAGTTTGCACCTAAATACTCATCGGATACCACGTATAAGCTGTCTGTAGCTGGTACATATTCTAACTTTGAGTCTTTGGAAAGTGCCTTTGAGAGGTTCTATACTTACTATCCAAATGGTGAGATCATGTATACCTATCTTGATGATTACATCAATACCATTGGGCAGGCTCTGGCAGGTCAGGAGCCGCCGGATATTTATGTCGTTCAGCCCTGGATGTATGGCGACGAGCGGTTTGATCCTTTGTTTGATGGGGCTGAAGTCCTTTCTGATCCTGAACTTAATATAAACCTTGATTGCATTCGTCAGGGACTTAGATGGGAGATGAATGATGGCGAAATACTGGCGCTTCCGGTATTTGCCACGTCCTATGGAATGCTTGTAAACATGGATATATTTGAAAAAGAAAACCTCGAAGTACCTAAGACCTTTGGAGAGCTGAAAGAAACCTGCGAAAAGCTTAAGGCAGCAGGCTATGCTTCTCCTGTTATGGGCGCTGATACCAATACAACACCGGGAATAGGCTACTCCTTTGCTTATCCAATGTTCGCCAAAAAAGTTAAGGAGGACAGAAGTGTAGAAGGTGATCTTAACAACCTTGTTCCTTCTGCAGGCGAAGTGATGAGAGAGCCTCTGACCAGGTTAAAAGAGCTTGTGGATAGCGGCTGCATAGATATAGACAAATGCAAAGCAGAAATTGAAGACGATTATAATGCTGTTATCATGCGATTTTTTGAAGGCGATGTGCCTATGATGATCTGCTCCGGTGACGTTGTGTCCGGAACCAAAAAGCGTGAGAGTAAATCAGAAGCTTTTACAGCGAATCCTTTCAAGTATGACTTCTATGTAGCTCCTTCAGGAGACGAAGGCGGATATTATATGGATTCCATGTCGATCCTGTTTAGCGTCAATAAGGATAGCGCCAATCTTGATATGACTAATGAATTCATAAGATTCCTTACAAGTGAAAAAGAGCTTGGACTTATGGCACAGGAAAAAAGGCTTATAACTCCAACTAAGGATTATTCGCTGGATGAAGTTTATGCCTCATTGTCGGGCTTCCCGGAGGATAGGACTGTTAACTTTAGAGATACAGAAATACTTGATACTGCGGTAAAAGAATTCAGGGCAGCAGCATATGCTGTTATAAATGGCGAGATGACAGTGGATGAGGCGGTGGCAGCCTATGGAACGATAGCTGGACAATAAACCTGGGCTGCCATCCTCATGAATATCAAAGTTTTAGCTTGTTTTATGATTGAAAAAAATACATTATCTACAGAATGGGACTGATATATTATAGAGTATTTGATATTTGAGTGGCTAATGCTTTTGCTTCATCATAATCAAGATTAGAGACCAGTTTATCCAGTGATTCCAGGTTACTGGAAAGCGCATCAGTACATTTATAGGAAAGAAGTTTTTTCATATTTTCTTCGCAAGCGCCAAGATCGAAATCATCTATAGCCGCAATAAGCCTTCGCAGAATATCAGAAATAGCATTCTTATCAAAAGCATTTTTTACCCCATCCTTTTTTGAAGTAAATGGCTCAAGATAAGGCTTTAAAGATCTGAAAGATTTTAAAACATCTGGAGTGAGTTTTTCGATTTGCTCCAGATTGTTTTCTTTTCCAAGCTTTTCAAGAGTAAAGAAATCCTCTCCAAGATCCATAGCGCCGATCATGCGGCAGGTGGTCTTGAGGGAGTGAACCTGAATTGTGTAGTTTTGGATGTCTTTATCTTTTATGTATGTTTCTATAAGAGAACTTTTATCATCCATGAGTTTGTAGACATCATTAAGAAGCTCTATGAAGAGTTCTTCAGAACCTGAGTTTTTGATGGCTTTTTCTATATCGATACCGGGGATATTAATGTCCATAAATAGCGTTCCTCCAAGGATATGTGGACGGTTTGCATATTTTGAGTATACCACTATAAAGTTGATGAATAAACGGTTTTAAGATATCATTAATCTATAGGAAAATATTTTCGGAGGCTCATATGGTGTCACAAATTATAGTTGTTGATGACGACCCTATAATTTTAAAGAAAGCCTGGAATACTCTTACGGATGCCGGGTTTAAGGTGGTTGTGCTCAAATCGGGTAAAGCTCTTTTGGAATATACTGCTGATAATCAGGCGCCGGATCTCATTCTTATGGATATCAATATGCCGGAGATGGACGGCTTTGAAGTTATTAAGGAACTCAAAAAGAGTGCCTCTTCATGGAGGGATACTCCTGTTATCTTTTTGACTGCCAATGAAGATGAGGACACTGAGACTAAAGGTCTTTCGCTTGGGGCAATGGATTTTATCAGAAAGCCTTTTATAGTAAGTGTGCTGGTACTTAGAGTTAAGCATGCGGTGGAGCTTGTAAGACTTCAAAAAGATCTTGAGAGCATGGTAGATGAAAAGACAAGGGAGAATGAGAATCTTTTCCTACACGTCGTTGAGAGTCTTGCGGATGCTATTGATGCTAAGGATAACTATACAAATGGTCACTCGGGAAGAGTGGCGGAGTATTCTAAAGAGATAGCAAGTAGATATGGCTATGATGAAAAGCATCAGGAGAAGATTTTCATGATGGGACTTCTTCACGATGTTGGCAAGATCGGCGTGCCTGATGAAGTAATAAATAAGCCAGGAAGACTTACAGATGAAGAGTTTGCATGTATCAAAAAGCATCCTGGAATAGGCGGCAAGATCCTAAGTAATATCAAGGAGATGCCGGAACTTGCAGCAGGCGCCAAATGGCATCACGAAAGATACGATGGAAAGGGATACCCACAGGGCCTTTCCGGAGATGATATTCCTGAAGAAGCAAGGATCATTGCAGTAGCCGATGCATACGATGCCATGACCAGCAACAGAAGCTATAGAGGGGCTCTTCCTCAGGAAAAAGTAAGAGGCGAGATAGAAAAAGGCAAAGGAAGCCAGTTCGATCCCAAGTTCGCAGATATTATGCTGGGAATGATCGATGATGATAAAGATTATCTTATGAGGGATAAGCTAGGAGATGAGTAAAACATAATACAGCCGTTTAACAAGTTAAGCAATCATTCACAGAGTTAAGCATGACGTTCATATAGAACATAATGTAATGTTAAGTGTGAATAGATGTATTAACTTGTGAGGTTGATTATGGAAAAAATAAAAATGTTTGTATGTATGGGAAATACATCTCAGTACAGAGAAACGTTTGAAAAAGTATTAGAAGAGTTTGTAGATAGATTTAAGCAGGAAGGAATAATCGGAGAGTATTGCGTTTTTTCCTGGCAGGAAATAGAAAACGCATTCGAAGATGACAATGATAATCCTGTTTCCAGAGAACTAAGTAAATCGAGGCTGGTATTATTCATCACAGAAGAACAGGGGTATGAAGTCGAAGAGAGTGTAAGGCGATTTATACAAAAAGTATCGTTGTGGTGCTATACAATGCCGATGCTTGGAAAGCTTGGAATCCTTGTTTCTGTATGTAATGAAAAAGAACTGCTTATTACAACTAATTACATGACTAAACTACTGCTTTCATGGGGAAGTGGAATTGTGGGAAGGCTCCTATGCCCCAATGAAATATCGGCTTGTGCAGAACTTGAAGGAAAGACAAGCATCATTGCTGACAAGATAAAGAAAATCTTTAATGGCGATTCTTTCAAAGTTGCAGAATCTCAAAAAGAGAATTTTGAGATCAATAAAAAGATTATAAGTGAATTGGATGATACTGAGTACTTGAAACAGTACTGGCAAAAGAACGAGTATCTTGAAGCTGAGGATTTCCAATATTTATTTGATAGTAAATTCCACGCTTTAAATAAAGAGCTGGCACAAAAGATCATATAATATATTTCAAGAGAGACTTTTACAACATTTTATGTAAAAGTCTCTTTTTTTCTCTATATGGATAATATCGACGTTTAAGGAAGTAGCGGCCCGTTAAATGGGCTAATAATTCCATTTACAGACTTATGAACGCACTAAGAGACTTAAACGGGGATTGGCAGATATTTCATTTATACTACAGTTATCAGCTGAACAAAACACAGATAACTAGCATGCTAACACAAAAAAAGAAAAAAGAGAGGAAACGAAAATGGAATTAAAAACAAACGATATTACAGAAATTGTTATTGATGAGATTGAGATCCTTGAAGATGATCAGATGCCTGCAATAGTAGGAGGAGCTGTTTGTGGATGTTCAATTTGTGGCGGACTTGCTTGCGGAGCTGGTTGCGGCGGAGTTGCTTGTGGATTCTAAATACAAATAAAAGTTGGAGGAAAACAGAAATGAATAATAATGAAATGATTATCTTAGATGAAGTTGAATTAAATGATGTTGAGGTTATGGAGGAAAATATTACTCCGGCACTTGGTGCTTTATGCGGCCTTGGATGCGTTGGCACAGTATGTGGTGTGGCTTGCTAATAAATAGGAGGAAATGAAAAATGGAAAAATTCGAAATGAATGAAGAGATCAGATTAGATGAAGTTAATCTTGATGATGCAGATATCATGGAAGACAGCATTCAGCCAGGCGGAGCTATTTGCGGACTTGGTTGTCTTGGCGGAGTACACTGTGGAATCGGTTGTCCTAAGTAATTAGTTGTTTCTAAATAGTCTATTCTCCCCTTCACATTTGTGAAGGGGAAGGAAAAAGAAGGATGATAAAGATGAAAATACGATTTATTGAGAGAGAAAATGCGCTGATCGCATATTGCCCCAGTACAATGAGATTCTTTGAAGTAAACACAAAAACCAAGGCCCTTATGGAGGCTGTGGAGAATGGAATTTCAGATGAAACAATTATCGAAAAATTCGATACAGATTCCGCTACTCTGAACAAAGTAAAACTGGCCATGAAAGATGCGCAGAAGACAAAAACTTCGGCTCCTATACAGGGAAAACAGTTAGGTCTTGAAAAGCTTGTTTTGAATATTTCCAATGCATGTAATTTGAGATGCAGATATTGTTATGCAAACGGCGGCAATTATATGTCAGATGAAAGCATGATGTCTGAACAGGTTGCCAAGGATGCACTGGATCTTTTCTATGAGAAATTTAAGGAAATAGGAGTTATTCAGTTATTTGGTGGAGAGCCGCTGATGAACATTCCGCTTGTGAAATATGTCTGTGATTATATTGTAAGTCATGGCAAGAACACCAGAATTGGAATAGTCACAAATGGAACTCTTATCAATGATGCATTTATAGAAATGGTTAAGAAGTATAACATGCTGGTTACTGTCAGCTATGATGGAGTGCCGTTAGTAAATGATATCATGCGTATTACCAAAACAGGATGCGGCACATCAGATATAATTCTTAGAAACATCAAGAAGCTGTATAAAGAGACAAGGCAGCCCTCAACAATAGAGGTTACTTATAACCAGAAGCATGTTGATAACTCAGTCAAGATCTGCGATATCATCAGCTTTCTCAGGAAAAATGTAGGTAATATCCCGCTTCATATTACAGCAGCAGGCGGAAGTAAAGCTTGTGACTTTGTATTACATAACAGAGATGAGTTTGTGCGAGCTGTAGATGATGTATTTGACAATACTGAAAATCTGACATTATTTAATTTCTCCTTTGTACAGCGAATCATCAAGTCTTTGCAATCCAAACAGAAAACAGACTACTTATGTAAAGCTGGTATAAATACATTATCAGTTTCCGTAGATGGAGATGTATATCCTTGCTTCATGTTTACAGATGATAAGGGTATGAAGATGGGAAATATCTACGATGAAGATCTTTTTAATAGTGAGTCTTTTAAAACAATGAAATCAAGGTTGGTTCATTTTTCGAAGGATGATATCCCTGAATGTAAGGATTGCTTCATAAAGGGTAGCTGCTTTGGATGTCTGGGTCTTAATCTGTTAGAGACAGGAAGCGTATTTAGACTCAACAAGGAAAGCTGCGATATGTATAGGAATATGACGGAACAGGTAATCTATAGGCTTTACATGCTAAAAAAGGAGCGTGCTAATTATGAAGTTGCTGGATAAGGATTATTGTCCAATAGTTCCTGCTGATATTAAATGTAACAAGTTATTTGATGATGAAAATTCATCATACTATATGGGCAGCGAATCTTTGGATAAATATATCAAATTGAGTAGTGCCAGTGTTGATCCAGTAAAAAGAGCAGTTGGATATATGGATGGAACCAGGACAATAGATGAAATACAGACGATTCTTCTCAATGAAATAAAAATTGACATGAATATAGCAGATCTGTGTGAACTATTGGCTAAGGCAGGACTTATTCTAAATCAGCCTGATGATATCAAGGTTTCAAAACAGGAAATGGATTATCTGTCTATAAAGATCAAATCATGGAGCCTTGATAAAATCTTTGATCAGTTATCTGCATTTGGAAATAAGTACTGGTCAATCTGTAAATGGGTTACAGGAACAATAATACTGCTTGGAATTCTGATCGTAATAAAGGATTGGAGAGCATTGCTCAATATCAGCAACTATCAGGTTAATGGACATATATCAATTGGAATTGTGCTGCTAATGGTTGTATTCATACTGAGCGTAGGGATACACGAGATGGCGCATGCAGTGGTTGGATGCCGATACGGGTTACATCCCAAAGAATTGGTATTTGCCTTATATGTAGGAATGCCAATGTTTTATGTACGTACGCCGGGAATTCTTTCGCTTCCTCCCAAAAAGAGAATATATATTTGGAGCGCAGGAATATATATGAATTTGGTACTGGCTTCGCTGAGCCTCATATTATTACAGTTCACAGGTGGAATACCATATCAGATCCTCTTGATCATTGGTTCCACAAACTTATCACTTGCACTTGGTAATATCTCACCGTTATTACCACTAGATGGATACTTTATCCTGACTACGATCCTGAAAAAACCTAATTTGAGAAGAGAATCATTCAGACAGTTCAAAAACTGGTTTTTCAGAAAGAAAAATAAATTTTCCGGTATGTATGTTTTGTATTTTGCTGTAGCCAGTTCATTCTATACATTTATAGTTTTGGTCGAGCTTAGATGGGTTGTAAAAACAGTTATCAACGGAATTAACATGAACTACACAGTATATGATTATTTAGATGCATTTAAATATGTAATCCTTATTTTGGGAATTATTGTTGGTAAGAAACTTATTGAGTGTTGTTGTAATTGTTTGAAGAATAGGTTGGTGAATGCGTAATGAAAAAAATATTGCAGGTATCGAATTTAACGAAAAAATATAATGGTAAAAAAGTAGTTGATAATCTTTCTTTTGATATATATGAGGGAGATATAGTGGGACTTATCGGACCTAATGGTTCTGGAAAGTCTACCACAATGAAGATGATCATGAAGCTGATCAGCCGTGATGAAGGCAATGTAAAAATGTGTGATGAGAAAAAATTTGTAGAGCAAATTGGTTTTGCTTCTGAATCATCTGCTTTTTACGAATATTTATCCGGATATGATAATTTGAAATTAATTGCCAATCTGTATGAAGGTGTTTCAGAAGAAGACATACAGAGACTTATCGCATTTGTAGGATTAAATAACAATATTAAAAAGAAAGTAAAGACATATTCAACAGGAATGAAGCAAAGACTTGGACTTGCAAGGGCACTACTGAATAATCCCAAACTCCTGATATTGGACGAACCCACAAATGGACTGGATCCATATGGTATGAAAGATATATATGAAATTTTAGAGAAGCTTGCCAGAGAACGTAAGGTAGCAATACTCATATCATCACATCTTCTTCATGATATTGAGAAGATCTGCAACAAAGCAGTAATGATAAACGAAGGAAAAGTTCTGTTTAACGGAGATATTGACGAACTTGAGAATGGTCTGGAAGAGAGCTACTACGATTATTATAGACCGGAGGTGTGCAATGCTTAAGAATATTCATAATGAATGGTATAAAATTTATAAAAATAAGAAACTTTTAATCCTGTCATTGATCGTTATTTTTGCAAGTATAGTATTTGCAATAGTTGTTAAAGCTGTCGGAGAATCTGACAGGCTGGATCCTGAATACATGAAACAGCTTATAGGATGGCATTTTCCGCTGCAGCTATTAAGTGTACTTAGTGATATAGTATTTCCTATCTTTGCCACTCTTCTTGTAGCAACACTTATTTCAGATGAGATAAATGGTGGAACATTAAAACTTCCGCTTCTGTGCGGACAGAAGAGAAGAGATGTTATCTTTGCAAAGATTATAGTTGTTTCAATTGCGATGGTAGTGTTGACTTTCCTTGCGATGATTTCATCAGGCTTAATAGCAGTAGTACTTTGGGGAATAAGGGATATTGAGCTGCATCTTGGTATTATAGTAATAGTCTTTCTGGCGACATTACTTTCATTTATAGGATGGACAGTATTATCTTCCTTCCTGGCACTGTTCATAAAAAACAGCGGAACACTTGTTGGAATCTCAGCTGTAGTACTTGTACTATGCAGTCTGATAAATGGCTTGTTTCCTAATATTGCAAGATTCCAGGTTACATATTATTTTAAAGCTTTTGCAACAGACGAATTATATAATCCTCTTTCATTCGTAGTATGTGTACTATCAATTATTATTTTCTCCGTTGCTGCAATGCTTAAATTTAATAAATTGGAAATCAATAAGTGACCAACCTATCTTCAAAGTCCTTGCCACATTTTTGGGTGGCAGGGACTTTTTTGCTGCTAAAAAATACAAATAGTATATTTTTACAAGCCAATAAAATAAGGTAAAAACGTTATTCCATTTAAAATAATAGCCCTGCAAGTTAGAATATAAGCGGATTACAGTATTTTAACCTCTTGAAAAGCAATTGGAAAAATGATAATAATTAAATAATGGCAATGGAGGAGGTATACTAGATGTCTAAAACGGTTATAGGGGTTTGCGATGACCAGAGATTTTCTGCGTTGATATTACAAGAACACATCGCTTCTCTCAAGAGGGAATTGGGCGGCATTAACTGGGAGATTCGTGTTTATACTTCACCTGTAAAAATGCTTGAAGAATCAGCAGATCTAAATATTTTATTCCTGGATATAGAAATGCCGGAATTGGATGGCATAGAAACCGGCGAGAGATTAATGGAATTAAATCCATCTTGTAAAGTGATCCTGGCAACTTCACGTATTGATCGTTTCAAGGATGGTTTTCGTATCAGAGCGCTCCGATTTATAACAAAGCCATATGACAGGGATGAAATTAAAGATGCTCTATGCGCCTGTCTTGATATGTCAGTAGGAGAGCATACTGTTGAAATGTTCCTTAATAGGATATGCTATAGAGTTAAGGAAAAAGATATACGATATATACGAGCTTTTAACGGCTATGTTGAAATAATTGCAGGAAAAGAAGTTTATAGAAAAGATACCTCGCTTGATGCACTGGAGGAATCTTTTGATAAGCGCCTGTTTTGCAGAATTCACAGGCAATATCTTGTGAATCTTAAATATGTTGATTCATACAAAAAGGATAGTGTCACCATAAAGAATGAGATTCTTCCTATATCCAAGAGACGACAGACGGATTTTATGTGTCAGTACACGGATTATGATCTGAATTACAGGTTGGGAGGCTGATTACATCATGGTTCGACTGCTTGAATGGGAAGTTGTTCTTTTGATAGAGGTATGTAACTATTTTACCGGGTATTTAATTAGTCAAAAAGAAATATCATTAAAACCCAAACGTTCATGGTGGATTATCGGAGGTATATTTTTATTATTTCCGGTGATTGTATATAACTTAAATGATTGGTCTTATTTAGACATTTACATGCTTCTGTTGATGCTTGCGCTGACTGGAATAATCTTGATCATGGATGCTCCGATCAAACGCAGAATATGGCAATCGTTTATTTTGTATTTTTGTATAAGTTCAATTAATGGTGTAAGTCTGAGCTTCTTTGACCGATGGTATACGCCGGGAGATTTTAGTATTGAGATTCATGTATTATTTGTCAGTTTGCGGACTTTAGTATTTTTAGTTGCCATATTGCTTATAAAAAATGTTATTAAGAAACGATCAAAGAAAAAAAGTGAAATCTTTTACAATAAGTTAGCGCAGAGTTCATTTATTATTTGTGGTTTTCTTCAATGTTTGAGTGCTGCGATTATTGTCGATGAATTATCAGATATACGCGTTTATTATATCATTGGTCTATTATCATACTTAGGAGTTGCCTTTCTTGGAAGTCAGATATGGGTTGTTATAAATATGAATACCCGTATGAAAGAACTGTTGAAAGAAGAACGACTCCTTCATTCTACTCAAAAGGAATATTATCAATCTCTCCTGAATAAAGAAGAAGAAACCAGAAAGTACAGACATGATATGACTAATCATCTAATGGTCATGGATGCGCTTTTAAGCGAAAATGATATCGATGAGTTGAAAGAATATTTAAGAGACCTTAGAAAAGAATTTGGAACAGTACAAGCCAAACGATATGTTACCGGTAATGCAGTAATAGATGCTATTTCAAGCTATTATCTTCCGATGGTGGATGATTTTGTAGATATTAAAGTCAGAGGTAGCATACCATCTACTATTAAAACAGATGAAGTAAGCATATGTACAATATATTCGAATCTTGTCAAAAATGCTGTGGAAGAAGCGAAAAGGCTTAAAGATGATGGAACTTCAAATATAAAGATACTGATTGATTTTAAATCCGGAGAGGAATTTTACAGCATTAGCGTTAAGAATACTATGCGTGATAAGGCTACGTTTAAGGGGATTAATACACCGACTTCCAAAAAAGACTATAGAAATCATGGAATAGGTCTTGGGAATATTAAGCGCACTGTAGAAAAAGAACGTGGAAGAATTAAGATTGAAAAGAAAGACAAGATGTTTATGGCAGATGTAATATTACCTATAGCATAAATCGAGCGGTAAAGTGATGAAAAGTCACTTTACCGCTTTTGAGATTAGGGTAGTATATTTTTGAGCCACTCCCAATTGAATCCGCTAATTGTGAAACTAAAGAATGATGGATAAAACATTTTTGAACCCTCCCATTTATTATTTTTATTATAATTTTGTGTGTTCGTTTCTGTTGATGAAATTAGAATATCATATAGTAAGTTGGGTACACGTGAAACTCTTTAAACGTATTTAAAAGTCATTAAACGGAATATAGACGATTCAAATATGATTAATGGTTAAAACAAAAGTGATTTTGGGTCTTCTCAATACGCTCTAATGCTAATATAATGTTTGAGGATTGTATGATTTTTGAACGAAATGACCTAAAGTCTTTTTTCAAAGAAACGAAGCGATCCGGGCCAAAATGGTGCCCTAAGATACCTTTTTACAAATAATAAACAGATACAAGGAGTAGTAGACGAAATGGGTGTACAGATAGAGCCATTTAATGCAGAAGATTCCAATATAGAAGGATTAAAGGTTATAAGCGCTAAGACCGCTACAGATGACCGCGGAACAGTCCGCGAATTATTCCGCGGAAGCGTATATTCAGAAGTTCTTCCTGATACAGTAACAGGATGGAAGCAGATCAATCTTACAAGAACTAAAAAAGGAGCTGTAAGAGGTCTTCATGGCGAGGCTATGAACAAACTGGTTACAGTAGCTTATGGATCTGTTTTTGGAGCATATGTTGATACAAGACCTGACAGCAAAACATTTGGAGCTGTTCAGACAGTTCACATCACACCTGGCGTTCAGGTATTTGTACCTCAGGGTGTATGTAACGGATTCCAGGCACTTGAAGATACAGAATATCTGTATTTCTTTGATAATGAATGGGCTCCTGGCATGCCGGGAACAGCACTTTGCCCTCTTGATCCTGAACTTAAGATAGAGTGGCCTATCGAGATAGATAGAAGCGACCTCAATCAGATCTCTGAGAAGGATTCCAAAGCTCCAACACTTGCACAGCTTCGTGAGCAGCTTGGAATGAACTCTTAAATGAGATTTGAAAATCTGTAAGCAAGATTTAGACATAAAGAATAACTTCTTAACCGCGCATTAAACTTGATGAACGTGAAAAACGTACGAACGTTACTTAATTAATCATTGATTCAAAAATGCAGGTTGACAAGAATTCGTAACCTAACTTATACTAAACAAAGTGAGCGAAAGCTAACTTATAAAATTAAATAATACTAATATTACTTCGGGGCTGGGTGCGATTCCCAACCGGCGGTATAGCCCGCGAGCCAACAGGCATGATCCGGTGAGATTCCGGGGCCGACAGTAAAGTCTGGATGAGAGAAGTGAGATTACCGTTATGCTAAGATGATATCTATACTAAATAGATATCTATCCTGCAAATGATAGATGGTGATGTGTCTCTTTCCGAAGGGGCACATTTTTATTTTCAAAGATAATTCATTCACATCGTATAAACTGATCCCTACATACTTAGGGAATTATTACAGTTTAAAACCGAATGTCTTAAATCTTCCCACTTAAAAGCCCCGACCCAAAAAGGGGGACATTTGAATAAAGAATTATTAGATCCTTCATACATGAGACGGGCAATAGAACTTGCTCTAACTGCCCAAGGACATACTAATCCAAATCCACTTGTTGGCGCTGTTATCGTCAAGGATGGAAGAGTGATCGGCGAAGGTTGTCATCAAAAATATGGCGGTCTTCATGCTGAGAGGAATGCAATTAAAAGCCTTAATGAGAGCGCCAAGGGAGCAACTATATATGTGACGCTTGAACCGTGCTGCCACTATGGCAAGCAGCCTCCGTGTACTCTTGCCATATTAGAATCAGGGATCAGCAGAGTAGTTATAGGTTCAAGAGATCCTAATCCGCTGGTTTCAGGAAAGGGAACGGCGTATCTTCGTGAGCACGGAATTGAAGTCATTGAAGACTATCTAAGAGATGAGTGCGATGAGATCAACCCTGTATTTTTCCATTACATTTCGAACAAAGAACCTTATGTAGCCTTAAAGTATGCGATGACAGCAGACGGAAGGATCGCTACAGATAAGGGAAGTTCTAAATGGATTACAGGAGAAAGTGCAAGGTCATATGTACATGAACTAAGGTCTAACTACACAGGTATTCTTGCAGGGATCGGCACTGTTCTTGCAGATGACCCGCTTCTTACATGCAGGATTCCGGGTGGAAGAAATCCTGTAAGGATCATAATGGACAGCCATCTGATCATCCCTCTTGACTGCAACCTTGTTAAAACGGCAGACCAGGGAACAGTGATCGTGGCGTGTCTTGATGAGTATACAAAAGGTAATGATAGAGAAAATAAGGATAAAGAAAATAAGGATAAAGAAAGCAAGATTCTCAAAGTGGAAAAATTAAAGAGCCTTGGCGTGCAGGTCCTTAGCGT
>JAEEGH010008164.1_pt1 | contig 24876 bp, 19 predicted proteins | sample 9134181 | NCBI WGS metagenome assembly JAEEGH01 (sample SAMN16246544, study PRJNA631951) | gut metagenome | biome: gut microbiome; feature: rumen; material: DP-attached | host: Bos | place: Iran: Karaj | collected 2018-10
TTGTTTCGCTCATGATAAAGCCCGGAACTGCAAGCGTTGTACTTACGATTAAAAGGCTTGAAATCTGCGGAATTATGTATTTAAAAATTATTACGATGGCCGGGATTTTTTCCAGCCGTGCATTCTGGACAAATTCTTCGCGTTTGATTGAATGAACCATACCGCGAAGCGTTCGGGCAGTTGAAGGCCAGCCGACAAGACTTAAAATCAGCGTGATTACCATGTAACTCTGACCGCTGTCCATGTTTGCATTTAAAAGCGAACGGAGGAACAAAATCAGATACAGCCCCGGAATCAGCATAAAAAATTCTGAAAAGCGCATGATTGCCCAGTCTGTAACACCGCCAAAATAACCTGCAAGACCACCAAAAAGCATTGCAAGAATGAGGCTTATAAAACTTGCCACAAAACCGATTGTGAGCGAAATCCGGCTTCCGTAAACCATCCTGCTGAACATATCCCGGCCAAGATTATCCGCCCCAAGAATAAAAAGCGGATAGGCCGCACCGTTTTTAGAAGGTTTTACACCGAACAAATGTCTTGAGCACGGAATAAAGCCAAAGATTTTATATTCGCTGCCTTTTACAAAAAAGCCGACTTTGTGATAAAGACCTTTTACCTTTGCATACGAAAAGGAAGTACGGTTAAGAACGCGGTATTCGCGGGCAACAAGCCCGTGGGAAGTAAGTTCAAGATTGCAGGGATGAAAGCTTCCTTCTTCAAAAGATTGTGTGGCAGAATACGGCGCAATGAATTCGGCACAAATCATGAATAAATATAGTATGCACAAAAAAATTACCGAGACGCGGGCAAGAGGACGGCTTTTAATGTATTCAAACAGCTGCTTCATTCTAGTCCTCCTTTCCGTATCGGATGCGCGGGTCAACGAGGGCAAGCAGAATGTCGCTGATTACCATGCCGGCAAGAACAAGAGTGCCGATAAACATTGAATTTGCAAGAACAAGGTTTACATCCTGCTGCAAAACCGCTTCGTACATAAGGCGCCCGATTCCCGGGTAGGAAAAAATAATTTCAAGAATAAGTGAACCTGAAAACAGACTTGCAAGGAGGTTTGCGCTGCCGGTGATATACGGGTTTAATGTGTTTCTGAATGCGTGATTCAGGTAAACGCGCTTTTCGCTGATTCCGCGGGCACGAAGTGCCATAATGTAAGGCATGCCCATCTGGTCAAGCATTGTTGAACGGATCATGCGCATGGTTCCGCCGATGCCGCCTAAAAACGATGCGAGCAGGGGCAAAAATACGTGATAGCCGTAACTGAATGTAAATTTTACCGGAGAAGAAGAAAACGGAAAATCCGGATAACCTGTTACCGGAAACCAGCCCGTAACTGATGCAAAGAGCTGGAGCAGGATCAAAAGCAGAATGCCCGGAAAGGCGTGGAAGAACAGGGCAAAAAATGTTACCGCAATATCTGTGCTGGTTCCCGCCTTGCTCGAAAAATAAACGCCCAGAATAAAGGAAATAATCGTAATAAAAACGAGTGAAATTAAATTCAATATGAGCGAGTTTACAATCCTGCTCTTTATCAGAAAACTTACCGGAGCGCGGCTGATTAAACTTGTTCCCAGATCGTGGTCAACAAAAATGCGTTCAAGCCACTTAAAGTACTGAACAGTAAACGACTTGTCGAGTCCAAGTTCTTCCCTGGTTTTCTGAAGCTGTTCCGCCGTAAAGGCATTGTCATTGCTTCCGACAGGTCCTTTTGAATCAGTCTGGCTCAATAGTTGCTGCTGCATCATCTGATCTACGATGTCGCCCGGAGCAAGTGCCATCAGGCCAAAAAGTGCCCAGCCGAGAAGAAAGAGGATAAAAACCATCGTTACAAGACGGCTTACGATAAACGATGTAAGAGGACATTTTTGTCTGAAAAGTTTCCAGGGCGCAATAATTGACGCAGCGATATCTTTTATCATTTTTTTGTTGAATTCTTATCGTATTCAAGAGCAAGAGGCCTCATGCTTTGATCAAGCGGTGCCATTACAATCTCCTGAACTTTTGCAGGAATCATGCCCTGCTCCTCGCGGGTAAGTCCCTTTGTCGGAATCGGATCATGAATTGTAATTTTTACATGAGACGGATTGAGTTTTCCCTTTTCTTCAAGGATTTTATATGTACCGTCAATTGTGATTGGAACAATCGGCGACTCTGACAAAAATGCGAGTTTAAAACTTCCGGCTTTGAATCCAAGGTGGCGTTTTCCTTTGGAACGGTGTCCTTCCGGAAAAATTACCTGTGAATAGCCTTTTTTAACGCCTTCCGCTGCAGCGTGAATAGCTTCTACTGATTTACGCGGACTGTCGCGTACAATAAAAGTACACTGTAAAAGCCTCATCCATGGCGAAATCAAAGGAACCTTGCCAAGTTCTGCCTTTGCAACGAAGGTCATTGCCTTTGGAATAAAACCGAACATCACGGGAATGTCCATATAGCCCTGGTGGTTACCGATAAATACGCAGGCCTGGTCTTTCGGGAGTTTTTCAACTCCTTCAACTTCAACTGTTGAACCGCAGATTTCTACTACACGGCGTGCCCACATCGGAACACATTCCTGGACAATTTTATCGCGTTCTGCAATATTGCCCTCTTTATCGTATTTTAATGCACGCCGTTTTTTGCTCTGGTAGCCGATCATAAAGACTACCATTTTGATAACTGCAATGATTGTTTTAAACATAATTAATTATACTCCCATTCCCAAACTTTTAGAAAGTCCGTTTTATTTACTCTTTAAGAAAAACATGTGTTGTTTCGTTTCCAACCATATTGTCAAAATAGACATTTGATAAGTCCCACCTGTTATTTATAGCATAAAAACTTCTGCTGCGCACGAGATAAATGACAGGACAGTTTTCCAGAATGATTCTCTGATATTCTTCCCAGTAAGGGCGTGCCTTTTCTACATCACTTATTGAACGTCCCTGATTGTAAAGATAATCTACGCGTTCTTCCCACTCAGTAGCAGGCTTTTCCTGAAGAGGATGCCACATGTGAAGGTTTCCGCTGCTGAGCCAGACATTGCTTCCCTGTGTAGGAAAGATTGCACCGCCGCTCAAACCAATCATAAGGGACTGCCAGTCAAAGGTTGCAGTCAGTTCTTCTACAAGTTTCTGAAAGTCAGTCTGCCTTACATTAACGGTGATTCCCGCCTTTTTGCATTCGTCGGCAATAATCTGGGCAATGTCACTGTACACGGGACTTGAACTTGTGATTTCCAGGTTGAATTCAACCTTGTTGCCGTCACAGTCGTATAAAAAGCCGTCATCTTTTCTTTCAAAACCTGCGCTTTTCAGCAGTGCGTCTGCCTGAGCATGACTGAACCGGTATTCAAGCAGGATTTCTTCGTTGTAAAAGGCATTTGCTTCCGGAAAAAAACCGTATTTTGGCTCGGCAAGTCCGCGATATGTCTGGTTGATAATACGCTCACGATTTAAAAGGCAGCTCATTGCCTGCCGGAATTCTTTTATCGTAAACCATTTATACCAGTTTTTGTCCTTGTTTTTCGGATTCTGGTTAAAGGTCCAGAAAGGAGCGCTCATGCCCCCTGCACTGTTGAATACGGTATATCCGTCCGTGCCGTTGTTATTTGCGCCTTGGACAATGTCGTCAAGCTGCTCGGGAAGCGGACCGTAGTCTTCGAGTTTTCCCTGCTTGAACAATAAAAGTTTTGTGTTTACATCACTAACGATGCTCATCACTTTTTTCTGAGGATAATAAATGCTCTCGCCGTTTTTATCCTTATCCCAGTAATCTTCGTTTCTTTCGTAGATTATGCGCTGGCCCGGTGTGTATTCACTTATAAAATAAGGCCCCATGCTGGGAAGTTCTCTGGGGTCGGATGCAACCGTAAACAAATCCTTTACAGCCTTTGCTCCTCCCTTGTCTTTTGCACTCTTATACAAAAATGCAGGACCAAAACTCATGTTGGTCGAAAGGAGAGGATCTGCTTCAGGACGCGGAAAGTGGAATGTAAAACTTCTGTCGTCAACTTTTTGAATCGTGATTCTGCCTTCGCTTCCGTCGGGTAAATCCACAAACTGACTGTTGTAGGCAGAAGATTCCATTTCCCTGTCACCGAAAATCTCATTGTACCAGAAGACAACGTCGTCGCTGGTAACTTTAACGCGCGGTTTTGAATTTTTATAGAATGACCAGTAAAGGTCGTCGCGCAGTGTGTAGGTTAAATCCATGGAACCGTCTTTGTTATTGACGATTTTATAATCTGCGCAGCGTGCAACCCACTGTTTTTTAACTGTATTGTATTCAACCAGATATTCAACGAGGGGACTTAAAATGCCTGTAGTTTCGCCGTCGCGTTCTGCAATTAAAAGGTTAAAGCTTTTAGGGTCACTGCTGATTGTATCCTGCCAGACTCCGCCGCTCTTTCCTGCAACCCAGCCTTCATCTTTGAACGGTTTTGAAACAGTCTTTTCTACAAGAGTATTTGAAGCCGATGCCTTATACGCTTCTATTTCTTCCAGCGACATTTCCGGATACTTTTTGCAGCCGGCACAAAAAAGCACCGCCGACGCTGCCAAAACTACATTCTGCAATTTCATATTTTAAGATTATAACATATTTCCTGTATTTATATAACAGGATCTGATCCGAACCGCAAATTGAACCTGATTTTATCCCGATTCCTTGCACAAGACGCTAAAAAACGACATAATTTTCTATTATGTTCAAACCTCAATTGATTAATTCACTTAAGAATTACAACGGAAAAACATTTGTTTCCGACTTAATCGCAGGAATCATCGTCGGCATCGTTGCCCTTCCTCTTGCGATCGCTTTTGCAATTGCTTCGGGCGTTAACCCGGCAGCAGGTCTTTTTACAGCAATCATCGCAGGCTTTTGTATTTCGGCTTTTGGCGGCTCAACCGTACAGATTGGCGGACCGACAGGTGCCTTTGCCGTAATCGTTTATGGAGTTGTTGCCCAGCACGGACTTTCAGGACTGGCAGTCGCAACAATCATGGCAGGTATTCTTCTGATTCTGCTCGGCGCCTTTAAAATGGGCGGTCTTGTAAAATTCATTCCGTATACAATCGTAACAGGCTTTACCGCAGGTATTGCAGTTACAATCGCTGCAGGACAAATCGGAGACTTTTTCGGACTCTCTCCTGACTTTTCTGTTCCGGTTACAATCCTCGGCGAAACATATTCAAAAATGCCAGGTGACTTTTTGCCAAAAATCATCATGTACGCAAAAAGTTTTGGAACAGTCAGCGTTTATTCAACAATAATGGCTGCTGTCTGCCTTGCATTCATTTTTATCTGGGCAAAGTTTTCGAAGAAAATTCCTGGAAGCTTTGTTGTTTTGATTCTGGCAACTGTTGCTTCAATTCTCCTCGACAAATTCTTTGGATTAAAAACTGACACAATCGGATTTTTTGCAGACGGACGCGAGCACTTTGTAATTCCATCCACACTGCCTCTTCCAAAATTCCCAGAAATTTCAATTTCTGCAATCAGAAATCTTTTTCCGACGGCAGTATCAATTGCAGTCCTTGCCGCAGTTGAATCCCTGCTTTCTGCCGTAGTAGCTGACGGTATGACAGGTTCAAAACACGATTCAAATACCGAATTAATCGCACAGGGAATCGCAAATATCGCTTCTCCGCTTTTTGGCGGAATCCCGGCAACAGGCGCAATCGCACGTACCGCAACAAACATCAAAAACGGCGGTCAGACACCGGTTGCAGGTATTATCCACGCAATCACACTACTTTTAATTCTTCTTTTCTTTGGAAAGTACGCAGCATATATTCCCATGGCAGCACTTGCAGCAGTTTTAATCAACGTTGCATGGAACATGGCAGGATTCAAGGCAATCAAATCCCTTGTAAAAGGCCAGAAGTCGGACACGGCAGTTTTTTTAACAACTTTCTTAATCACAGTATTTGTTGACCTTACTGTTGCAATTGAAGTAGGCCTCGGACTTGCCGCATTCTTCTTTATCAAAAAAATGATCGACCTGAGCGAAGTTCAGTCGGCCCGCGAAACACAGATCGGCGGAATCATTACAAACAACGATGTTGACGAAAAGGCACTCGAAGTTCCGCAGAATGTAATGGTATACGAAATTGACGGTCCGCTTTTCTTTGGAACTGTACGCAAATTTGAAGTTGCAGTTGAACAGGCCGGTTTAAAATACAAGGTTTTGATTCTGCGCATGCGCCACACTCTCTACCTCGACGCCGGAGGAATCCGTGCTCTGGAACAGGCAAAGGCTGTCTGCGACAGACTCAAGGTTACCATCGTAATTTCCGGAATCCACACCCAGCCATACATGCTTCTTGAAAAGACAGGAATGGCAGATGTAATCGGACGCGAAAACATATTTGATCACATTGACCAGGCTCTCGAACGCGCTAAAGAATTAACAAAATAAGGAATACGACATGGCGGCAAAAAAAGAAACCACTGATATTAAAGACACACTTGAATACACTCTGGCAAAGGAACAGACCCTCGTTTTTATCTACGAATCAATCGTAAAAGATTATCTGTACAAAACTGAGGACATGGAAAAATATTACGAGCAGATAAAGGATATTGTTCCGGCCAAGAGTGAATTTTTTATCAGCTGGTTCAAAGGTTTTGCCGCCCTTGCCGAAGGAAAAGAAAAGGAAGCTCAGGACTTGTACCTGAAAGCCCTTGATAAAATTCAATCCGCTGACGAATACACCCCGTCTTTTATCCAGCAGGGTTTTGCCCTTTTTATGTACTATGGCAAAAAAAAGGAAGCGGTAAAGTTCTGGGAATGGGGTTCAAACGAAAAACTATTTGCCCGCCTCGACGACAAATTCTTTGAAAGCTTTAACCCAAAAGAACAGTTCTGGGTTCAGTTTGCGCCGAATATGTTTGTTGACGCCACAAAAGCAAAGGAAAACGCAGTCAAAGACTATAAAAAAGACATCAGGGATAAACTCCTGCTCGCCCTCACTCAGGCAGACCTTAACAAATTCAAAAAACTGTCGGAAGGAATCACCTTTGACAAGGTTCTTTTTGAAGGTGTCAATGCCCTTTATTATGCAATTCAGTTTAAGGGAACACTTTCGGGCGGCAGCCAGAAGTTTGAAGATGACATGGTTTTATTCCGCACAAACCAGCTCATGGAAAGCCTGGACTTTTCACAGCTTCCAAAAATCAAACAGAATGAAAGTTACTTTACGATTCTGCACCAGATGAAGCAGACCTACGGAAAGTCAGGTCTTGCAAAAATCATGTTCAACGCATACTACTGCGAAGAAGATGAGATTGATTCAAAAACAAACTCACTCGACAAAATAATTGAATACATCGCCGCAAACACAAAAGCCCTGGACGAATACGTAAAACAGAGCGAAGGCAAAATGGGTACCACAGCCCTCCACCTTGCCGCAGAAATCAATGACGTAACTTCGTGCCGCACACTGCTCAAGGCGGGAGCAAATCCTGACAAAGCCTGCGGAAAGGCACAGTTCTCACTTACAGCAAAGGACAAGAACAAAACAAACACACAGGTGCCGAATTCATTTATTTACCGCCTGATAAATTTTAATTCAACAGAAAGTCTTAAAATGTACCTGAGCGAATTTGCAGCACTTGCAAAGCCTTCGATGACTGCAAAAACAGACAGCTGCAATATCACACCGCTCGTATATTTTATCTTGAATACGATTTACACGGCAAAAGACGAAGCAGAATTCAACAGAAAAAAGGCACTCGCCGACGAACTCATGCCTCTCTTCCAGAACGCAGGTGCTTCCCTCGAGCAGAACACAGCCTTCGGAAGTGCAAAAGAACTTTTAGGCCTGAAATAGGAATTAGTAAGTCTTCTCGAGAAGAACTGAATTGTCGGTCGCGCTCAGAAGCCGGATTTTTACGGAAGAGCCGTTCAATTCGATTATGCCGTAAGACTTTCCGTAGTCACATTTTGGAATCGAAATCGAGCCCGGATTAAAAAAGATAAATCCGTCTTCTTCTTCAATCAATGCGACGTGGGTATGACCGCTTACAATTAAAGTTCCCGGAGGAAGCATTTTTTTAAGGTAATCGCGCTCATACAGGTGTCCGTGATGAATAAAAATGCGTCTGCCTTCTGTAAGCACGTTCGAAAACGAATCCATAATCATAAACTCGCTCATCATCTGGTCAACTTCGCTGTCGCAGTTGCCGCGTACGCCGATTATCTGATTTTTGATTTTGTTAAGAATTGAAGATGTGATTTTTGGATCATAACCTTCCGGCACGCCGTTTCTCGGACCGTGGTAAAGGTAGTCTCCGCACATAATAATTGAATCAAAATTGCCGGCTGTTTCCAGAACCTTCTGTAAAGGCTCCGGACAGCCGTGTATATCACTGATTACAAGCAGTTTCATTATTTTTTAATTTGTTTGTATTCGTTGTATGCGAGGATAAATGGTCCAACGCCCTTGGCATCATCCTGAACGACAGGTTCGCTCATGTAGTACTCATAGCTTCCGTCGCGGTGGGGATCCTTGTCAGGACCAAGACCTGCAACGAGACAGATACCGCCGAGACTCAGGCGTCCGCTGTCAGTATTAAGGTATTTGTCGCAGATTCCTTCAAATGCCTTTACGCCGGCTTCCTGATATTTTTTGTCAGTAAGAATGCCTGTGCGTACACCTTTTAAAAGTGAATAAGCAAAAATTGCAGAACCTGAAGTTTCAAGGTAGTTCTTTTCGCGGCCTGCAAAGTTTGGAACCTGATACCACATTCCGCTCTTGTCCTGGAATTTGAGCATGCTGTCACAAAGGTCAATAAAGATTGCCCGGAGTTTTTTCCAGTTTTCGCATTCACGGTCCGGAGCCTTGTTCAAAGTATCAAGCAAAGCCATGCTGTACCATCCGAGAGAGCGGAGCCAGAAGTTTTTGCTCAAACCTGTTGTTTTGTCAGCCCAGAACATTTTGCGTGATGCGTCATAGCCGTGGTAATAAAGGCCTGTCTCACTGTCGCGCATGATTTTATTTACGTTGAAGAACTGATTGTAGATGTCGTCAACGTTTTTGTTGTTGTTGAATAAAACTTCGTATTCCATATAGAAGGGCTGTGCCATGTAAAGACCGTCAAGCCATACCTGGTCAGGATAAATTGCCTTGTGCCAGAAATTGCCTTCTTTTGTGCGCGGCTGACCTTTTACCTGTTCATAAAGTTTGTCGATTGCCTTTCTGTATTTTTCTTTTTTTGTAAGACGGTACAAAGTAAAGAGGTTTTTACCGCCGTTGAGTTCGTCACAGTTCCAGGCTTCTTTTTTATAGCCGTCGATTGTTCCGTCGTCTGAGATACGGTAATCTTCGTAATAGTCAGCAAATTCAAGATATTTTTTATCGCCGCTTGTTGCATAAATTTCAAGCAAAGCCATAATCATACAGCCGTCAATGTAGTCCCAGCCGGATTTTCTGCCGGCACGTGCTTTTTCGATATTCCAGATCGGGAATTCGGCTGTTGATTTAGTCATCAAATCGTCGATGTATTGTTCAATTACTACTGCTTCCATTGTGTGTACAACCCCCTCGGTCGTTGTTTTAAACATCCGATTTTATTATAATATCAAAAATATCAATTCAAGTATAGATAGACTGACACAAGGAAAATTATCATGGCAGATCCAAAAAGCGTACTCAAAGACTTAATCAAAGACGCAGTACTTCAGATTATTCAGGAAAAAGGCCTGGATGCAGGCGAATTCAACGCAGACAGAATTGTAGTTCAGGACTCACCGGATACAAAACTCGGTGATATCGGCTCCCCGATGTTCGTATTTGCAAAACTCCTGCGCATTGCACCACCGCAGATTGCCCAGGAAGTTGCCGCAAAAATCGGAGACAAGGCAAAATCAATCGGCCAGGTTGTTACCGCCGGTCCTTACGTAAACGTAAAACTCGACAAATCTTCAGCTTCTGCTGACATTTTGAACGCAATTGCAGTCCAGAAAGAAAACTACGGAACTCTTGGTGCAGACGGCAAGCCTCATCTTGAAGGCCACAAGGTAATGATTGAATTTTCATCGCCTAACACAAACAAACCGCTCCATCTCGGCCATATGCGTAACGATGCACTTGGTGAATCCATCAGCCGCATTCTCAAAAAGGCAGGTGCAGAAGTTTTTAAAGTTGACCTTATCAACAACCGCGGAATTCATATCTGCAAGAGTATGCTCGCATACAAACTTTTCCACGAAGCAAAGGGCGAAACTCCTCAGTCACTCGGTATCAAGGGCGACCACTTTGTAGGTCAGTGCTATGTTGAATTTGAACGCTACTACAAAGGCGAAAAAGACAAACCGGAAACCGCACATCCGGAAGCCCTCGAACAGGCAGAAGAAATGCTCGTTAAGTGGGAAGCAGGAGATCCTGAAATCAGAAAACTCTGGCAGACAATGAACGACTGGACTTTTGAAGGCGTTAAGGAAACTTACGCACGCACAGGCGTAAACTTTGATAAATTCTATTTTGAAAGCGAAACCTATCTCAAGGGAAAGGATCAGATTCAGAAAGGTGTTGAAAAGGGAGTTTTCTTTAAGGCAGAAGACGGTTCAACACGTGTTGACGTAACAGAAGCAGTAGGAAAAGGAAAGGACGGCGAAGACCACGAAAAGGTACTCCTCCGCAAGGACGGAACTTCAGTTTATATCACACAGGACATTGGAACTGCAATTTCGCGCCACGATGACTGGCCGTTCAATGAACTTGTATACGTAGTTGCTTCAGAACAGATTTTCCACTTTAAGGTATTGTTCTACATTCTTAAAAAACTCGGTTTTGACTGGGCAAACAAGCTTTATCATCTGAGCTACGGTCTTGTAAACCTCCCTAACGGACGCATGAAGAGCCGCGAAGGTACGGTTGTTGACGCCGACGATCTTATCGACTCACTCCACGAAGACGCCCTCAAGGCAATCAAGGAGCGCGGCCGTGAAGAAGATGTCGGAAGCCCGGATGAAGTTGCAGAAAAGGTTGCTCTCGCTGCCCTCCACTACTACCTTCTCCAGGTAAGCCCGGTTAAGGACATGATTTTTAATCCTGAAGAATCATTGAGCTTTAACGGAAACACAGGTCCATACATTCAGTACATGGGTGCCCGCATTGCAAGCATTATGCGAAAGGCAGAAGAACAGGGCTTTAAGGCAAGCGACGCAAAAACTGCCGCTCCATTGCTTACTGCTCCTGAAGAATGGGATTTGATCAAGTGCCTCGGTGAATACGGAAACACAATTAAAAAGTCTGCAGAAAATAAAGATTCGTCTGTAATGACAGGTTATATTTATGAACTTGCAAAACTCTTTGCAAAGTTCTACCAGCAGTGCCCGATTATGAACATCGAAGACCAGGCTCTCCGTTCAGCACGCCTCACACTCGTTCAGTCTACTCTGCAGGTACTCCGCGAAGCAATGAACCTCGTACTCGTTCCATATCTGGACCGTATGTAAAAACCGGTGCTGATTAAATAACGAATGCAGCCTGCACTGTCATGGAGCGGCTGCGTTCATCAGCGCTGACAGAAGGCGGCAAAAAGGCCGCCTGCCGCCTGAACGAACCAAAAACGTTTTTTCCGTTGTCAAAGGTCGTACAGCAGGTACAGTCTTCTGCCACAACAATGTTTTCTTCCTTTACGCCCGCATTTTTTAAGACAAAAAGATTTGCTTCGGTAAGCGAGAGCAGGTTTCTGCCGTTTTCTTTTTTTATCGTTTTACTTCCAAAATAAGTTGTAAAATACTGAGCGCGCTCGTCGTCGACAAAGTAGCATTCCTGACCGATATGTGGTCCTATAGCAACGCAGATGTTTTCGAGGCTGCAATTGTATTTTGTTACGGCAAGTTCGATTGCCCGCCCGATAATTCCGGTTCCCTTCCACCCTGAGTGAACAACTCCAAAGACAGACTTATTGCTGTCATAAAAATAAAGGGGAACACAGTCGCTTACAGTCACGACAGGAACCAGCACATTGTTTTCGGTAATAATCCCGTCGGCTTTGAGATTGAGCGTGTCAGAAGCCCGGGACACAGCTATAACGTCCTTTGAGTGTATTAATTCAAGAGGAACAACCTGGTACTTACAGTCACAGATATTTTTTTCTGACGAGCACGAACCTGTGCAGATTGTTTTTTGCGCTTTACAGATTGAATTGAGCATCTCGTCACGGCCGGGATTTGTTTCATTCCAGCGGAAACGCATTGTCCCCGCCTTGAGAAGCGTCATGCCCCAGCGCTTTCCGGATTCAAGAGGTTTTGAATTTTTATAAAACGGAAGAATTATGTAAGTTGAATCAACGGACTGCTGTTGAACGATATCCTTTACCGAAATGGTGTTTATCATTTTAAGAGGCTCGGAGTGTCAATCGGTTCAAGTTCGCGGATCATTGAATAGCAGGCGGCAAGTGACTCACGTGCGTTTGTCAGATCTTCCTTGAACTTTTCATTGTTCTTTCCGCCGATGCGGTTAAAGTTGGAAAGTGAGTCATAACGGCTGTCTTTCTTTTCGAGGAAGATTCCGCTGAAGCACAGCTCAAGTGTGCGGCAGGCTTCGCCAAATGAACTCAAAATTGAGCGCACATCGCTTTCAACTCCGCGGATGATGGATTCAACCTTAGAGTTTGCCTGAAGTGAACGGAGTTTTTCGTCCTGCTGGAGTTTTGTAAAAATAATTCCGTATTCGCCGCCGGCTGCCATCTGACGGTTTAAAGTTTCCAGATCAATGGAAACCTGAATCAGGCGGTTAAACGAATCATTGTATTCTGAGCGGTTTTCTTTTTGAATAAAGTCGCCTTCGAGCATCACTGTCTTAAGAACAATTTCGTAAGCCGGGAACATGTCCTTCATGTACCAGTTCAAAAAGCCCGCTGTAAGTTCGTAACGGAATGGAATTCCACCCCAAAGCTGTGCCCACGGACGTTCCGGCAGGAGCGGGAACGAGTCGAGCCCAAAATGATGATTGAGATTCTGTCTCAAAACCTCTTTGCGGCAGTCGTGTGTCCAGGCTTCCCATTTCTGGTCAAAGAGTTTGCGCCAGTTTGCCTTGTAGCGCTGGTACCAGTCTTCTCCGCCTGTAAAGTTATTTGGCATCCACTGAGCGTCCGCATACACTACCCGTCCGATAAGTTTAAGTGGAACGGTCGTGATAAACATTCTCATCATGGAAATCTGTGAACCGGCCTTTTCCATAAAGTCCGCAGCCTTACCTGACGCTTCATCAATAGAATCTATAATCTTTGTGCCTGAGTTTCTGCGGTAAAAAAGAAAAAGCGACTCGATGACTTCGTCCGGTATTTTCATGCCGTTGCACAAAACGCGCGCAAAAGTTCCGATTTCACTTTCAATCTGGCTGAAAGCGGCAGAATAATTATTTTCGATAACTGTAGAAAAAACAGATAAAAGTCTCTGGAAAGGAAGTTTTGTAAACTGTTTGAGCCATTCAGCAGCCTGTACTGCCCTGTACATCATATTGCGCTGGCCCTGCGGAATCTGTGTGATAACTTCGTCCATTTTGCGCAGAAGGGACATTCTCTGCTCAGGCTTTGGCCCGTCAGTCAGAGGAATTGAATATGGATCTACTTCTTCATCCATCTGACGTTCAACATCAGTCATAACGAGGGAACCTAAAAATACAAGATAGGCGCTGTCATCGTTTTCTGTAACTGTAATATACGGACGGAAAAAGTCAGCACATTTTTTTAGTTCCATGAGTTTGTCATAGAAAGAAGAAAGCAGAAGACCGCGCTTATAATCCATAAGTCCCGGCGAAAGTTTGTCGATTCGTTTAGCAATCTGACTGATTTTTCTTTCGTTGTAAATTGCTTCCATTGTGGTACTGGCAAGCAGAGCTTTAATCCAAAGATAAACACGGTAAAAAATCGACTCTTGTTTGATTTGCTGAGAAAAACTTATACTGTCATCAGGATCATCTTCAATCAGGTCGGAACTCAGGGATTCAGTAATCGATGTTGAAGCCTTCATTTTTTCCAGCATGTCCTGTCGTTCGCCGGAAGAAAGCCCTGAAACAAGCCTGTCAAAGGAATTGGATTCTGCCATATATTATTTAATTTTAGTTGATATAATTATGCTTTGCAAGCAAAAAAAATGCCGCAAGGCCGTCAGACGACTTTGCGGCGTTTATCAGAATTCAATTATCTGATGTTTTCTACAACGAGCTGACCCATTTTCTTTGTGCCTACAAGTTTACCGCTTGCCTTGAGTTCTTCAAGATGGCTGCCGGCGATATCACCTGTTCTCCAGCCTGCATCGAGTACCGCATTAACAGCATCTTCGATTGCCTTGGCTTCCTTTTCAAGACCAAAGTCATAGCGGAGGAGCATTGCAGCAGAAAGAATTGTTGCAAGAGGGTTTGCAAGGTCTTTACCTGCAATATCAGGAGCAGAACCGTGGATTGGTTCATACAGACCAGGCCCCTTTCTGTCGCCGATAGAAGCAGAAGCGAGCATACCGATTGAACCTGTAATCTGGCTTGCTTCGTCAGAGAGGATGTCTCCGAACATGTTGCTTGTAGCGATTACGTCAAACTGTTTTGGATTACGAACAAGCTGCATTGAAGCATTGTCGATGTAGAGGTAAGAAAGAGTTACATCCGGGTAATCTTTTTTAACATCTTCAGCAACGCGTCTCCAGAGCTGGCTTGAGTTCAGGATGTTTGCCTTATCAACTACGCAGAGTCTCTTCTGGCGTTTCTGTGCGTATTCAAATCCCATGCGAACGATGCGTTCGATTTCAGGGCGTGTATATTTTTCTGTATCCCATGCAGTGTTCTGGTCTTCAGAAGTTCCGCGTTCACCAAAGTAAATACCGCCTGTAAGTTCGCGAACGATAAGAATGTTGATTCCGTCACCAACGATTTCATCTTTGAGCGGGCATGCTTCTTTGAGCTGTTTCCACATTACAGCAGGACGAAGGTTAGCAAATACTTTCATTCCGCCGCGCAAGCCAAGGAGAGCTTTTTCCGGGCGGATTTCTGAAGGAAGGTTATCCCATTTTGGACCACCAACTGCGCCCAGAAGAACTGAGTCCGCATTGAGACAAATGTCAAGCTGATCCTGTGGGAGAGGATGACCGAATTTATCGATTGCGCATCCACCTGCAAGAACGTTTTTGTAAGTCCACTTGTGACCGTATTTTGCTCCTACAGCATCCAAAACCTTAACGGCCTCTGCAACAACATCAGGACCGATACCATCACCAGGAATCAAAGCAATTGTTTTTTCCATAATTATATCTCCAAAATTTCAGCAGCGCTGAAGTTATTTAATCCTGTTAAAATATATAACTTTGCGGGCCTTTCTACAAGATGGAGGAAATTCTTTATAATTGAGCCGTTTTAAATCATCCGATTGCCTGAGACAAATCTGCGATTAAGTCGTCTGCGTTTTCAATTCCAACACTCAGGCGGACGAGGGTATCTGTAATTCCGCGCTCGTTTCTGAGTTTTTCCGGCACATCCGCGTGGGTCTGTGTTACAGGATACGTAATCAGACTGTCAACGCCTCCAAGGCTTTCTGCAAAGTGAATTATTTTTACACTTTTTAAAATTCTCTTCACTGTATCCACAGAATCAACGTAAAAAGAAATCATGCTTCCAAAGCCTGACGCCTGTCTGCACGAAAGTTCATAACCTGCACTTTCTTTTATGCCCGGAAAGAGAACTTTTTTAACGCGTTTATTCGACTGTAAAAATTCAACGATTTTGAGGGCGTTCTGACAGTGTTTATCCATACGGACCGATAGAGTTTTAATTCCGCGGGTAAGCAGAAATGAATCAAAGGCGCCCAGTGCCGAACCCGTGGTTTTGGTAATTATTTCAAGATTTTCTGCAAGTTTGTCGTCGTTTGTAGTAACAAACCCCGCAAGCGTATCATTATGGCCGCACAGATATTTTGTTCCGCTCTGAACTGCAGCGTCTGCGCCGAGAGAAAGCGGCTGCTGGAGATACGGAGTTAAAAAAGTGTTGTCCACAATTAAAAGGGCACCGATTGAATGTGCAAAATCTGCTGTCGAGCGGATATCCGTAATCTTCATCAAAGGGTTACCCGGAGTTTCTATAAAAATGATTTTTGTTGAATCATTAACGGCGTTTTTTACATTATCCAAATCGGAAGTATCAACAAAGGTCGTATCAAAGCCGAGCTTCTGTCCGATTGTTGTTAAAAATCTCTCGGTGCCGCCGTACAGATCATCCGAGCAGATAACATGTATTTTTTTGCCTTTAGGCTCTTTTAAAATTATTGCATCAAAAAGCGCAGTAATTGCTGCAAGTCCGCAGTTATATGCAAAACCGAATCTAGCCTTATCCAGGGCAGCAACAGTTTTTTCAAGATAATCACGTGTCGGATTTTTTAATCTTGAATAATCATATCCGGTAGACTTGCCGAGTTCCGGATGAGCAAAGGTTGCCGACTGATAAATCGGAACACTCACCGCTCCGGTATCATCCCGGCTCTGATAATCCAGGTCACCGCGTACACAAATTGTATCTATTTTTAATGCCTTACAATCACAAGGCCCCTCATTATCTTTTTTACTCATAATTCCCCCCTAGATGCAATATTCAAATCCGACAAATTCTCTGTTTTTTTGTACTATGTCCTCGAGCGTAATTGAATTCACATAATCATTGATTACCTTATTGAATTCATCCCAGAAGGCATCGTTTCCGACAGAAAGCAAATCCCTGCCGGACGCGATTGCCTTTGGATTTAAATCCCCTTCCATTGCGCGCAGAATCTGTCCTGCCGTATATTTGTCAGGACTATCAGCAAGTTTGTAGCCGCCGTTATTTCCGCGAAGGCCGACAACAAGTCCGGCCTTGCTCAACCGGATAAGGATCTGCTCAAGGTATTTAACTGAAAGGTTATGACGGTGCGACAGGAGCTTCAGAGGTACATATTTATCCGCTTCCTGTTCTGCAAGTTCTGTCATAATTAATAGTGCGTACTGTCCTTTTGTAGATATCTTGAGCATGTCACGCCTCCTTTAAAAACTCCGCGTTAGCGGCGCTGCATGGATGCAGCGAATCGCAGTTTTGCCAGCGGCAAAATCTGCTTGTGATAAAAAGTACACGGAAGTACTTTTTATCACGCCTCCTATTTGATTTCTGTATAAGTTTTGGTTGCAGGATCGTAAGTATATCCCTTTGGAATTCCAGGAATTGTTACGTAACCGCGCTTAATAAAGGCATCAACATCTGTTGTAGGTTTTAAAAGCCCAAGCGTCTTTAATTCTGTTACGGCGTTAACAAAAGTCTGCTTTCCTTTTTCATAGGAAGGTGTGTAATTCAATGTTTTTAAGATTTCAACATTGCCTTCTACAGTTCCACTGGTAAAATCGTGTGCAAGCTGAATCTGTGCGGCTTCTTCCGGCACTGTCTGAACAAAAACACTTGCCTTCTGGATGGCACGGATAAATGCCTTTACGCCTTCCGGATTATCATTAAGGAAGTCTTCTGTAACAAAAATCTGACAGCAGTATTCGTCCTTAAACTTTTCGTCAGTTCCTGTATTAAGGATTTCCTTGTAGCCGTATTCCTTCTGAACCTTTGTTGCCATTGGTTCGTGGAGTGCAATCAAATCTACTTCCTTGTTCTTGAGTGCAATTCCCATAGCACTCATTTCATAAACCAGATAGTCAACTTCGCTGTCTGCAAGGCTTACCTTGATACCGTAGTCACCGAGCTTACGTTTTAAGTTGATTACAGAAGAATCTGTAAGATTCAATACACCGATTTTTTTTCCTTTTAAATCAGCCACGCTGTTAATTCCAGAATCAGGTCTTACAAAATATCTTGTACAACCTGTATGAACACCTGTTGCAAATACAATCGGAAGACCGTTTTCCATTGCCTGCAGGTTTGAGGCGATCAATTCAAATCCACCGTGAACCTTTCCGGAACCTACAAGTTCTGCAGTAGTGCCTGAAAAACCAGTCTGATGAAGTGCCTCAACCTTCTGACCGATTGCTTCAAATTCGTCATCAAGAAGCCCTGTCAAAACCGCAATGTGAATTGGAATTGCACACAAACTTCCTGTACGATAACCGATTACTGTAACCTTAGGCTTTTTCTGACAGGAAAGTGCTGTAAAAGAAAAAAGCCCGATCAATAAAACTGCAAAAAGCTTATTCATTTTTTTCATATAAACCTCCATAAACACTCCGCTCCCACCGTCGTGTTTCCTAAAATAAAGCTGATAAACTCTATACCGTGCCGTTAACTAAATGGTGTATTCAACCTCTTTGAGCTGGCCCGCAAAATCAAGAATTTCGAGAATCTTTGTGCGGTATTTAAGGAACACGTCCTGTTTTCGCGCACGAGGATGACTCAAATCAATTCTGATGATTTCTTCTACCTTTGCAGGACGGGCCGACATTACAACGACGTAATCGCTTAAATAAACTGCCTCATCCACATCGTGGGTAACCATACACATTGTCATATTGTGCTCTTTTTTGATTCGTAAAATCTCGTCCTGCATATTCATGCGGGTAAAGGCATCAAGTGCCCCGAGCGGTTCATCGAGCAGAAGAATTTTCGGATGGCCGACAAGCGCACGAGCAAGACTGGCTCTCTGGTTCATACCGCCTGAAATCTGATGAGGATAAGCGTTTTCAAAACCTTTGAGACCTGTAAGTTCAATAAATTCATCTACCGAATCTTTTTTGTCCTTATAAATCTTACGTGCCTTAATCCCAAACGAAATATTATCGCGGATTGTGAGCCACGGAAAAAGATTTGCCTGCTGGAATGCAAAGCCTCTGTCGTCCCCCGGCTCGGTAACAACCTGACCGTCTACTTCGATTGAGCCCGAACTTACTTTTTCAAGACCTGCAATACATCGCAAAAGGGTTGTTTTTCCGCAGCCTGACGGCCCGATCAGCGAAACAAAGCTTCCGGCCGGAACTGTAAAAGAAACGCCGTTCAAGGCAGTAACTTTTTCTTCGTCCCTGTCACCAAAAATTTTGACTACATCATTAATTTTAATTTCTCCAATCATAAACATCCCCTTTCAACAATTGAATTTTAAATCTTAGTATTTAATAAGTCCTTTCTGCCATCTCAAAAGTCTTCCACGAACCCTGAACAAAATCGCAAGCACAACATTACAGAAGATTGCAATCAAGATAAGGCCCGCATAAACGCCCTTAAATTCTGCAAGTTCTTTTTCCATGTTGATAAACCAGCCGATTCCGGCCTTTGCGCCAAACATTTCTCCCGTCATCAGGGCGATAAAAGCAGAACAGATTCCAAAGAAAATTCCCTGGAAGATGTTTGGCAGAGCCGCAGGAATTGCAATCCTGAACAGCTGATAAAATGGTTTTGCTCCGAGAGTTTTTCCGACTTCAAAATACGCATTCGGTATGTTTTGAATTCCGGAACTCGTCAAAAGCACAACCGGGAACCATACCGCAAGGGCAACTACAAACACACTTGCACCGAATGTTGTCGGAAAGACAACCAGCGCAAAGGGAATCCATGCCGTTGCAGGAACAGGTCCGATTACTTTTATTACAGGTTCAAGCCAGAAACTCACTCTGCGGGAGTAGCCGATTCCAAGACCTGTAACAAAGCCAAGTGAAATTCCCCACAAAAGTCCCAGCCCGAGCAGTCTGAACGAATGAACGATACACCTGAACATAAGGGCTTTTGATTCAACAAAGACAGAAAAGATATTGTCAAAGCTTGGAAACAAAAGTACCGGAAGCAATGCAGTCTTTCCCGTCAGAATATTGAATAAGGCAAGAAGTGCAAAAAGCGCTCCGATAAGGATGCCGCTCTTTTCAAGAACATTTCTTACCTTCCGGTTAAAAAATGAAATTACAGTCACCGTTAAAACCACGGCCGCCGCAATCAGCAGAAAGTACGTAAAATACGGCAGCGAAGGCTCCGGATGACGGCGGTGATTTTTTATGAGGACCTGCACCAGCAGTGCAAGTACGCTGCCTGAAAGTGCAGCAAATCTGGTCAGATGCTGTTTCATCCCCACACCTCCCCTCCGAAGTTTTTAGCGGTACATATTTGTTGACAAATACTTGAATGCATTGTCCGCAAGAATTACCACGATATTTTTGTCCTTTGCTTCAGGGCGCTTTGCAATCTGAGTTGCTGTCCACAATGCGGCCCCTGCCGACTGTCCGACAAAGAAGCCTTCCTCTTTTACAAGTTTACGGCCGGTCTCATAAGCGTCTTCTGCAACAACGCTGAAGCACTCGTCGTACTTTGTATTAAAAATCTTAAAGAGCTGTGGAACCTTGTCATCCGGAACTCCATCAAACTTGAGGACTCCGTCAATTGTATTCCTGTCCGGAAAGTTCGGATTTTTAAGGGAAATATCAGCAGGCTGAGCTCCGATGATTTTTACATCCGGATTTTTTTCCCTGAAATATTTTGCAAGACCGCTCAAAGTTCCGCCGGTGCCAACCAGCTGAACAACGTAGTCTACCTTTCCGCCCGTTGCTTCCCAGATTTCAGGACCGGTGCCCTTGATATGAGCTTCTGAGTTTGCAGGATCCGCACACTGATTCAAATAGTACCAGCCGTTCGACTCTGCAAAGTCGTGCATTACCTTGTACAGGCCTTCAAGGGAAAGTCCTGTTTTGAGCATTTCAGCAAAGCCAGGAACATCTGTTACCTGTAAAAGTTCTGCGCCCAGTGCCTTTAGAATCTGTGAGCGTTCAACAGAAACCTGAGGCTGGATTACAGCGACAAATTTGTATCCTTTTGCATTTGCAAAAGTTGCTTCGCCGATACCCGTGTTACCGCTTGTGTAATCGATCAAAGTCATTCCGGGTTTTATGTCACCCCGTTTTTCTGCTTCTTCGATAATGTTCAGGGCAGCACGGTCCTTTACACTTCCCGACGGGTTAAAATATTCAAATTTAGCAAGAATGTTTGCCTGAACATTTTCTTTTTCTTCGTATCTGTGAAGATGAACAAGAGGTGTTTCGCCCACAAGTTCAGTAATTGAATCGTATATCTTTGCCATTTTTATCTTTCTCCCTTAAAACCCTTAAGCAAAATAGCTGTATTCGATTAAATCAATCAGCTTTTCATTTTTTTCTACCGCCGCAAGAGAAAGCAATGCCCACGCGTTGCCTGCAGTTCCGATATACAAACCTGTGTAGCTGTGCACATCTGTAGGAATTGTTCTCCACCATGCGCCGCTCCAGCGTCTGAGTTTTTTCTGTTTATAAATGTTTCCGTCGGCGTCCTCCACAAAAGACTGACCGATTACAGTTTTTGCCGCACGACGGGCATATTCCAGGAATTCTTTATTATTTGTAAGTTTGTAAACAGAAATAAAGTGTTCTACGAGACCCGGAGTTCCGCAGCACAATGACTGACTCTGCCAGTATCCGCGGCTAAAGATTTCCGGAGCACCGGCTTTGATAATTCCGCGGCTGAGTTTAAGCGTCCAGTCGAGCCATTCCTTATCGCCTGTAATTTTGTACAATCCCTGGAACAGAAGAGTTGTTCCTGCAGGACCGTGACATGTACTCAAATAATAGAATTCAGTAGATGGTCCGCGTTCAAGGCTGTCAAGGTAAGGAACCAGGGCTGCCTTATCATCTCCCACTGCAATTCCTTCGATGTATCTTGCAGCATCAATTGCCGCATCAAGGAATCTTTTGTCCTTTGTGGCGTTGTACAGAATTGTCAAAGCCCAGCCTACACCGCTTGTACCGTGAGCAAGGTTTACCCAGAACACGTCCTTTGGAAAGTCGATGATTGTCAAATCAACAACGTTGTAATAAGTTCCGCCGTTTGGTGCCGGCTTACCCTTTGTAAGGATAAAATCGCCGAACTGTTTTGCAGTTTCTACGTATTTTTTATCTCCGGTAAGTTCTGTTGCAGAAACAAGGAATGAAATAAAACCTGCGTCTCCGCACAAGTCATTCTGTTCGCTCCAGTAAATTCCTGTTTCAGCTTTTTTAGCGGCTGCAATAAGGTCATCAGCAACTTTTGCAACATAATTTTTATATTTTTCGTCGCCTGTAAGTTCATAAAGTTTAAGAACAAGATAAGCACGTCCTGTAGGACCGTTACCCCAGCCTGCAGCCCAGCCCGGCATATTCTTTACATGAACAAGTTTATTTGAATCATCAATTTTGCCGTTGATTGTTTTATTGTAGAATTCAACACCTTCGTCTGTTTCAATGATTTCTTCTGCAGCAGTCTTTGCTTCTTCAAGATATTCAGGAATTTTTGTTTCCTGGTACAATCTCAGATAAAACAATCCGACACCTGCAGATCCACCATAAAGTGACTTTGGTGTGAGCATTGGATAGTCATCAAAGTTTTCAGTTGAATCAGGACTCTGATTCCAGGTTTTACCAAAACGACTGACTTTTTCAGTTGTCTTAATCCATGAAGCAGTCTGTTTTGCATATTCAACAAAATCTTCTGCTGTCGGTTCTTTAAATAATAAGTTTTCTGCCATCATCTTCTCCTTTAGAAGTACGGAATATAAAGCGGGCCATGGATCACGCTTTGCCTACCGGACTACTGGGTAATAATAAAAGAGATATTCCTACTAGGTCAATAGGTTTTACAAAAAAAAGTTGATTTTTTTCTCTTGTCCGCCGCCTTTCAATTGTCTATAATTCAATTTATGGAAAACTACAAATCAGAATTCATTAATTTTATGGTTGAGTGCCAGGTTCTCAAGTTTGGTTCTTTTACTCTCAAGAGCGGAAGAAAATCACCATTCTTTATGAATGCGGGCGCTTATGTTACCGGAAGCCAGTTGATGCGCCTCGGACGTTTTTACGCTCAGGCAATTCACGAAAACTTTGGCGACGATTTTGACGTTCTTTTTGGACCGGCCTACAAGGGAATTCCACTTGCCACAGCCTGTGTAATCGCCTACCACGAACTCTACGGAAAAGAAATCAAATATTGTTCTGACAGAAAAGAAGCTAAGGATCACGGAGCAGATAAAGGAAGCCTGCTTGGATATTCAATAAAAGACGGAGACCGCGTTGTAATTATCGAAGATGTAACTACTTCCGGTAAATCCATCGAAGAAACATATCCAAAAATCAAGGCCCAGGAATCTGTACCGGGAAGCATCAAAATTGTCGGAGAAATTGTAAGCCTTAACCGCATGGAAAAGGCTCCTGACAGCGACAAGGCCGCACTTGATGTAATTACAGAAAAATACGGTTTTCCGGCCCGCGCTATCGTTTCAATGAAGGAAGTAATCGACGCTCTCTACACAAACGGAGACAAAAAGATTATTACTGACGAAATTAAAAAAGAAATCGACGCCTACTACGAAGTGTTTGGCGCTTAAAACCTTATCTTTACAGACCGCGGGCTATGTGCCCGCCGGTCTATATCATTTTATAAAACTTCTTTTCAAGATCTTTAATCAGCTTATATTCAAATGAATCTACGAGGGCAATCCAGCTGGCTTCTACGATGTCGCTGGAAACACCCATTGTTGCCCAGTTTGTTGTTCCGTCAGTGGATTCAATCAATACACGTACACGGCTCGCAGTCGCACCCTTTCCATCAAGAACACGTACCTTAAAGTCAGTAAGATGGAAGTCAGCCACACTCGGATAGAACTGTTCAAGGGCTTTACGGAGAGCAACGTCGATTGCGTTTACAGGACCGTCACCTTCGCCTGCTGTAATTACAGACTTTCCGTCTACATCAAGCTTAATCTGTGCAAAGGCACTCTGGTCATCTGCAACCCGAGGAAACTCACCGCTTGTTTTGTAGTAATGAAGGTTAAAGAACGGCTGGTATTTACCCATCATTTTGCGAACAAGGATTTCAAAACTTGCGTCGGCACCTTCAAACTGGTAACCGTCGTGTTCAAGTTCCTTAACGCGCTTAACGATTTCTGCAACAACCGGACTTGATTTTGTAAGAGTCTTATCGAATTTCTGAACTTTTTCTACAATCATGCTCTTGCCGGCAACTTCGCTCATCAGGAAGACGCGTTCGTTACCTACGCTTTCCGGAGTTATGTGTTCGTATGCATACGGATTTTTGATTACAGCGTCAATGTGCATTCCGGCCTTGTGGGCAAAAGCACTGCCGCCGACATAAGGCATGCCCGGATTGAGGGCAATATTGGTTATTTCTGCTACACGCTTGCAGATTGGAGTAAGCAGTTTCATATTTTCATCAGGAATACAGCTGTAACCGAGTTTTAACTGTAGGTCTGCGATAATTGTGGAAAGATTTGCGTTTCCCGTACGCTCGCCAAAGCCGAGCAGCACTCCCTGAACATGGGTAGCGCCTGCTTCTACAGCCAGAAGTGAATTAGCAACAGCAAGGCCGCAGTCATTGTGAGTATGAATACCAATTGAACAAATATTACCGAATTTTTTGCACACATCTGCAACGGCGTTTTTACATTCAGAAGGCATTGCGCCCCCCTTGGTTTCGCAAAGACAAAGGCACTCTGCCCCGCCTTCAACCGCTGCTTCAAGGGCTTTTAATGCGTAATCGGGATTTTCTTTATAACCTGTAAAAAAGTGTTCTGCGTCAAAAATTACGTTACGGCCGTTTGACTTAAGGAAAGCACATGTATCCTTAATCATTTCAAGGTTTTCTTCGAGTGTTGCGTGGAGAATGTCAGTTACCTGAAAGTCCCATGTTTTTCCAAAAATACAAACATATTTTGTTTCTGCAAACAAAAGGCTTTTAAGATTTGAATCTTTATCGCAGGTAATGTCCTTGCGGCGTGTTGAACCAAAGGCAACGAGATTTGAATTTTTAAGTTCTAATTTTTTTGCTTCAACAAAAAATTCCATGTCTTTCGGGTTACTGCCCGGGTTTCCGGCTTCAATAAAAGTAACGCCAAGTTCGTCCAGGGCTTTTGCAATATTAA
>JAEEGH010008165.1_pt1 | contig 24872 bp, 23 predicted proteins | sample 9134181 | NCBI WGS metagenome assembly JAEEGH01 (sample SAMN16246544, study PRJNA631951) | gut metagenome | biome: gut microbiome; feature: rumen; material: DP-attached | host: Bos | place: Iran: Karaj | collected 2018-10
TCTCTCAGATGCCCAGTATGAAGCTGCCTACGAGATCAATCTCGACTATCTGATGGGAGTGACGGGTCGGCATGATGTGTTTGGCACATATTGGGAGCGTCGCAATGCCGATCTCAATTACATTCTCTATAGCTGGCAGTGGGACCTCTTCCGCGCAGCCACCTACTTCTTCCGTCCGCTCTATTGGGAAGCTGGCTACTGGCACTTTGGCGTATATGGCCGCTATCCTCATCGCGACTACTTCTACTTCGGTCGTCCTCACTTCTATGCCTCTTACCGCGGTGGTCACAGCTGGCATAGGAATGGTGGTAGGAGCTATTACCAGCATCATCACGATGTCTATCGTCCTCACTCCCACCGCGACCGCCACTTTGGCTTGCGCGATGGATGGAACCGTGGCGACTATCGTTCACATCGTTCTGGCAACAGCTCGACACGTATCACGGGACGAAGCGGGGCTGGCACTCACAATCACGGTCTGAATCGTCAGGACAATCCAGGCAGAAGCATAAACGGTGGGCGTCATCATCAGGGCAATGACAACCAAGGCAATGCTAACCACGGTGGTGGCAATCATGACTATGCCAACCAAGGCGGTGGCAATCACGGTGGTGGTAATCACGGCAATGCCAATCAAGGCGGCGGTAATCACGGCAATGGAAATATGAATGCAGGTAGTGGTCGTCAGACATCGCCTCGCACGGTGAACTACCAGCCGGCTCGCTATTCGGGTGGAATATCTTCCTCGGCAGTGCGCTCTTCAAGCTCATCATCTTCTCGCTCTGTCATAAGCACTTCAGGCTCACGTGGTTCTTCCTACTCTTCAAGTCGAGGTATCAGTGCTTCTTCCTCAGCACCGCGAAGCGTCTCATACGGCAGAAGCTCGAGCCCCTCTTACAGTCGTGGCAGCAGCTTCTCAAGCAGCACCCGCTCAACAGTTGCTGGCAGCCATGCATCAGGGGCAAGCCGCTCTTCGATGAGCAGCCATTCGGGTGGTGGCAGTCGCTCTTCAGCAAGCAGCCATTCAGGTGGTGGTCGTTCGGGAGGTCGTCGCTAAACAGAATGCTTAGCCGAAGTCTCTCCAATCACAATTTTCTGCGGAACAATCTTACGATACACCTTGGTGTCGCCTGCAATATGGCGCAACAAGAGCTGACAGGCAGTCTGACCCATGAGGCCAGACTGATCTTTTATGGTAGAGAGTCGGGGAGTGACGTAGCTGGCATGCTCGTCGTCGGTGAAGCCAATGAGCGCTACATCGTCGGGAATGCGCAGATGTAGCTGTTTGATGGCACTAAAGGCAGCAAAGGTGATGATGTCGTTGAATGCAAGAATGGCATCAGGCCGTTTGCCGCTTTGCAGCATTTGAGTGGCAGCCTGTAGCGCCACATCGTAGTCTATTCGGTCGCATATCACAAGGTCGCGTTCAATGGGTATCCTGTTCTCGCGCAGTGCCTCCAGATAGCCGTGCTTACGCCGGCGCACCATGTCCAGGTGGTTGGGGCCGCCAATGAAGGCTATTCTTCGTGAGCCTGTGTCTATCAGGTGTTGGGTGGCTTGTTGGGCAGCTTCATCGCCATTGGCCGTGACGCAGGAGAACTGCTCCGACAGGCAGGTACGGCCAAAGAATACAAGAGGGATGCCCATCTTTGAAATCTCTTCGAAGTGGCTGTAGTCGGTAGTGTCCTGAGCTAAGCAAGCAATGATTCCCTCCACATGCAGGCTGTTGAAGTTGTCGATGGCACGTGTCTCGTCCTCTTTCGACTCATGGCTGTTGGCGCTGATCACGCTGTAGCCGGCCTTTCGTGCTTCAGTCTCTATGCCGTCGAGCACCGCTGCATAGTAGTGTGTCACCAGATTGGGCACCACCACGCCAATGATGCGTGGAGCCTCACTGCGCAGACTCTGTGCAAAGGGGTTCGGCCTGTAGTTCAGTTTCTTTGCCAGTGCCTTCACTTTCTCTTGCATCTCCTTGCCTATCTCAGGACTGCTGTGCAGGGCTCTGCTCACGGTTGCTATGCTGACGCCCAGCTGTTCGGCCAGATCCTTCAGTGAAATTCTATGTGGAGCCATATTGAGTAGTATTTGTTTTAGTTTTTGGCAAAAATACATAAAATCATTCTAATTCGCAAACGTTTACGTGGTTTTTTTACAATTAATTCATTGCTGCACGGGAAGTTGTGTTTATCTTTGCATCCGCGAAACACTTATGAATAAGTAATGAATAGTTGATAATAAGTTAGTTAGAAAGTAAAAACCGAGACTGTCGTGATGACACTCTCGGTTTTGTTTTTCTGATAAGTAGGGTAGTGTGTCGCCCTTTTCTTTACTGGAGCCTCTTGTCGGATTCGAACCAACGACCCCGAGATTACAAATCACGTGCTCTGGCCAACTGAGCTAAAGAGGCGGGGTGGGCAAGCGGTCTGCATCGCACCGCTACAACCAAGTACCTTTGCTACGTTCCCGTCCTGGAGGATTCCGAGGGAGCTGGTCGTACAGGACTTGCCCATGTTTCGAGTTTTGCGGGTGCAAAGGTAATAAAAAAAAAGATAATTGCTGTTTAGGCTCTGCAATTTATTTCGTTTTTAACTTATTTTTATACCCATACAACCCTAATCTGATATAAATTGCGTAAATTTGCAACGAATTATTATACATTATCTTCAATGACTTCTGCAGAACGTGTACAACTTGATGCTTTTGCCCGTGTGGACGGAGCGATGCTGGCATTGCTGTGGATAAGCAGTTTCGCCTGTTACATAGCAGGCCTGACGAATAATGTGCTGGGGCTGGCAGCCATCATCTTGGCGGTGGCCTCGCCTTTTTTTGTTGCCCGCAGGCTGCGCTCTTTCCGCGACTATGCGCTTGAGGGTGTCATCTCCTTCGGGCGAGGTTGGGCCTACGTCATTTTGGTCTTCTTCTATGGTGGCTTGTTGTTTGCCCTGGCCCAGTTTGCCTACTTTGCTTATCTGGATCATGGCTATATGGCTTCTGTCGTAACCCAAATGACGCAGACAGCCGAATTCACTGAGCTCATGAAGCTGTATGGCATGCAGAACACATTCCAACAGATGCTGGTCGAATTTCAGCAGTTGCGCCCCATCGACTTGGCCCTTCAGGGTCTCAGCACCAACATTGTCGTAGGCATCATGCTCGGGCTGCCCATTGCAGCACTCATGCGTTCCAAGAAAAAAATACATTAGCAAAACCATGGATATATCAGTAGTAATACCTCTTTACAATGAAGAAGAGTCGATAGGCGAGCTCTTCCAGTGGATTGAGCGTGTGATGGATGAACATCATTTCAGCTATGAGGTCATCTTTATCAGTGACGGTTCTACCGACCGCTCATGGCCCATCATCTGCGAACTGAAGGAACGGTCAGAGCATGTGCACGGCATCAAGTTCCGTCGTAACTACGGCAAGAGCCCTGCACTTTATTGCGGCTTTGCCAAGGCACAGGGTGATGTGGTCATTACGATGGATGCCGACTTGCAGGACTCGCCCGACGAGATACCCGGGCTCTACCGCATGATTATGGAAGAGGGCTACGACCTTGTGTCGGGCTATAAGCGGAAACGCTACGACCCGCTGTCGAAGACACTGCCCACCAAGCTCTTCAATGCCACCGCCCGTAAGGTGAGCGGCATCAAGAACCTGCACGATTTCAACTGCGGCCTGAAGGCTTACGCTCGCGATGTGGTGAAGAACATCGAGGTCTATGGCGAGATGCATCGCTACATTCCCTATCTGGCTAAGAATGCCGGATTTGATAGGATAGGTGAAAAAGTGGTGCAGCATCAGGCCCGCAAGTATGGCGAGTCGAAGTTCATGGGGTGGAACCGCTTTGTCAATGGCTATCTTGACCTCATCACACTGTGGTTCCTCAGCACCTTCGGCAAGAAGCCCATGCACGTCTTTGGCTTCCTGGGGTCTGTCATGTTTTTCATTGGCTTCGTTGCTGCATTCGTGATTGGTGCCGACAAGCTCTGGTGCCTGGCCAACCATATACCCCAGCGCCTGGTCACCGACTCTCCCTACTTCTACATTGCCCTCACCATGATGATGATTGGAACCCAACTGTTCCTAACCGGATTCATAGGCGACCTGATCAGCCGCTCGTCGGTCAACCGCAACGACTATCAGGTGGAACGTGAAATCTAACCGTCAGTATTGCCGTTAAAAAAACAACGATTCCATCGTACTGTAATGAGAGATAAGAAGACCATCCTCGGCTTGTTGCTGTCGCTGCTCATAGCTACTGCCTGCTCATCGATTGAATGCCCTGTGCAGAACAGGGTGGCTTCGTGCTACGAGATTAACGGTGGCGCTTTCAGTGACACACTCACCATTAGCACCAAGCGGCAGAATGGCACCGACACCGTGCTCCTGAGCTATGGCGTGGGGCTTGCTACCTTCCAGTTGCCACTTAGCTACAATCAGCCAGTCGATGTGCTGCTGTTCCGCAGAGAACATCTGAACTGCACCGACACCGTGTGGGTGGAGAAAGATGATATTCCTCACTTCGAGTCGGTGGATTGCGGTGTCACCTATTTCCATACGCTCAAGTCGGTTCGCCACACCAAGATGGGCATTGACAGTATTGTGATTCTTAAAAACTCAGTTGACTATGACCTCACGGCGTCTCATCTGCGTGTCTATTTCAAGACTGGCAGTTAGTGTGTTGCTGCTCGTGGCTTTTGTCACGCAGAGCCATGCCCAGCTATCGCTGAAGTACGAGCGCGACAGCGTGCCCCTGTTCTGTGGCGTGGCTGTCTCGGTCGATCTGGCAGGACTGGCTCAAAGAGCCCTGGGATCATACGGGCAGTATGAGGCAGCATTACGAGTGAATCTGCACAACCAGTATTTCCCCATCGTCGAGCTGGGCTTGGGCGATGCCCGTCACAATGACGATGCAGTGACTGGCATCTGCTACAGTGCGCGTGCTCCTTACTTCCGCATAGGAGGCGATGTCAACATCATGAACAAGAAGCACACCGGCAACCGTGTGTTCTTCGGCATCCGTTACGGATTCACCAACTATAAGGCCACCATCACACGTCCCGGGCTGAAGGACCCTGTGTGGCAATGGGATGTTGACTACAACATCAGCGGTGAGAGCCGCAGCCAGCATTGGGGCGAGGTCATCTTCGGTCTCGATGCCCGCATCTTCGGTCCGGTTCATATTGGGTGGACGGGTCGCTACCGTTTCCGCTTTTCGCATAACGACGGCACGATGGGCAAGTCATGGTATGTGCCGGGCTACGGACTTCAAAACAGCTCTGTGCTGGGCTATAACTTCTATCTTGCATTTGATTTGAATATCAAATAATTATAAATTATTAAATTATAAATTTTTAATTATAAATTATAAATTTCTTTCCCCTCTAATCAATAGTTAACCGATATGAAGAACGAAGGAAACACTACGGTGGTGAACCGAAAGAAGAAGCTCTGGTGGCAAGTGCCGCTGTTGCTGTTCCTGGTGTTGGGAACTCTCTACATAGCGTTCAAAAGGCAAACGGCTCCCTATTACATGGATTCCGGACTCATATTCGGTACCGTCTATAATATCACCTATCAGAACGAAAACAATCTGAAGGACTCCATCGAGGCTGAGCTGAAACGCATCGATCAAGAGTTCTCCATGTTCAACAGTCAAAGCACGGTCAGCATGGTGAACAGAGGCGAAGCAGCCGTGCTGAGCGACAGGTTCCTGGAGGTATATGACTTGGCAGCCACCATTTATGGTGAGACCAGTGGCGCGTTCGACATCACCGTGGCACCGTTGGTCAATGCGTGGGGCTTCGGGTTCAAGCACGAACAGCTGCCTACGGATCAGCAGGTTGACAGTTTGCGCGAATTCATCGGTATGCACCACATCGAGCTCGACCGCAAGGGGCGCAGTCTGAGTAAGGACGATGCCCGCGTGATGCTCGATTTCAGTGCCATCGCCAAGGGCTATGGAGCCGACTGCGTGGCACGTGTGCTGGCCCGCAACGGTGTGAGAAACTACATGGTCGAGATAGGTGGCGAGGTGGTGATGCGCGGCAAGAGCCCCCACAGCACCCCTTGGCACATTGGAGTGACCAAGCCTACTGAAGACAGTCTTCAGACCAGTCAGGAACTGCAAACGGTGCTCAACGTGACCAACTGCGCACTCGCCACCAGTGGCAACTATCGCAACTTCTATTACAATGGAGGGCGCAAATATGCCCATACCATCGATCCGCAGACGGGCTATCCCGTGCAGCACAGTCTGCTCTCTGCTACCGTTTTGGCTCAAGACTGCGCCACTGCCGATGCCTACGCCACTGCCTTTATGGTGCTTGGCATGGAGCGTGCCAAGGAGGTGCTCAGTCGGCATCCGGAGCTCCAGGCCTACTTCATCTATAGTGACGAACAAGGCAACTATGCCGTGTGGAGCAGTCCCAAACTGGAAAAGAACATAGTCCGGTAAGCCGCCGGAACGCCATGCCTCTTCACCCCATCATGGAGAAAAGCCAACCCAACATCCCCCGTTCACAGTTCCGACTCTACGAACAGCTGTCGCAGTTTACCCTGTTTCAGGGCATGAGCCGTGCCGAGCTGTTGCAGGTGGCGGGCAACACGCGTTTCGACTTCCAGAAGTTAGGGCCTGGACTGCAGGTGTTGAAGGAAGGCGAGGTAGCCAACAAGTTGTACTTTCTGGTGAGTGGCGTCATTGATGTGACCACCTGTTCCGACGATCGCAGCTATCAGGTCGATGAACGGTTGCAGGCTCCTTGGCTCATGCAGCCCGAAGTGCTCTTCGGCCTCTCTTTCCGCTACACCTACAGCGTGCGCACCCACACCGAGTGCCATTTCATACTGCTCTCCAAGGACGAGGTGCTGCGTCTGTTCGACGACATCCTCACCTTCCGTCTCAATCTGCTCAACTTGCTCTCCACGTTGGCACAACAGCGTGGGCATCGCCCTTGGCGGCGCGTGTCGCCACCGCTTACCGATCGCATAGCCCGCTTCTTTACCGACCACTCCCACTATCCAGCTGGGCGCAAAGAGGTGCACATACTCATGGAGCGTCTGGCCGTTGAGGTCAACGACAGTCGGCTCGACGTGAGCCGTGCACTCAACGACATGCAGCGCCGAGGCCTTTTGGAACTGCACCGTGGGCGCATCGTCATCCCTTCGCTCGAGCGCCTCTTTATGTAGCGAGGGGAGGATTTTCCCCTCATCTGTAGGGAAAACACCATCTCAATTTAGGGTTTTTCACTTTCTTCGGCATGAGGAATGTCGTATCTTTGCATCGTGAACATCAGGCGAAAGGTGTTTCGCCACTATCAAGAAGACGTTCATGATTTTATGTTAGATTTGTTTTTTAGGTTATTGTTTGCTTTTAGTACATGATTGTATGGAGTATCTCCGATGTGAATCGAGGATACTCCTTCTTTTTTTTTAGTTAGGAAAGAAATTGTCATAATTATCATAATTTCTTCTCAAATTCCCATTGATTTCTATGAATAATTTGGGTTAAACTTCTTTAAGAAAATCTGTTAAAAGAATTACCCGAAAAAACTGCTGCGAAAATCCTTATTCTGGAGAAAAAAAGGGCCTTTTGTGCCTTTACCTCCACCCCTCTTTAGTGTCTTATTTCAGAAATCCCTGTTCAATATCACAGATTTTTCCCGATTTTCAGCCTCCATTTTGCCCCTTTTCCAGCAAAGTGGAGGCTGTTTTATGCCCCTTTCGCGGCTAAACGGTCTCCAGTTTCATCCTAAATCACGACACGTTCTTGGATACTTCACGTCACGATTTAGGTTAGATTGTTCAACGATTTAACCTAAACTGTATGACCATCCATCCTAAACCTCATCGTGAAACTGCCTAAACCGCAGAAACCTTCTGATTTTGAGCGACTTAAATTGCTGTAATTTTACAACCTTCTGATAGTCAAACAGTTGCAAAATGCCCAATACTTGCATATTTCAGCCCACCCGAACGTTTCCTGACTTCCGCGCGATTCTCGCGCAAGTTAATGTTAAATTCAGAAACATATCTTAACAAATGTGGCTTCAACGGTAACATCTCAGTCTTCGTTGGGAACGGACAGAAATTATTATAATTTTTATAATCTTCTTATTCAAAAAGGGTTCTTGAGTTTACAAAATTATGATAATTATAATAATTTCTGTCCTACATCCTTTACCGCTCGCGGAGCGGCCTTTCTGTGTATTCATGGTCGTATTCAACGGATTAAGCGTTAACAAAAAAAAAAAAACTGCAAATTTTTGTAATCAAGATGAGCTTTTTCTCCCCTCAACTCTCTTTTTCATATCTTTGCAAATTGAAAGTCGTGAGACTTGATTTTTATGTAAATTTAAAAATAATGTTTAGTATTACAAAATTTGTAAGGATAGGATTATGCTCTTTTCATAGGTAATCAGATTGTGTCAGGATATACAACAAGCGGAAAGTGCCTCCTCGCGCGTATATATGAATAATGTATAGACCGCAGGCACGGACGGAAAGAAAAAGCAACATTTTTTATTAACAAATAAACAAAACATGAGAAAACTTAAACTATTAATGATGACGGTTTGCGCCCTGATGGGCAGTGCCGTGACTACGTGGGCACAGACGGATGTGACCAGCACGTACATTACGAATGCCGGATTTGATGAGTCAAGTGTTTTTCAAACAGGAAATATCTCGACAGGATCTAATGGACGAAAAGCCGTTACAGGTTGGTCTAATACTGGAAGCGGTAGTTATAATGCTGGTGGTGCAATTGGCTTTAACACTTCAGGACAAATAAATGGTAAAAGTCTACCTAGCACTAATGCTGACGGAGGTACATCTGGAGGTGCGTTGACGATTAGCAATGGATGGGGTTCATCTACTTTCTATTCTCAAAATGTAACTCTCCCTGCAGGAAATTACACCTTCAAATTTCAGGTATATAATCTTGGAACAAATGGGAACTGGAATAATGAAGCTACGATTTTTTCCTTTGAAGCCAATGGTTATGCCTATAATAATACTTCAAGATCTTTTGGAAGTTCTTGGACAGAAGCGTCTATCAACGTTGCTTTAGCAGAAGAGACAACTGGTACTATCAAAATCGGCTATAAAGATTCTAACAAAAGTTCTTCGGAAACGCCTAAATTGGTAATTGATTACGTAAAAGCTTTTTATAACAGCAACTATACTACCACATTGGAATCTGCTATTGATCGTGCAACAAAGCTTTATAGCCGTATTGCAGATAGCGACCTCCACGATGCCATCGAAGTCGCTCAAAATGTAGTAGATGGAGCAACCAATGCGATTGCCTATCAGTCAACTATCGACAATGCAGTAACCACTCTTAACTCTGCTATAGCAGAAGCACGCGCCAAAGTTGTATTAGAAGGCGAAGAAGACATAACCTATCTCCTTGAAAATTCAAACTTTGAAATTGGAAATTCCGCCACTGTTGGTGTTTGTACCTATGACTACGACTGTTCCAAAAATGGTACTTTCTACAGTCGAATGCAGTATGTTGAAGGATGGGAAGCCGTCGGAAATGCAAACGGCAAAGCTGCTGGTGTTATCAACTATGGTAGCAGCGTATGGATTTCAGGATCATCTTACCCAGCTACAAGCGTAACAAGTTCTATTGGAGAATCCAAGGCACTTGCGCTTGTTGCTGCCTGGTCTGCCAGTGTACAATATAAACAGAGTGTGACCCTTCCTGCAGGTGTATACGCACTAACTGTCCCTGTGTTCAACAGCAATGGAGCAACAGCCATTACGAAAAATCTCATAGGCTTCATTACAGATGGCGGCACAGAGTATTTAGCTACGACAACAGCTTATCCAGTTGGATCAACGAAAACAGAGACTATTAATTTCACACTTGAAGAGGAAACAAGTGGTTACATATCGTTAGGCTACACAGCAGCAAATACTGGCTCAGGAAACTGTCCTAAAATGTTTATCGATGCTATCACCATCAAGTACTTTACTGCTGACAAGAGTGCTCTCTTCGATAAGTTAAAGGAGGCTCAAGATTATCAAGATGTGCTTGCCAATAGTGATCTTGCCACCGCCATTTCAACAGCGCAAGGAGTTTATGATGACCCCCAATCCTTACAATCAGCGGTTGACGCACAAGTTGAAGCACTTAATACAGCTATTGCTACGGCTCTAGCTAACATCGCAAATGGTACAAATGTCACAGCATTGTTCATCAAAGACAACTCATTCGAAGAAGGCGGAACACCCTGGGAATTCAATTCTGCAAGCGATACTGGCGTGAAAGATAATGGAAATGCTCAATACACTACCTATGGTGTGGATGGAACAAAATTATTTAACACATGGGGTGGTTCTACAGATAAGTATGTAAAGCAAACATTGGAAGATCTTCCAAATGGATATTATGTAGTTAGTGCTTTAGTCGCATCTGATTACCCATTAACCGTTACTTTATATGCTGGTGATGGAATCAACAGTGTAGAAGCTGACTATACAGGTAAAGAATCGTTTATTAGTGGTGTCTCTGGTATTGGAATACCGTCAGAGGGATCCTTAGAAATTGGCATAACATCAACTAACTGGTATAAGGCAGACAAATTCCAACTCATCTACTATACTACTGAAGATAATGCTCAAAATGCTATAGAAGCTGCAAATCTTGCCCATGCTGTCACAACATACAACAAGGCTTTAACAACAGCAAAAGCCACATCAAACGTTGTCATTACAGGTAAAGAGAAAGCCGATCTTGATGCTGCTATTGCTGCTGATGGCGAACTTGACAAGGATGTAATAGCAGATGTTATATCCGCCACAGAAGCGCTATATTCAGCCATTACGACTTTCACAGCTTCTGCAACGGTGTCAGCATACGAACGTGCAGCCTATGCCATCACCAAGGCAACTGACGCATCAGTTGACTGTTCTGCACTTTCAACGTTGAAATCGGCTAGCACAACACTGGCCGCTGACCTAACAGACCCAACAAACGAATTATTAGCTGAAGTTATAAACAGCTATTCACCAGGAACTTTCGGTTTTGAGGATGGTCAGTATGCACCATACAATAATATTGAAGGATTGAAGTCACTGGCAATAGCTGATGACATTGCAAGTAAGACAACTGACGAAATAGATGAAACCATTACCTTGATATCTAACGGTGAAACTTGGACAGTTAACGATGGCGATGTTGATGCCATCTACAATGGAACTTTCTCAGAAACTGGCACTGGTAACAATCCTAAGGGCTGGACACGTAGCAACAATGGTTGGGGACAACAAATAACAGGACTTACGGCAGTCGCAAACGGTGTGGATACAGGAACAACTACTGCATGGTATTACAACAACAATGGAGCATGGAAGTATGGCAATGATGGCGTTTACACCATGCCTTTGGCTGCGAGCACGACCTATGTACTTAAATTTAAGTATCGCAAGAATGGGTCAGACTGGCAGACATGGATGAAAGCCAGTGTCCTTAATGCTGATGAGGAAGGACTGAGCGTAGTTCAATATCCTGGTGCAAACGACGGTACGACGTTTGAAGCGGCTGAGGCTTATTTCACTACCGGTGCTGCTGGCAACTATATTCTGAGCATTGAAAATAACGGCAACGCTCACCTTACTGACGTAAGCCTTGTTAAAGTTGCTTCGACAACAAAAACTCTGGCTGAGAGCACCACCTTCTCCATGACACCGAAATATTCATTTGCCGATGTGCAGTTGACACGCAACTTCTCCGCTGGTGTTTGGAACACCTTCGTAGTACCCTTCGACATCGATAATGCAACTTTAACAAGTGTGTTTGGCGGTGAAGTGAAGGTCGCAGAGGCCACGCTGGCATCAACCAGCGTCAGCTTCAACACTATGGAAACACCTGCTATTACGGCAAACAAGCCTGTAATAATCAAAGGTGTATCGGAAACTGGTCCTTATAACTTCAATGGTGTGTTGCTGAAGAATGCTACTCCAACTATTAACAATGAAGGAACAAGCTTCGTAGGAAACTATGGTGCCGAAATAACTCTTGAAGATGGTGTGTACTACATTGCCAGCAACAAGCTGAAGCTTGCCAATGGCACGCAGAAACTGAAGGGCTTCAGAGCTTACTTCACGACCACTTCGGAGGCTCGTCTCTCTATGTTCCTTGACGATGAAGAGACAACAGGTATCGAGGGACTGAATGTGAAAGACACGCAGTTGGAAGGCGAGGTTTATAATCTGAACGGCATGAAGATGACCGAAGGCAGTAAACTGCAAAAGGGCATTTACGTGAAGAACGGCAAGAAGGTAGTGATAAAGTAATCAGTCTGCAAATTAGAAGTATCACATTTTAAAACACGGTAATAATGAAAAAGACATATTTAGTTCCACAGACCGATTTTGTAAAAATCAAGACGGAATACCTGATGCAGACGGTGTCAGGAAACGGTGAAAGCATTAACTTTGGCAATGCTGCAGGAGGAGAGGAAGGAGAATATGGTGATGCTCGTCGTGGTGGCTTCTGGGATGATGACTATTAATCATCCCTGACATACCATTTTCCTACAGTTTGGCGGCACTGCTCTCATGAGTGGTGCCGCTCTTGCTTTGACACAATTAAGAAACGAATTATTTGGAGATTACACCGAAAAGAATTATCTTTGCAGACATAAAACAAATAAAACAGACAAAAACGATGACAAAAGAAAGCACCATACAAGGGTGGCTCGACCACGTTCATGAGGACATCAGTGCCGCAGAAGACTTGTGGAAGACTGGTCACTGGCTCTATGTGGCATTTCTTTGTCATCAGGCACTGGAAAAAGTTCTGAAAGCCTATTATGTAGCAACCAAAGAGGACGACAAGATATTTGCCAACACATTCTAGAAACAACAAAACAACTGACACTATGGATAGAACAACGCTTACAAGACAACAGGCTCTCGATGTCGTCAGAGAGTACAAGCGAGTGATAACTCCTCGGTACAAAACGGAGCCCAAAGTCATTATGTATGGCTCATACGCCAAGGGCTACGCTAATCCTGATAGTGATATTGACGTTGCCGTCATTGTGCCCGAATCAGAAATCATCGACCCATGGGAACAATGGGCTGATATTGTTGGCGATGTCAGGAAAGTCAGTGTCCTCATTGAACCCGTGCTCATGGAGGATGATGAGGACTCCCCGCTCTACCGCGAAGTGATGCGCACCGGCATCGCAGTATGATTAATCATCCCTGACATACCATTTTCCTACAGTTTGGCGGCACTGCTCTCATGAGTGGTGCCGCTCTTTTCATTTTATTAAAAAAAGAATGCATCATTTGTGTAAATCAGAAATAATCTTTATCTTTGCAACATCAATAACTCGGCTTATTATGAAAAAACTATTAACCATCTTTACATTCCTCCTTTTCGGAATAGTAGCTGCACAGGCTCAAGGCAAGAAGTATAATGTGTATGCAGTGGGGTTCTACAATCTGGAGAACCTGTTCGACACCTGTCACGATGCCGGCAAGAACGACTACGAATATCTGCCCGACGGGCGCAACCGTTGGAACGGGTTGAAGTATTCACACAAGCTGAAGAACATGGCACGCGTGCTCTCAGAGATGGGCACCGACTTCCTGCCCAACGTGGGATGCGCATTCATCGGAGTGAGCGAGGTGGAGAACGCAAAATGCCTGACCGACCTCTGCAATCAGGCACCGCTGAAGGCACGTGGCTTCAAGTTCTGCCACATCGAGGGTCCCGACAAGCGCGGCGTGGACTGCGCTCTGCTCTACAACCCCAAGTTCTTCAAGGTGCGCAACGTGAAACTGGTGCCTTACGTCTATGACCTGCCTAAGGACAAGGACCGTGCCACGCGAGGCTTCCTCACCGTGAGCGGCACCCTGGCCGATGAGCATGTGACGGTGGTGGTGTGCCACTGGCCCAGCCGAGGTGCCGAGCCTCACTACCGAAACCTGGCAGGACGACAGGTGCGTGCGCTGAAGGACTCGCTGGTGAAGGACGACCCGAAGGTGAAGGTGTTTGTCATGGGCGACATGAACGACGACCCCACCGACAAGAGCATGACCACCGAACTGGGCTGCAAACCAGAGATCAATCAAGTGGGACCGAAGGAGATGTACAACCCGTGGTATAACGTGCTGGTGAAAAAAGGCACCGGAACGCTCATGTATCAGGGCGGATGGAACCTGTTCGACCAGATTGTGATGACGCCTAACCTGCTGAACCAGAACGGAAAAACTGACTACTCCACGCTGAAATACAGAAGGCACGAGGTGTTCCGTCGCGACTATCTGTTCCAGAAAGAGGGTAAGTACAAGGGCAACACCCTGCGCACGCATGCCGGTGGCGTGTGGCTCGACGGCTATAGCGACCACCTGCCCACCGTGGTCTATGTCATGAAGGAGACGAAGTGAGAGCGGTTGCGGCTATAAACGGCAAAGAGTATAGTTTTGTATCAAAGAAACAAAAAAAGGACTGAATAGAATACTATGACAATCATCGGAATAGCAGGCGGAACAGGTTCGGGCAAGACCACCGTCGTGAAGAAAATTGCCAATGCGCTGCCGCCTCATTGTGCAGTAGTCGTTCCTCTCGACTCGTACTATAACGACACAACCAGTCTGACCGAAGAGGAGCGCAAGGCCATCAACTTTGACCATCCTGATGCCTTCGACTGGAAGTTGCTCACCGAGCACATCAAGAAGCTGAAGGCTGGCGAGGCTGTTGAGCAGCCCACCTATTCTTATATAGAGAGCAATCGACAGAAGGAGACCATACACGTGGAACCGAAGCCTGTCATCATCATTGAGGGTATCATGGCGCTTCACTACAAGAAGCTGCGCGACATGATGGATCTGAAGATTTTCGTGGATACCGATGCTGATGTGCGCCTCATTCGAAACATCCGTCGCGATGTGGTGGAGCGCGGACGAACCGTAGCTATGGTGCTCGACCGTTACGAGAAGGTGCTCAAGCCCATGCACGAGCAGTTCATTGAGCCTACAAAAAAGTTTGCCGACCTCATCATCCCCTCGGGTGGGGAAAACAAGACCGGCATTCACATTCTGAAGACCTATATCGAAGGCATCGTGACGCTGGTATAAGCAGGCGGCACCCTTCCTGAGTGGGCAGCGCTATTCAGTCAGCTGAAGGGCGCTGCTCACTTTCTTCGTGCGCTTCCTGAGTTCCGTCATCAGTTGTCTCTTCAGCCACGGTAGTGGTCTCCAGCCCCTTCAGGAGCTCTTCCTGCTCCTTCTCCCAGCGGCGGCGACCGATGTAGAACAGCATGGAGTTCAGCGCTTCAACGATGCCATAGAACAGCGTGAGCCAGCCCAGGAAGAACATGGCGGTGCTCAGCGGAGCCATCGGCTTGATGATGATGAAGGCTCCGAACAGCAGAATGAGCGTAGGACAGACCCAGTACCACAGCGAGCTGACGCCAAAGCGACGCACGGAGATGATGGCGAGGTACTGGTTGATGGCTCCAAGGATGAGGATGACACCAATCACATACATCAGTGCATTGATGAAGGTGCCGGGCATCACGGCTAAGATGGTGCCCAAGAGAATGCTGCCAATGCCCACGATGGGGAACGTGGGGGCTTGTCCGGCAATCTGGCGGCCCTGCGCGTCATAGATGACGTATTCGCTCTCGTGCCTACGGGCAATCACGTAGGTGAGCACCGAGATGAGCCCCGACAGGGCAAACAGCACACCGATGGTGATGACAATGCCTGTCACCGTATTGTCAGGAAACTTGATGAGCAACACGCCGATGGCAATGGCCGTGAGGGCGCGGAAGAAGGAACTTTGCAGAATTTTCATGATGTTCTTATTCTTTCTCTGATTGAAATGTTTGTTGCAAAAGTACGAATATTTATCGAAAAAGTGTATTTTTGCATCAAAAAAAGACTGCTATATGACAACTTTGTATCTTGTGCGCCACGGCGAGACCGTGGATAATGCCCGGCAAATCATGCAGGGGCAGACGCAGGGCGAACTCAGTGAGGCGGGCTATGAGCAGGCCCGGCAACTGGCCGAACAGCTGAGTGGTGAGCATTTCGATGCCTTCGTGTCCAGCGATCTGAAGCGTGCCATTGACACCTGCACCCTGTTGGCTGCGCCTCATGCCATGCCCATTGACACCACAGCGCTATTGCGCGAGCGCGACTGGGGCAGCTTCACTGGCCGATATATTCCCGACCTGAAGAATGAAACGTGGCCCGATGATATTGAATCGCTCAATGAGCTGCAGGCTCGCGCCCGTCGTTTCCTTCGTTACATTAAAAAAACGTACCCCAACCAGCGAGTTCTCGCTGTGGGGCACGGTATTATCAATAAAGCCATTCAGGCCGTTCACTACGGCAAGCGAATGCAGCAAGTGGAGCGGATGTCGAATTGCGAGATTCGCGTTTTAGAGCTTTGACTCTCGTCCGTATCGCCTGCACTTCTGGCTTTCTGATCACTGTCCCAGCAGGAAGCGTTCGGCCTCAATAGCCGCCTGACAGCCTGTTCCGGCAGCCGAGATGGCCTGTCGGTACGTGGGGTCGGCACAGTCGCCTGCCACGAAGATGCCGGGCAACTTGGTGCGTGGCGTGCCGTCAATCTTCTTCAGATAGCCCACCTCGTCAACGTCCAGCCACTCACGGAAGATGTCGGTGTTGGGCTTATGACCGATGGCGAGGAAGAAGCCGTCGATGGCAATGTCAACCATCTGCTCATCGGGTTCGCCCTTGCGCTTCACGAGATGAGCACCCTCAACCCCGTTCTCGCCGAAGAGGCCCAGCGTGTTGTGCTCGAACAGGATCTCAATGTTCTCACGATCCATCACGCGCTGCTGCATCACCTTCGAAGCGCGCAGGAATGGTTTGCGCACAATGAGATAGACCTTCTTGCAGATTCCGCTCAGGTAGAGCGCATCCTCGCAGGCCGTATCGCCACCGCCTACCACGGCTACGGTCTTTTTGCGATAGAAGAATCCGTCGCAGGTGGCACAGGCTGACACGCCTTGTCCGTTGTACTTGCGCTCATCGTCGAGTCCCAGATACTTGGCCGAGGCTCCCGTAGCGATGATCACGGTGTCGGCCTGCAGCTCCCGACCGCTGTCATCCCAGGCACGGTAGGGCCGGGCGGAGAAATCCACGCGCACTATCTCGCCATCGCGGATGTCGGTGCCGAAGCGTTCGGCCTGTTCGCGCAGGTCCATCATCATCTGATTGCCGTCAACACCCTGCGGATAGCCAGGGAAGTTCTCCACCTCAGTGGTCTGGGTGAGCTGTCCGCCAGGCTGCAGTCCGCAATATTCTATCGGGCTCAGGTTGGCACGCGAGGCATAGATGGCCGCTGTATAGCCAGCGGGACCGCTACCTATGATGAGGCATCGGCACCCACCTCCAACCCCTCCCGAGGGGAGGGGGGACTGATTAGTATTGTTATTTTCCATGTTTATAATAGAACTATATACCCCCTCCCCTCGGGAGGGGCAGGGGGTGGGTTCTTATTTCAGCAACTCTTCTATCTTCTTCTCGATGTTCTCTATCTTCTCAGTAGGCTCGAAGCGGGCTACTACCATGCCCCTCTTGTCAACGAGGAACTTCGTGAAGTTCCACTTGATGCTGGGCTTCTCCTTGTAGTCGGGGTCTTCCTTTGACAGCATGTCGTCGAGGATGTGGGCGATGGGGTGCTCCATGTCCCAGCCGGCAAAGCCTTTCTGCTCCTGCAGGTACTTGAACAGCGGGTCGGCATCCTCACCGTTCACCTTCACCTTCTTGAAGCGGGGGAACTCGGTGCCGAAGTTCAGTTTGCAGAACTCGTGAATGCTCTCGTCGGTGCCGGGAGCCTGCTGTCCGAACTGGTTGCAGGGGAAGTCGAGAATGACGAAGTCCTGCGAACGGTACTTCTCATATAGTTTTTCCAACTCCTCGTATTGGGGGGTGAATCCACACTTGGTGGCTGTGTTCACAATCAGCACCACCTCGTTGGCATACTCGCGGAGCGAAACGTCCTTTCCTTTTCTGTCTTTGACAGTGAAGTCATAAATTGTTCTCATTGGTCTTTATGTAATAAAAAAAAGATGATCGTAGTTAGGGGCTCTTCATGTAGAGAGTTGTTGTATCTTTCTGCAAATATACGGAAAAACTTCTTTTCCCCCAAACTTATTACAGAAAATTAAGGAAAAGCACTTACAGCCCCCAGGCACGTTTCACGTTCTCGATGGGTAGTGTCTCTACGTGCTCTTCGGTATCGTCGGGCAGGTTGCAGAAGAAGTCGATGCCCGTCATCTGTTCCAGTGTGCGTACATTGACGGCAAAGTTGCTGAGTGGTTCGCTTCCGTGGTCCTTGCCGTCGTGCTCCATCCAGAAGGCGCAGGCTTTATAGCCCTGTGCGTTTTTCAGGAGCAGGGCCACAAAGAAATATTTCGGCACGCGCAGCTCGCCCTTCACCGTTTCGCGCAGCTGGTGGTCCTCTATGGTGCCGCCTTTCACCACATACAGGTTCTCGGTGGCACTCGCGTTGGCCCATGAGCGCACCTGTCCTTCCAGTCGGTACCACGGGCTGTCGTAGTTCTTGCCCGAGTTCATGATGTGGTCTTGCGGCTGCATGTTGGTCAGGTAGAACGTCTGCAGGTTAGCGTTGTAGGAGTACAGCCGGTCGGCTGAGGGGCAGATGTGTCCGTGCTCGTAGCCGCTGCCGTAGATGAGGTCCCGGCTCATGTAGTCGGCTGAGGGCAGCATTGGGTCCATCGGGTACTGGTTGTTGTCGCTATAGTAGCGCGATGTCTTCGTCACGCTGTTGGCGCTGTTCAGCTGGTAGCAGCTCCATCGTTGCGACTTCTTGTCCTTATCCCACTCCACGCAGTAGTTCACGCCCCAGCTGTCGCCCGTAGTGTGTACGAGCACTACCGAGTTGCCGCCTTTCACCCTGGGGAACTCCAGTCGTGACAGCTCTGGCTGCACTGTGTCGTCGTTGCGGTTGATGTTTTGTTCGGTGCGTTCCTCCTCGGTGTCCTTGTCCTTGCTGCATGAGGAAAGCAGGGGCAGGGTGGTGACGAGCAGCAGCAGGGCTGTGGCTGTCAGGCTCTTTTTCAGTTGTGCGAATGGGATAGTAGTCATGTGTTGTGATTCTTTTTTTTGATAAAGAAAGATGCGTTCAGCGGCATATGCAACTACCCTGAACGCATCTTTGTCTTTCCTTTTTTTCTTGAAGTATCTGTGTTTCCTTACTTCTTCGAAGCCTTACCGTAGCGGCTCATGAACTTGTCAACGCGGCCTGCGGTGTCAACCAGCTTGCTCTTACCAGTGTAGAAGGGGTGAGAGCTGCTTGAGATTTCAACTTTTACCACGGGGTAAGTTTCGCCTTCGAATTCCACTGTGTCGTTAGTCTTTGCTGTGGATCTTGTAAGGAACATATCGCCGTTGGACATGTCTTTGAACACGACGGGGCGATAGTTTTCGGGATGAATTCCTTTTTTCATTGTTCTGTTAAAATGTTGATAATGTTGATTTCAGCGTGCAAAGGTACGAACTTTTTTCCGTCCCTGCAAACTTTTCACATTATTTTTTTTAGATTATTCCTTAGACCAGAGCATCCGCCGCATCCTGAGGCTCAAAATGGAAAAAGAATGATGAGGATTATTCCTGCTCCTCTTTCCTCAGTTTATCCATCTCGATGGTGACAAGGCGATGGGCACGGAAGAAACCGCTTAGCTCAGCTCGCAGGTAGGCTTCAATATTAGGTATGTCAGGGAAAAACAGCATACACTTCTTGCAATGCACGTCCACATTGTTGCCTTCCTCATCGATGGTGTAGATGGTAGTGACGTTGCAGTTGACGTTGGCGGTGTTGATGGCCTTACGCAGCCGCGAGAACTCGTCAATGTCATACAGTTCCACTTGTCCCCAGAACGTGTCCCAAAGCTGCACATAGCACCGCTCGTTTGAAGCTTCGGCTATGAAGTGCTCGCCTTGATAGTCAAAGACGATTCTGTCGTTCTCTTCATCAGTCTCGTACTGGCACCCTATCTTCGTCAAGGTCTCAAGAAACGAATCCCTCGACCTGGTGTTCACAGTCTGCTCCTCGTTGTTCTCTTCCTTTTTCTCCTTGTCTTCACTCTTCTCCTTGTTCTCTCTCTTCTCCTTGTCCTCTTTCTGTTCCATGGTTTCTGTCGTTTTTGTTTCCAGTTGTGGTGTGTCTTCTTTCTGCTCTTCGTCCTTTCCTGTTGCTCCGGCCTCCTCTGCAGCTATGGCCACAGCGTCATTCTTGTCGCCCTTCCGCATCAGGATCAGGGCGACAAGAACAATCAGGATGATAAATGCAATACCGTATGGCATGATGGTTGTTGTAGGGACTGCAAAGTTACAACTTTTCTTTTAATCCAGCAATTATCTTTTGGATAAAAATTTTACGTCGTTTCTTTACAAGACTCCATAGACATCTTTAGCCTATATAATTCATGGTTATTCAATCGTTTTTTATAAAACACGAATTATCAATAATTGATCACGAATTATTCATCAATTTATTATTTATGAATAATTTGTGTTTAATTCATGGTAATTCGTGTGAAAAAGAAAGAGTTAACGGCATAGAGTTTAATTGCCATGAATAATTCAGGTTAGACAACTCAGGCGGCCTAATCGCCAAGGTATCCGTTACTGATTTGTGTATCTGACCATTCTTCCTCAGTAGCCAATCCGTCATTTCAGATACTTCACCTTGATGACTCTCTTCTGGTTGTCTATTTCAATCTTGCCAGCTCGCGAGAGGACGGTCTGCCCAAGCAGCAAGGGGGCTTTCTGGTTCCTGACCACACTGGCACGGACATTGTCCAGCTCAAGGTCGCCAAACTTCACTTTGCGCAGGTTGATGACCGTTCCCTCGCTGATATTTCCCAAGGCATCGGAGTAGTGGGCGCTGCCAACCACATCGTTCTTATCCAGATAGCCATTCTTCATCATGAACGTGGCTTCGACCATAGAGATAGAGACTTCGGAGGCACCAGTGTCAAACACGAAACGCATAGGAAGCTCATTGATGGTACACTTCACGTTACAGCACCCGTTTTCCAGAGTAAAGGGAATCTCGCTGGTGTGTTCCTTCAACTCTCCTGTCAATCCTTCTTTTGTTCTCTTCGCTTTCTGCTCTTCCTGGAAGCGGGTCTCAAATTCGTTCATAAGGTTCTTAAAGCCTTGCATGTCGCGTATGCCATCCAAGTCATCGTCGTTCCTGATGTGGGCAAACCGCGTAAAGCCCTTCTCCAGACAATTCCTCAGATAGTGAAGGGCAGCATCCTTGTCACCTATTCTTGCATAGAGGCAAGCTGCATCATAGTAGTTCCCGGCAGATGCGGATTTAGCCAAGATGGAATCTTCAAAAGCCTTAGCCTTGTCTATGTCGCCTAACCCCAGAAAGGCAAATTGTGCACAGTTCGATTCGCCCACGAGGGTGTCCAGGGCAACTACCATTTGATAGTCTTTTATTGCAGCCTCCTTGTTCCCCTTTAGCAAAAACTTGTCAGCCCTTCCCAAATAACTATATGCGTAATCCGGGCTCAAGACGATTGCCGTAGAATAGTCTTCTATGGCTCCGTCTGTATCATTGAGATTGTCTTTGATAAAGGCCCGACGATAATAGCCGAACCAATAGTCAGGTTCGGCTTTGATGTACTTGTCATACGTTTCAATCGCCTCCGCACCTCTACCCATTTCGTAGAGATAATTAGCCTTACTCATGACATAGTCATTGTCGCTCGGATCCATTTCTATGGCCTGATTGATGCTTTCCAATGCTTGTTCATATTCCCCCAGCTCACTATAGCAATTTGCCATTCTGAAACAACACACGTCATTGGACTCAATGGCCATGGACTCCTTATAAGCCTCAATAGCTTTTACATAGTTTGCATGGCCTTCGTAGGCGTTCCCTATGCAGTAAGACCAAAGACCGTCGTTGGGATGCTTGGTCTGCTGAACCTTCAGCTTGGTAATCAGTGTGTTGACTTCCGGCTCATCAATTGCCGACATCAAGTAATAGGCCTTTGTGTTTCCATCTAAGTCGAGCGCTGTAATGAGGTCATCAATACTTTCATTCACCCGCCCAGATTCAATCTTCGACTCTGCCCGGAAAGCATACGCCTGCGAGGAAGACGGGTCAAGCTTGATGCAGTACGAGAACCAATTCTCAGCTTCCTTGTACTTTTCAGTCTTCAAGGCGTTACGCCCTCTGCCCATATAGCCCAAGGTGTTCCCTTTTTGCAACTGACATATCTTCTCAAAGTCAGCATCCGATTCGGCAAACATATTCTTTAGATAGTAGTATTCCGCACGGTCACTATATACGTCAACATCCTCGGGGTTTGCCTTTATAGCCAGCGCCCAGTCGCTGAGCGCTTCCTCTTCGTTGCCAAGCTCCAGGTTCACCTTTGCCCTCAAGGTATAGGCAAACGCCAGCCATTCCTTGTCTTTCTTCAGATAGGAGATAGCCTTGCATAGTGGGTCTATGGCATTTCCCGGCTGTTCCTTCTTGATGTAAATGCCTCCCATCATCCAATGCGCATATCCGTTTTTCGGATGCTCCTCTATCTCCTTTTGCAAATAGCCAAGAGCCTCGTCAGAGTCCCCTTGGTTATTCACAATTTCCAAAGCCCTCAAGTAGTTATAGCTGTTCTTCAGCTGCTCGGGTTTCTGGGCCACTGTCGCGGTTGAGAACACAACTCCCAACACCATTGCCATCAATATCTTAATCTTGTTCATACCATTGTTTAATTGTTAATACTTTATTGCTGTCTACATCATATAATACCCGTAAACGCAAAAAGGTAAACATCGAATGTTGTCGTTTTATCTATTGCCAAGGCTTCAAACCTTAGCACCTCTGTCTCAGTAGGAGATAAAATCTTCATTCCACTTAACGCAATCTCTGCTTTCCCTTCGGCTGTTATAAGAAAAACAGATTGGGCAAAACGCACATTCCACCTCAATTCGCAAGTCTCATTCTTTCCTCTTCTAAGTTTCCGTTTAGAGCATTGGATGTCGAAAGATGGTTTGTCTATTACTGATACAGATATTATCTATGCAGCCAAGAATAGCATTCTCGGAGAACGTAAGTTTCGGTTGATGAATCAGCGCGACATGGAGAAGCTGAACGAGGATTATCACACAGAGAAATATCTCCGACATCAGCAGATACATGAAACGCTTGACCTTCTCGCCTTCTTTGAGAAACCTGACACGGCGAAGCTGGTTCGAGAGGTCGCAGTTGCTCTCATGGGAGGTCGCTATGTCAACATACCTTGTGCTGGTGGTGGTTCTGTCAGTAGCGAGACTGGCTGGGACGGTCGCAAGAAAGACGAGGAGAACGAGGACTTCCAACTCCGTTGTTGGCTTCATGCAGCAAAGACCATCAAGGCTTCGCAATACGTGCCAACAAAGAGGAAAGGATATGGCAAATGATGTGCTGTTTACAGAGCACTCACATCTGATTAAAAAGGTGTGGGTGCCTTCTTTATTATACATATTCGAGTATCTTGTTCGTTTTTACAAATCTTTCCCTCATTTTTCTCACAAAAAATCATAAATAACGCAGATTCTCGCTCCTTTCTTGCGATAGTCTGCAATTATTTTTATATCTTTGTGGTCGTAGTTTGACAAATCCAATTAAGGATATCCATTTATCTGATAGAACTATGGAGAAAAATTATATTGACTATCTCATTGAAGGGAACAACTATCCACCAATCGGATATGTTTCTTTCGATTCTTCTGACCACATTCGTTTCCAGAACGGAAAGGACGTTTCAGGTCATAATCGGGGTTGCAACAGACGTATTGTGATTGAGAAAAACATCGAGGGAGGTGAAGGATATACTGTTACTATGTATAATCTTGATGGACTTCACCCTTTATGGAAAGATAACATTCAGATGGCACCAAAGCGTATGCATATTGTTTCAGTAAATGACAATATTGTAAAGTTGCGCGGTTATGGCTATGACGAAAATGCATTGGCAATGGGCGCGCCCTTGGCAGATGCATCATTCGCCAGTTATGGCATTATTCTCTTGATTGAGAATAATGCCATAAAGAGAATACAGCTTAATATGTACGATAGAAATATTAGTATTGTGTATTTAAAATAAGTACGCATTTACAATCTGTATAACAAACTAAATTACTTTAAAAATAAAGTTAAACATCAAATTATTAATTCGCTATGGCAGAATTAGAAGTTAGACAAGTAGAGTCCAATATCTACAGCAACGTTGAAGATTGTGAAGCTCTTCCTTTGTTTGTGAGATATACTAGTGACGATGCGAAATTCCATGACAAAGATGCAACAGTTCCTTTCGAAGAAACTATTGCGCAATTGTCTGGCACACACACTTGCTCGTTTATTCATCGCAGGCAGAAAGGAAGAAATAAAGTGTATGAAGAACTTGCAATAAAGTTCGATGATCTTCCTTTTTGTCTGACTGCACAATTAGCAAGGGATGAATGCACTTTGCGCGCTCCTCATTTCACAGTCAAGAATATGGTCTTGCCAGAAGAAAAAGACCAATTTATAGTTAGAAAATGCGAAGTTCGCTTTGTCGATTTATATGAGGATTCATTCAAATTGATAAACGGAGCTGGCCCTTATTGGGTTGGTCATGTTCAAGAGATTACCCAATTCATAAAGGATTGTTTCGCACTTCCGATACCCCCAATTGAGATTCAGATTGAGGAGGATAAGGAAATGTGGCAGGCATATCTTGATGGTCTCAATGCCTTATTGGAAAACAAGCGAGACTTGATCAAAATCCAGCATATTAGCAAACAAAAAGGTGGCTTGCTCAAATTGGATTTTGACATGGATAGTTATGCACAGAATCTTA
>JAEEGH010008166.1_pt1 | contig 24870 bp, 13 predicted proteins | sample 9134181 | NCBI WGS metagenome assembly JAEEGH01 (sample SAMN16246544, study PRJNA631951) | gut metagenome | biome: gut microbiome; feature: rumen; material: DP-attached | host: Bos | place: Iran: Karaj | collected 2018-10
CTATATTAATAATAGACAAAGACATTCTAGTCACAATACCCACCACTTTGTTATCCAACGAGAAGGCCAATCCCCAGTTCTGGTTCATAAGTCGCAAATCACTTTTATACATTTGCATCCTAGGAACTTTTATTAGCTCTGCAAAACTATTTTTTTTAGCCGTTTTCCTATAGCCTAAAGTCTTTCTTTCATGTGCCAATTGTGATTTCTGCCATGTTATTATTGAATTTAAAACAGTTGCATCAAAAATCTTAAACTTGGTGCAATCTAAAATTTCGATAATATTCCATTTTTCTAAAACAGATTCTCTGAATTTTCTAGCATATGTGTTGAAAAGCCATGTGTTAGGAATAATATAACAAATGGTACCATTATTTAAAAGCAGGTTGCGACCTGCTTGAATGAAGTAGTAATAAATTTCATAATCGGGAACATTGCCTAAACAACGAACAACTTCTTTACGATAATCTTCCTTGATAGATACGCCATACGGTGGATTTCCAATCACAATATCAAAACCCTCTGAAATTCCAAACATCCATTCGGAATCAAAAAACAAAGCTGCCTTGTTCAGGTCGAACATATCCCAATCTAAAAGCATTAGATGGTCTTCTTTGCAGACAAATCCCAATTCATTCAATTTGTTGACCATTCCTAATCGTAGTTCGGAAACTTTTTCACGATATTTACGTTTGGTCTTTACTGTCCTTGCTCCAAAAATTTTATGTTTAGCAATCTTCATTTCTTTTAAGGACTTCTGGATGTCATCCGTCATTGAGAGATTTGTCTGGTTGTGAAGTCCTATCAGGGTGTTGGCGGCCACAAACTTGGCTTCGAGGTTGGGCAATGGACGGATACCGAAGTTATCCACGGGATTGTTATTGGTCTTTTGGTCCACCACCAACGAGATGAAGAAACGCAATTTGCTGATCTGTATAGCGATGGGTTGGATGTCCACGCCGTAAATACAGTTCTCTATCAGATAGAGCTTACGGGCGTAGTCGGGACGGTTGATGCTTTCGTTGAAGCTGCGCTCAATGTCGGCCACCATCTCGGCCCGCTCCTCGTCGGTGGCGTTGCGGTAGGCTTCGGAAGTCTCACTGATGGCATTCTCCACCATAATCTCTTTCCACAGGGCATTGTTGGGGTCAATGCGGTTCAAAACATGCACCATCTGCTGCAACATGCCCATCGGGAAAGCGCCGGAACCACAAGCAGGGTCAAGCACCTTGCAGTTGTACAACGATTGCATGATGGCCTTCTTCTGGTCGGCAGTCAATTCGGGTTCAATATCGTTGTATTGCACCAGTTGTCTCAACACCGGTTCCATTTCGTCTCCGACAGAACGTTTGAGATGCGCCACAAGACTTTCGTCCACCATATACTGCACAATCTCACGCGGCGTGTAGAACGAACCCGTCTGCTTGCGGGCGGTGGTCTGTGTTTCTGGGTTGTAGGATGCCAACAGGTTTTCAAACACTTTACCCAACAGTTCAGGGTCGAGCGAAACCTCCTGGTCGAAAGGCGTGTTTTCCTCCACGGTGAAGTTGTAGCGTTTCAAAATGTCGATGATACCGCGTGCGCTCACCTTTTTCTTTTTGGCGTCGCCATACCATTCCGAAAGGTCGATGTTGCGTCCCACATCTTCGCCAAAGAAAAGGTAATCGGGTATGATCAGCTGTTTTGCAATGTTTTCGCGGTCGGTAAAGGCATCCACATACATGCCCTTGTCCTTGTCGTCGAGGCAGTCGAAAAGTCCGCCGTTGAGGAATGGTACATACTTGTTCGCCAATTTCACAAACAGGTCTGGATTTTTGAACAAATCCTCATGGCGCATCAGCTTGTTGTTGTCGTAGTCGCTGCGTCCGTTGCGGAAACGGCGTTCGCTCACGGTATCCTTGCCTTCGGGTGTGATGGGGCTATTGAGCATGGCGAAGAAGAGGTTCTGCAAAATGCCTTTGTAGTAATGGCTCTCCTCCGATTTGCCAAACAGCGTTACCTTGGCGTTGGGGGAGAAGCCTTTGATTAGGTTGTCGGCGATGTACTGTTCGTCGAAGAATTCGTCGGGGACGAGGTGTCGCTGTTTGATGAACCAAACGAAAATTAGTCGGGTGATAAGGCGTATCATCGCCTCGGCATTATACTTTTCATTGTCAGCCTCTGTCTTCAAATCGTTGGGGAATCGGACAATTTTCACTGCCCAAGCGTACCAGTCGCTAAGCTCCTGATAGAAGGCCTTGGTGAGTACCTCCACGGAGAAACGTCCGCGCAAGTCATCGATATTGACAACCCGTCCGGCTTCGTTCAGATACTTGTTTGGCGTATAGTAGGCGATGCCTTTGCCCAGATAGTAGGAGTAGCGGTGCGGATTGGAGTATTTGCGTCCCACCTTGGCCGAGTCGGCTTTCTGCTCCAGCGTTATTTCGATTAGGGAGAAACGGTAGTTGCTTTCGTCGTCCTGTGGCACAAAAAAGATGAGGGCGCGTTCGCAGAACACGTCGGCCAACAGGCGGAAAGCCTCTTTTGTCAGTCCCACGCGGGCATCGTGCATTGACGAGTGCCTCACTTCGTACACCACAAGCCCCAGCGATTCGCATTCGCCCAAGCGGGTCACCTGCTGCGTGTACTGGAACTTCACGGGATTATCAACTTGTGTCTCCTCCTGTGTGAAATCTTCCGGGAGGAAACTTGTTCTCAGAAAGTTGAGAAATTCTTTGCGGTTATATGGCTGGTTGAACTGCATGGCGGTTATTTTTTCTTTTTTGTGGTGTATTTTTGATTGGGATGTTTTATCATTTCAGGAATAGTGAAAAACAATTTACCTTGTTTAATAAGAGGGCTTAAATAATGATTTTTCATGGAAACCTTGTTTCGATGTAGCAAAGAAGCGATTTCTACTAAACTTAAAGGTTGGAAAGTGCATAAATCTACAATAAGACTTTCCATTTCTTTTGCAACCATTCGTTTTCCTATTTCCCCAATTCTTTTTTTCAATTCATCTGGCAATTCTTCAGCTCTACACATTTCTTCGTTACCATGATACATTTCTCCATTACCATGATACATTTCCCCAGCACCATGATACATTTCTCCATTATCATGATACATTTCCCCAGCACCATAATACATTTCTCTGCCATTAAACGATATAAATTCCAGTCCGGCAATGTAATAGGCATTCTTTCCTTGGCCTTTCAGTTCGAACAATCCCATTTCACACATGCGATGGAGATCTAAGGAGGCTTTTCGGGTTGTAATGTCACTGTTTAATTGCCGATAGGTGATATTATCGATGGCTCCCAATTCGCGCATAAAAATGAGGGAAAGCCTTTGCTCGTTATTCAAGTCATAATTAGCAAACAGAGCAAGCCACTTAACGTCTTCTTCGCCTAACAGATGATGCAACAGCAAACGGACGGTGAACAAATTCGTTTCACGGTTGGATTCAAAGGTGGGTGGCATCAGATGTGCCGTCTTCATCTGATCGCGCATTGATCTAATGCCAGAACCTTTAGTTTCTGCTAAGTTGGTATCGTGGAAAATAGCACTGATATATGGATTTCTCAGTTCCGAACCCGGTTCTCCAAGATGTTCAGGAGATTTTAGTGAAAACCCCGGATTGTTTATTTCAATACGGTTGGAGTAGCGGATAATCTGTATAGGTCGATTGACTCTAAAAGAACGGTGCATGAATGCATTGACGATGGCTTCGCGCAAGGTGTCGTTGGGAATTTCAACAGGAGTGAAGGCTTGAAGGTTGTCTCCTTTGAGTTCAAATCCTTTGGGAAGGTCATCAGTTATCGCATTAATCGCTCTGTTCACCAATAAGATGAACGCTCCGCGCATGTCAATAGTATGTTCAAAACGTTTGTCGGAACTTTCAACCCATCTGTTGCCCGGTACTCGAATATAATCCACTCTCAAAGCAGGCATCAACCTGCGGAGTGCCATAGGTTTTCCGAAAACAATCAATCCAACATTAGTGAGTACATATTGGCCATATCGGTCTTTTTCACAAGCTTTCAATGCCAAAAGCAAATTTGTGTCGTCGTAGGCCAGTTCTTCAGCGTTTGTGTTTACTTGTTTACGTAATTTTCTGTAATAGGAGACAGCATTTTCGTCAATATCGTCCAAACTTGAACCTTTTACAATGGCAGTTTCAAAACTGTCAGCGGATGAATAAAAAGCGAACATGTCTTCTTCCGTGCATTTTTGGTCGGTTGGACCAATTCTGCGATATGCACCTTGCGGCAACCCTCTTTTTTCAAAATAAACCGGTTTCTTTGTGGCAGGTGCTTCTTCCACCTTCACCACAATTACCGTTTTGCCATCAATGGTTTCTTGTTTGATTTGTGGCCTGAGGCGAATATTGAAAACCGAAGCGCATTGGTTTGCAAGGTCTGATTGAACTTTGTCGGGATTCGCAATGTTCTCTGGCACATAAACGGGGAGCCCTTGTTCATCGAAACCTTTTCTTACGGCCCCCAAAAGCAGATAACCACCTCCTAAATCGGGTTCATTGGCAAACGCACAAACGGTTTCCAAAATGCTTTTCCCAACTTCAGAAGAGCGTTTCGCTTCAATTTTGACGTTTTCATCGCCAGAATTCAACTCTTCAAATAACTCTTTTGCAGTTTTCATCTTAGTTCCTCCGCTAATATGATTGATTCTTCGCCATCGTCCACATGGTTACAGGTCTCGATAATGCGATTGATGTAATACTTGTCGATTTGTTCGGGCAGTTTCGTGTATTCCGACGGTTTCAGTTTGTTGATAAACCGAAGCTCAAATCCCGAAAGGCCGTCGCTTTGGATGGCTTTCATCAAATCTTTCAGATAATCGGTCGGCAGCGCCTTTTTGCTCAGCATCACCTTTACCTTCTGCATTGCTTCAAGCCTGATTTTCTCGTTTTTGTCCTGCGCCTCGTTGCCAAAAAGCTGCGCCTTGGTGATTTGGTAGGCCGTGTCAAAATTCTCGGAAAGGGCAGCAGGTTTTTCATCCTGCTCCGCCTCAAACAACCCGATGGCTTGTTCAGCAGTAAGCTGTACTACTTGTCCATTCTTGTTACCTAACTTGAAAACGAAGTCGTTGCCCTTCTTTCCGAACATCAGCACACCTTGTTGTGGCTTTTTAGCGGTGCGGCCCGTACGGGCGCGGTGTGGAATTGCCATGGATTCTTCGTAAATTTCAGTGCCTTTGGCGGCATTCAGCAGTTTGAGATATTTCAGATCCCATGAGGCCTCCTCGCTCTTTGCCATCTCTTTGCGGTACTGCTCAAGGAAATAGGACTGTATCTCCTCGTCTTTTGTCAGAACTTTCGTGTCTTCGCCCATAATGGCATGAATCATAGCCATCTTCAGAGTGGATATCTCCTTTGTCCTGGTCTCGTTCTCTCCCACGTCGGTGGGAAAATAGTTATAGATGTAGAGTTTGTCGAACACTTTCTTGTTCACGCGGTTTATACGTCCTATACGTTGGATGATGCGGGTGGGGTTGTAAGGGATGTCGTAGTTGATGACCGCTCCTGCGCGGTGCAGGTTGTAGCCTTCGGAAATGGCGTCGGTGGCCACCAGAATCTTGTAGTCGTCCTTTTGCAGATGGGCTTTTTCACCGGCATTGAAGTTGGCGTTAATGATGTTTTTGTTTGTCTGCGAAGCATCCGCCGAAGTGTATTTGAAAACGGGCAGTCCGTAGTCTTGCAAAGCTTTTCCCAGATAATTTGCCGTGTCGGCAAATTCGGTGAAGACAAGAATCTTACGTTTTGGTTCGCTTTCAATTTGTCGTTTCAGGATGGTCTTGAAAGATTCCAGTTTCGGATCGTTTTGTATCTCACCCTCCTTTCCGAACCATTTTTCCTGAATGTCGCGCAACAAAGCCATATCGGACTTGATGTCCTCAACAAAAGCCTCTTTGATGTACTTCATGTCGATTTCAAAGAAACCGCGCTTCTCGTATTTTTCATATATCTCGGTAATCAATTCATTACCATCGTCGTCTGTTTTGTAGAAATAGTCCACATCCGGCAGGTTGCCTTTCTTGAAGATAGGCATTTTGCCTTTTTCCCTAATCCATTTCAATATCTGCGCCGAAGAGTTTAACATATAATCCAACGACATTTTGAAAGCATGTTCCGAACTTTCGAAACGGCGCACCAGCAGGCGGCGCATGAATTCCGCCACATTGGCCTGTCGTCCTAACAATAGGTTGAGTTCAATGCCTGTTTTCTCTTCCAGCACATCCGACAGCTCCTGTTTTAATTCTTCTTTGATGTATAGCACAGGGGAATATCGGGCGGCCTTAAACCTGTACCGGTCACTGGATTTTGTGTCGTTTTTATCTTTGCTGATACGGTTGAGAGTGTCCAAATATAACTCTTTCAATCTGCTCAGGTCGTAATCCAATTCTATGGGGTCGTTGGGGATGACCAGTTGGATGTTTTGTTGTTTTAGGTCTTCAGCATATTCTGGAATCCCAATCAGGTCAATGCGCGACCTGCGGATAACGAGCGGGCTTATGATGGAACGTATCTCGTTGGCGATTTTTCCTGCCTCTTTTGCCACTTCATCGTCCGATGTTTTCCCGTCCCTTTGATCTTTTTGAATCTGTTTGTATGCAGCAATCAGTTCCTTGAATTTCGCTCCAAGATTGTCCACCGTTTTCAATGTGGATTTTGTGGGGATTTGGAACAATTTCAGCATGGCATAGATGTCGTCGGGTCTGTTGTTGAACGGGGTAGCTGTCAGCAGCATCACCTTGTTGCCGGAGCATAGCTGGTGCAGGTTGGAATAATCGTTGGTGTATTCGTTACGGTAGCGGTGCGCCTCGTCCACCACAATCAGGTATTGCTCATCCGGTTTTACGATGCGTTGGTAATATTTCAGAGCATCTTCCATTTTTCCTGATGAAAAAACCGAGGCTGTGAAACCGAAGTCGTCACGATAGCCTTTCCACTGCTCTTCCAAGTGGGGAGGGCATATCACCAGCACCCTCATCCTTAAGTTTCGTGCCACTGTGGATGCGATGATGCTCTTGCCCAGTCCCACCACATCTGCCACAATCACACCGTTATGGTTGCGTATGGAGTTGATTGCCATCTGTACGGCATCGGTCTGGTATTTCAGATTGGAGAATTTCCCATCGGTGATGTCGTAGGGTGTCAGCAAGTTTTCAGTAGTCGGTATAGTGAAGTATTCTTTCAGCACCCTGAGGTACATCTTATACGGAGCATACAGTTTGTCGTACCAGATGCGGTCGATGACTTTAGTGTCGAAATCACTGATATTGTCTTTGTCGGCAATGATTATAGCTTTGTCCCAAAGTTCGTTAAAAATGATTTTTGCGTCGGTGTATGACCCTTTGTCGTTGAAACGGGCGTTGATTTCAACCCTGCCGGCAAGTCCTTCGTATGAAAGGTTGCTCGAACCAGTGATTACCGAGCCGGGATCCTCGCCGCCTTCGCTGATTTCGTCACGGTAATCAAAAATGTACAACTTCGCATGGCAGGGTTCATCAGTTTTCCGTATTTCCAGACTTCCGTCTTTTATCTTGTTGTAAAACAGCTTGAATGATTCCAGTTTCGGTTGGCTGTCAAGAAAGTCGGTCTCGTTGAACAGGTCTGTGAAGTGTTCAAAGAATTCTTCTTTCAACTGCATCCTTGACTTGTTGTACGTTGCCAACGTGTCAATTTCACGGATGTGTTTGGCAATGTTCCTGTCGATATCCAATCCGACCAAAATCCTCACATGTTTGTCTTTAAGTTGATCTGAAATCAACTTGTAGCCCGAAAAATAGAAATACCCGACCAGCACGTCCAACGATGAACTTTTTGGTAAAATTCCGTTGATAATGTCTGACAGTAATTTGTCCTTGTTGGTAATGAAGCTGTTCTGTTCCATTTTGATTTCAGGTGTTTATTCTGCAAAGATACTAAAAATAGTTGAACGTTTCTGGCCATTTTTCTGGCCACTTTTTGATTTTCCGGTCCTTTTCTACGACATTTATGGTGTCATTTATATCCAATTCAATGGGACTTCTGTTTTATTGGAAGCCCCATTGAATTGAAAAATGTGAGACAATGTTCTTCCACCTCCTTATCATACTTGGCTTCCTGAATATTATTCTTAACCTCCTTGATCATTTCAATATGTTCGGCGATTTGGCGGAAAATTGTTCGGCGAATTGGCGGAAAATTGTTCGGCGAATTGGCGGAAAATTGTTCGGCGAATTGGCGGAAATCATTCCACAATCTTCAGCTCCTGCAGCAGGTTTTGGGCGTTGGCCATCTTGTCGATGATGAAGAGCAGGTAGCGCATGTCCATGCAGATGGTGCGCTGCACCTTGTGCTCGAAGGAGATGTCGCCGCTCATGGCCTCCCAGTTGCCGTCGAAGGCGAGGCCGATGAGGTTGCCTTCGGCATCAATGACGGGGCTGCCGGAGTTGCCGCCGGTGATGTCGTTGGTGGTGATGAAGTTTACCACGAGGTTGCCCTCCTTGTCGGCGTAGCGGCCGTAGTCCTTCTTCTCCCAAAGACTGATGAGATCCTTCGGCAGGTCAAATTCCCAGTCGCCGGGCTTGTACTTTGCCATTACACCGTCCAGTGTGGTGAAGTGGCTGTAGGTGACACCGTCCGCAGGGTGGCAGTCCTGCACGCTGCCGTAGGTGAGCCGCATGGTGAAGTTGGCGTCGGGGTAGAAGTTGCGCTCCTTCTGCATCTCCATCAGTCCCTGCATGTAGAGCCTTTCGGCATGTCCGTTCCCGACCGTTTCGGACGCTTCATCCAGTGCGATGTATGATTTCACAATGTCGTACATCAGTGCGAAGATGGGGTCTTTGTCCAGCGGTTTGGGGTTGTCAAGCCAGGCGTCCAGTTTGCTCTTGTCCACCAGCACCGACTTGTCGAAGGCTTTGTTCACGTATGCGGTGAAGTCGCCGTGCGCCTTGTCGCCAACCTTTTTGATGAGGGCGGGCAGCTGGTCGGGCTGTATATCCTTGTAGAAGAGATTCAGCAGAGCTATGGTCACGTCACGGTCCAACGCCTTGTTGTAATCCTTGAAGAATGCGTCAACTTCAGATTTCATCTGTTTGGCGTATCCGGCAATCTGCTCATCGGTCATGCTCTTTTGTCCGATGGCGTTGCTCAGCCTTAAGAATTTGTTGGCGAAGGCCACCGCCTCACCGCCACGCCAGCCGGCCTCGCGGTGGTAGATCAGCGCCTTGGTGTATTTGGACTGGTGTTCCCAATAACGGTCCTGCTCCTCCAGAATGCCGTCGTATTTGGCTTTGCGATCCTTGTCTGCATTCACCCATTCGCGGAAGGCCTGCTCCTGCGCGAGCCGTTTCTCATACACCTTGTTGTTTTTCAATTGTTTTACCTGTCCGATGCTGTATTTCCAATAGTTGCTCACGCTGGCCTGTTTGGAGGCGTACTGGATAAATACTGCAGGGTCGGCATCCATGTGCTTGCGGTACTGCTCCAGTTTGGTGGTGCGGCAGGCGATGATGGCAGGTCCCTCCAGCTCCATCACATTTTTTACAGAGCCGGAGTGGGAGTAGCGGTCGGTGGAGCCCGGGTAGCCGAGAATCATGGTGTAGTCGCCGGGCTGCACCCCCTTGAGCGAGATGGGGAGGAAGTGCTTCGGCTTCATCGGGATGTTGTTCTTGCTGTATTCGGCGGGGGAGCCGTCCGGTGCGGTATAGACGCGGAAAATGCAGAAGTCGCCCTTGTGGCGCGGCCAGGTCCAGTTGTCGGTGTCGGCGCCGTATTTGCCGATGCCCCATGGCGGGCAGGCCACTAAGCGGACATCCTTATAGACTTCATATTCAAACAGGATGAACTGGTTCCCGTGGTAGAAGGGGACAATCTCCACGCGCTTGCCGCCCTCTTTTCCGCGTTTTTCGATCAGCATCTTGCCGTTTTTCTGGATTGTTTTGGCACGTTCTTCCTCCGACATGTTGTCGGTGACCCCTTTAAGCACCGCTCCGGTCACATCCTCAATATAATTCAGGAATGAGACGGTCAGTCCCTTGTTGGGGAGTTCCTCGCCCTTGCTGCGGGCCCAGAATCCGGTCTGCAGGTAGTCGTGCTCCACGGAGGAGTGCGCCTGAATCTGGCCGAGGCCGCAGTGGTGGTTGGTGAGCAGCAGTCCCTCCGGGGAGATGAGCTCTCCGGTGCAGCCGTTGCCGAACTGCACGATGGCATCCTTCAGGCTGGGCTGGTTGAAACTGAAAATCTGCTCTGCGGTGAGCTTGCAGCCGAGCCGCTGCATCTCCGCAAGGTTCTGTCCGTTGATGAAATAGGGCTGCCACATCCCCTCATCGGCGCGGGCTGCCGTCACAAACATCGCGATGGCGATGCACAAAATGCTGGTTCTGATCTTCATAATGATGTTTTATAATTGTTTTTAATAAGTGTTTTTAACTATTTTTTTGATTATGCGGTTCTCTTTGCCGGACACTTGCAGGAAATAAATTCCATCGGCCAATCCTTGCATGGAGATTTGCATTTCGCTATCTGTGACGGGAATGCGCCGGATAAGACGGCCGGTGGCGTCGGTGAGCATGATTTCCACGGCTGTTTCAGGAATCCGGCTGACAGTGACCTGCCCATGACATGGGTTAGGGAAGAGCAGCAGGTCAGAATTGTTTTCCATCGCTTCCCTGACAGATGTCTCTTCACAATAAAGCGTATGTATGTCATAGTCGGGTTCGCCCCTGCCCAGCTGGCAGACATAGTTGCTCCCCATATTGCATAGTGATCCGTCCTCCTTCAGCAGGCAGGTGTGGAATCCGTAAAGGCTGAATTCATACAGGAAGGATTTTGCCGCCTGGATATCCCTGCAATCTTTAACATCTTCAATCCGCGTCAGGGTGGAGGTGCTTTGTTCCGGTGTTTCAAACCCCAATTGGCCGTAAAGGTTGCCGCCCCATGCGTAGACCTCGCCTTTGTCGTTTGTGGCGTATGCGCATATGCTGCCGCAACGGATCTTGGTCCAGTTGTGTGCTGTGCAGACTTTTGTCCAACCGTCCACATAGATGCTGTCGGTCAGTTCTCCCAGACATCCGTAATAGTTGGAGCCGGAAGCCCAGAGTGTGCTGTCGCTGCGCAGGGCGACCATGAAATCCCATCCGACTGAGACATTCGTGAAGGTGGCGTTGGAATCTTCCGGAGCAGTCATTCGGAACGGTTGGTCCAATATCTCGTAATCGGCCCCGTCAAACACCAGTCCCCACAAATAGAGATGTCCGTTGGTGTCAATGGCAGCTGTGGCAAATCCTCCTGCTGAAACTTTCACCCAATGCGATTGTGTCCCCACCTTTGTAGGGGTGAAAAGACTTGTTGCCGTGTCGTTTCCTGTGCCGAGCATACCATATAAGTTATAGCCCCATGCCCATAGGCTCCCGTCCCTTTTGATGGCGTATGAACTGGCATAACAGGCTTCGACGGCCACCCAATCCGTGTCCGTTCCAATCTGTTCAAACTCATAACGGTTATAGCCCATGCTCTCATCATTTTCTCCAAGGCCGGTCTGACCGTTGCTGTTCAGTCCGCAGCCCCAGAGGGTTCCGTCATTTTTAATTGCGATGGTGTGTAAACTGCCTGCGGCGACATCCTTCCAATCGGTCTCCTGAAAAATTTGCCGGGGCTTTTTAACATATTGCTCCTCACTTTCAAAACCAAGCTGTCCGTTGCCGTTCATGCCCCAGCCCCAAAGGCTGCCGTCCTCCTTTATGCCGATGGTGAACTCCCCACCGCATTTGACGGTTTTCCACTTTTGGGCGTTGGCCATAGGAAGGCAGCATACGGCGAACAATATCGCCATGAGAATGTTTCTGCGTTTTTGATGGTTGTTATTCATGTTGTTGTTTTTGAAGTTTTTTGTGTTTCACATAATTCGTATCCGTCAATGTTTATGAGCAGTTATTCTTTGAATTTGAACGTGACTGGCACTCTGAAAAGAGTGCGGAGCACACGGCCACGCTGCCTGCCCGGCTTCCACTTGGGCATAAGCTTTATCACGCGGACAGCTTCCTGGTCCAAACAGGGTTCGACAGACCGTATCACTTTGATGTTGCTCAAACTGCCATCCTTTTCAACAACAAATTCAATGATTACGTTCCCTTCCACATGTTTCTCATAACATGGCCATTTCAGGTTTTCAGCCAAAAATTCATACATGGCGTCTTGGCCTCCTGGAAAAGATGGCTCCTCTTCCACAATGGTATATATTAAGTCCGAACCCTCTTCTTTTTCTTTTTCATCCAGGTCGTATTCGTTTGGGTGTTTGAAGGCCTGGAACTGCCATAAATCCTGCCTGTTTTCATGTGTGCCCGCTGTCATTCCTTCGGTTTCCGCCACATTGCCGTGATACCGTCCTGCAAACAGGATGCTGCCGCTTTGCTCCTCCACAATCAGGTAGAGGAAGGGATGGTCGGCATGGAACGGCATGGGTGGAGGCGGCATAAATGCTTCTTCAATTTCAATCATTGTTATGGCGGCGGCCTCCGCTCCCTCCTCAAACACTTTAATCAGGGCTTTCTGTTGGATGGAATGGATAAAGGCTTCACGGTCGGTCATCTTGCCGAGATTGGCAATATATGGCACAAACGCATCCGAAATACCCATTCCCTTTAAAGTGGGTTTCAGATTGAAGGAACTGCTTGTTTCAAATTTGGGCAGCCATACATCCACATCCGTCTGCTGCATTTTGCCCTTGAAGCTGTTCCAGTTTTCGGCATTCAGGTCTGCCATCAGGTCGGAGATGGTGGTTCCGGTTTTTGGGAGTAGGATGTACATGCTGTAGGTGCCTTTCCCGAAAGGGAGACGGAGACACTGCATGCCTGCTGTCTCTCCGTAGCGGAATGCGTCTGTCTGCATCATCATGGGTGTTTCGCAACTGATGCCGGACTCGTTTGTGAACTTTTTGGCCTTTGTGTCGGACGGTTTGAACGGTTTCTTCCATTTTCCATTGAAATAGACCGCATTCAGAAGAATGGCAAGGGTTTGCGGGTCGGTTTCTTCTATCATTTTTGGAATAAGTCCGTTGGTTTTTTCCTTACACCAGTCGTTGATATGGTCGGCACTCTCTTTAGTTTTTGAAAAATCCAGATTGGTCGCTTCCGCGTTAAAATATTGTACGGTTTCGTCGATGAAATGCTTCTTCAAGGGAATGGACTGGTTGGCGAACAGAGCGTTGCCGATGTTCACTGTCACCACGCTGTCCAGATTGGGCAGAGTTTGCATAAGAGTTTGGAAACAGTGGTTTGCCATTTGCAAATCGTTGGTTTCAAAACCCATTGTTTGGGCAATTTCAATGGCAGTCTTTCCGTCGGCGCCGTTGAGAAGCATGCCCAAGGCCATCTGCACACTGAAGGGGGAAACCACATAGTTTTCATTCTTGTCCGTCTGAGCCAGCAGCCGGAAGGAAAAATCCTGCATTTGTAGCTGCATCTGCCGTTGCATTTCTGCCTCGGTCTTCACCTGCGCATTTTCTGCGGGGGCTTCCGGCGTTTTGCGGAGCGTGTGGCAGGCGGTGAGGCAAAATGCTGTCACACATAGGAAAACGAGCCGGATGGTGGCTGATTGCTTTTTCTTCATGCGGATTTATATTTGTTTATTGTTTTATAACGATATACGCAAATTAACGGAGCAATTCCAAGAAAATTGTATCGGATGGATTTTAGTTTTGCAAAAAGATGGATTATGGTGCAAATTTAAACAATAATTTTAAATTTGCACCGTTATGTCTGCAAAAATACAACAATGGAATACATTAATAGAATATTGGAAAATGATGTGCGTGAATCACTTGTGAATTTTCCGGTGGTGGCTGTGCTTGGTCCGAGGCAGTGTGGAAAATCAACCATGGTGAAACATCTTGTGAAAGATATGCCAAACAGCATCTATCTTGACCTTGAGCGTCCCTCCGATTTGCAGAAACTGGAGGATGCGGAGTGGTTTCTTTCGTACCACAAGGACAAATTGGTGTGTCTTGACGAAATCCAGCGTCGTCCGGATCTTTTTCCTGTTATCCGCAGTCTCGTGGATGAGGGGCAGGGCAACGGGCGTTTTCTGCTTTTGGGGTCGGCCTCCCGCGATTTGCTGCGCCAAAGCTCGGAATCGCTGGCCGGACGTATCGTCTATAAGTCGCTTACCCCGTTATTGTGGGAGGAAATCAAAGGGCGTTATCCTTTGGAGGATTATTTGTTTAAAGGCGGTTTTCCCCGCAGTATCATGGCCTCTTCGTTGAAAGTTTCATCGGAATGGTTGGAGAGTTTCATCGGCACTTTTCTCGAACGCGACCTGATGCAATGGAAAGGTGCATCCCCGTCAGCCATGCGCCGGTTATGGCAGATGCTTGCATTCAACAACGGGCAGACTGCCAACTATTCGCGTCTTGCCGATTCTTTGTCGGTTTCATCCGTAACAGTGAAGAACTACATCGATTTGTTGAACCACACTTTTATGGTGACGGTTGTCCCGCCATATCTTTCCAATCTTGGACGCAGGCTTGTAAAGTCTCCTAAAGTGTATATATCCGATGCCGGTATCACCACATCGTTGTTGCAGATGCGGCGGTATGACGACCTTGTGGGTTCCATTGTCCTTGGTTCTGTTTGGGAGCAGGTTGTGGTCACCAATCTCAAAGCTCATTTTCCCAATGCCGACATCACTTTTTATCGTAGTGCCAAGGGAGCCGAGGTGGATTTTGTAGTGAGGCTTGACAGAAATGTTTTTGCCATAGAATGCAAATGTTCAACATCCCCATCGCTTCAAATGGGATTTTACAGTGCCTTGGAGGATATACGTCCCGAGCGTTCCTTTGTGGTTGCCCCTATTGCTGAAGGATGGCCTATGAAGCCCGGTGTTGATGTAGTTTCATTGGTTGAATTGTTTGAGGCAATAGGATGACGGAAGTTTTCGGTTATATATAATGTAATACGCTGATATATATATATATATATAGTAAAAAAGATTGGTTAAAAAAATAAACATATCGGATAAATGTTTACTTTTGCAAAAAATTAAAAGGATACAACAATGGACAAGTCTGTTTTTCCAACCCTGAAGAAGTTCGCGATAGTGCTGCTGGGGCTCTTTCTTTTGCATGCGGCCATCAATGCCTTGTTTTTTCCTTTATTGGAAATGTTCAGTGCTTCGGATTCAGTTACGGAATTGGGTTTCAGATTTTTGGGTTATCAGATATATTTGTGTAACCTGATAGGCTGCTGCTTTTTGGCGGCGGAGATGTGGAAGCGGGGCCGCTGGAATGTTGTGTTGCTGGTGGCCTGCCTTTTTGTAGATGCCGGATTTGCCATTATTCTCTATCTTATATCCCTGTATGCGGAAAAACGGCAGGCGGCATGGGCGGCGCATATTACCGAATATGCGGTTTATGGGATTTTGATACATGTCTATTTTCATCTTAAGAAAATTCGTGCTGTGTCAGCTTGGGTGCATCTTTGGGGTTGGCCGGCCTATATCCCATATCTGTTTTTGGGTCTGTTGGTTATTAAGCTGCTGCTTGATTTGAGGGAGCAGCAGTGCAAGAAACCATGGGTGTATCTTCTGCTCGCGTTGTTTGCTATTGTCGCACCTGGCACCGCATTGATATGGGTTTTGCTGGGCATGGCGGTGGATTTACAAAGCCCCCGCTTGCGTTTTTATATGAAATATATGGGGATTTCATTTGCATTTATATGCTTGATCGAGCTGATTTTTCATATTTTTAACTATATATTTTCATGCTCCTGGATCCCCCAAATACAGAGCTATCAGATGATGACTGTTGTGAATTCGGTGTTGATGATTCTCAGAGTACTTATTATTGTTCTGTTTGTCATCATGTTCATCAGGGACTACCACCTGCGCTGGAAGGGCAATTCGATCTGGTGGCTGTTAGGCGGCATCCATTTCGCTTCGGTCAGTGCGCTGCTGATGCAGACAGCGGAGGAGGAATCGCAGGCGGAGTTGGAATCGCAACCGACATCAGTGTCGGAACTTGCAGAAACACCGTAGTCGGCTGGTTATATCGGCGGCTGAGTTCTTCGGCGGCTTCGACAGGCTCAGCCACCGAAACCGCTGAAGCCACCCGGAAAAAAAGTGCCTTTTTTGTGGTTCCGCATTGTTTTTTTATCTACTTTTGCATTTTGGAATCGCAACGTGCGTTACGGTAACGTGTGTTACGATAATTGTATTTCAAAAACTGGATTATGATTTTTTACAACAGGGAGAGTGAGTTGCAGTTGCTGTGGGAGATTGGTGAGGCTTCAATGGAGTCGTCCCGGATGACCGTCATGGTCGGTCGCAGGCGCATCGGCAAGACAAAACTGCTGCTGCATGCCACGGAGGGCCGTCCGTCCGCATATTTTTTTGTGTCACGCAAAAGCGAAAGCATCCTATGCCGTCAGTTCTCCGAGGAGGCGGAGCGTGCGTTGGGCGTTCCCATCGGCACATACAGCCTCTTTTCCGATTTGCTGGAACATCTGATGCGGATTTCGCAAAACATGCCATTCACGCTTATTATTGATGAATTCCAGGAACTGTCAAACATAAACCCTTCCATTATTGGGGATATTCAGCGCGTGTGGGATTTGCATAAGGACCGCAGTCGTATAAACCTGCTTTTGAGCGGAAGTGTCTATTCGATGATGCACCGGATTTTCGAAGATGAAAAGGAGCCGCTTTTCTCCAGAGCCTCCAACATCATCCGTCTGGATGTTTTCCGCACCGATGTGCTCAAGGGGATACTTGCGGATCACAATCCCCACTACACGAACGAGGATTTGCTGGCGCTATACAGCATTACCGGCGGTGTGCCATGGTATGTGGAGCTGCTGATGGGAGCGAAGGCATATACACTTAAAAAGATGGCGGATGTGATATTTTGCGATAACTCCTTGTTTGTCAACGAAGGGAAAAATCTGCTGATAGAAGAGTTCGGGAAAGATTACAGCATCTATTTTTCCATTCTGGAGTGCATTGCGCACGGCATCAGCATGCGTGGGGAGATTGAGACGGCGGTGGGTGTTGCAGAGGTGGGCGGATATCTCTGCAAACTGGAAAAAAGCTACAACCTGATCCGTCAGATGCGCCCGATATTCAGCAAAGCCTCCTCCAAAACGGTCAGATACTATATCGCTGACAATTTCCTGACATTCTGGTTCCGTTTTTTCTACAAACACATGAACTATGTGGAGTCCGGCAGTATGGGATTGCTCAAGCAGATTTTCCTGAGGGACTATCCCACATTTTCGGGAATGATGCTGGAGCGTTATTTCCGTCAGCAGGCTAAGGAGAGCGGACTATACACCTCCATCGGGAACTTTTGGGACCGCAAAGGCGGGCATGAAATGGATATCATCCTCGCCAATGAACTGGACAGGACTTTGAGGATGGGGGAGGTGAAACGCCAGGCGAAATATTTCAATCCCCGTTTGTTACAGGAGAAATCCGAATACTTCCTTTCCGTCAACCCGCAGTTGCATTCCTACCGCTGCGAATTGTTCTCGTTAGATATGGATGACATGTAGGTTTGTAAATGTGTTTTTTCAACACGCTTACACAATATTTCCATAAGATTTCGCGTTATAAATGCATATTAACATTTTAAATTGGGTTAAAACATGAAAAAAAAATTTTTTAAGAGAGTTATTTCAGAGACAGTGATTGTGCTGTTGTGTTTTGGAATGAGTTCATGCCAAAAAGAGGAAGAACAAAAAAAGCAGAATGAAAGTCCTGCATCACCTCCGGAAATTTATGGATTTGATGCCAACGGGGCAAGTTATGCCTTCTTCTCGGTTTCTCCGAACAAACAGGTGCGTTTTTCCCGTGGAAACATGCAATATCAGGCATCTACCAATACATGGCGTTTTGCCCAACATCAGTATGATTGCATTGGTGCCGAAAATGAAAAAATAGCATCCGATTATACAGGATGGATTGATCTTTTTGGTTGGGGAACCAGTGGTTGGGAAGGCAGTGGTGCCGTCTGTTATCAGCCATATAGTGTTTCAACGGAATTTAAAGATTATTATATTGGCGGACATGCAGATAAAGAATTGTTGACCGACAAATACGCTGAAGCTGACTGGGCTTGGCACAATGCTATCAGCAATGGCGGAAACAAAAAGCATATGTGGCGTGTTTTAACAAAAGAGGAGTGGATTTATCTTTTGGAAGAGCGTACGGATGCAGAAAAAAAATATGCTCATGCAAAGGTGAATGATGTAAAAGGTTTGGTTATTCTTCCTGACTCATTGCTTGATACGACAAGTTTGGTTTTGAATACCGATTATTATGGTCATAATGTTCTTACAAAAGAACAATGGTTGCGGATAGAAAAGACCGGGGCTGTTTTTTTGCCGGTTACAGGCCGACGTTTTGGTAGTAAGGTGACAGAAATTGTTGATAGAGGCACATATTGGTCTGTCACTGGTTTATACAACGGTTTCGCATGGTCTTTTGATTTTTTGGATAATTATATTGGTACACGTGTATCAGGAGGATCGGAGCGTTTGCGTGGCTTTTCAGTACGTCCCGTCCAAGATATTTAAACGAATCAATGCGTTGCTTTAATTAATTTGTAACCATCTGTTTCCCAAACAACGGTGCAAGATAAAACAATAATTTTAATTTTGCACCGTTATTCCTGCAAATTCCCTCTTCGCCATGAACACATTGAATCATCACCACAGGACGTTTTTTGCAGGGATAACCCTGTTCCTTTCATTTTTTGCGGCCACCGCATTCGGGCAGCAGGGTGCTCTGACACCCGCATTGGTAAAGACGGTGCGGCAGTGCACCCAGATAGGAAGTTTCCATGAGGGTATGGCCGTGGCCTGTAAGAACGGGCGTTACGGCTACATCCGCCGTGACGGGCGGTGGGCTGTCAGGCCGAAGTATGAGATGGCCGGACATTTCAACAATGGGCGCGGCGCGGTCGTCCGGAATGGCTGTTTGGGTTATGTGGATAGTAATGGGAATGAGGTGGTCGCCTGCAGTTACCATGTCCCGATGGAGTGTGTCAGCCGTAGGGAATTCCTGATGTGTTTCTATGAGGATTATGGAATGTTCCATGGCGGCATGGCGGTTGTTTGGAATGATGCGAAGGTCGGTGCCATTGACCGTAACGGGACTGTACGGGTTCCCTTTGGCCGATACGAATACATTTTTGATTTTTGTGAGGGACTGGCCTTCGCCCGCGAAAAGAGTGGAAAAGGCGTTATCATTGACACCAACGGGAATGTCTTCTACCGTTTTCCGGATTCAATCTATCTTGGAAACACGTACAGGAACAGGGAACGCTGCTTTGCGGCCATGGCCGATTGGTATGACACCTTGACCGAGAAACCCTATTATGGGCTGATTGACATCAGAGGAAACTGGCTGATGCCGCTCCGCTTGGGACGCTTGCGTTATCTCAATGAGGAGAAAACCATATTGTTGCATTATTATGAATGTCGTGAAAGTGATGCGAAAAGGGACACGACCATATATAATTATGTCTATGACCTTGTCCGCCAACGTGAATTGGCCTTCGATCCAAAGGAGATGGATTCACTGATGAACGGCTCGAAAGAGATCTGTACCTACGTGGACGGGAAGCGTTTCGTTAAAAAAGAGATGGATGGTAAAAGCCGCGTGGTGATGATGGACACGGCCGGACGCATCTTGCGGATACTGCCGTTGGGCGTGTATGACTGCCAGCCATGGTCCGAAGGGCTTTCCGTGGTGCGGCTGAAGGACGGGCAGTCTCTCCGGTACGGCCTTATGGATGCGGATGGTAACCTGACCTTCCGGAAGGAGGAGCTGGCGGAGGCGGAACGCCTTGCATTTGCCCAATTGAATTTACCTTCCTGGCCCGAACTAAAGCTGGATTCGCAATGGATTGCGGAGCAGTCGCAGCTGCTCGAAGAGGCCTATCAGGAAAAATCCGAGGAGAAGAAACAGCTTTTCTTCCGGCGTTGCGCGGAAGCGGTCTCCGCATTACCACCAACCACCAATGACACTTTGCGGGAGGTGGAGGAGGTGTTCAAAACCTTTTTCATGTCAAGGCAATGGGAAAATATATGGGGACGTATGGAATGGAGTGCCTCACGTACGATGTTTTTACAATCCGATATACCCAATCTGGTCTTTTGTGATAAATTGGAACCTCCTGAAAAAAAGGAGATTCAAGATGATGATGATTGGTCTGCTGGAAATGAGTGGAGTGGAATGCTTTTTGTGTTTGGTTGGGGAGGCGTGAGCAATATTGATCCGGAGCATTATGTGTTTCATTTTAAAAATGTCGGACAGTTTTATCCGCGCATGGTGGATACAGTGGGCTTGATATTTCCGGGCGTGCCTGCAATAAGACAGATTGTGTCGGACTTTATTCACAGGGGAGATGACGAGTCTTTCGATTCGCTTCACTGCAGGTTTAAACCAAGAGTTTGCCGTGACATGTTTTTGTCGGTCCCTGTTACCGACTTGGATTCCGGTTATTATGGAGATGACCCCTACCCGCATGTGACTACCATTGTGTTTGACAAAGGAATGAATCAAGCGATGGTGGGCTTCCGCACAGGCGACCGTTCCGGTAAAATCGGGTATTGTCTGCTGAAAAGGAAAGGAAGGAAATGGAAGGCGATCCGTTATGTGACGCCAATAGAGTATATATAGATTAGCCGCTTTCCGGCGGCTGAGTTCTACGGTGGCTGAGCCTGTCGGTGGCTGAGCCTGTCGGTGGCTGAGCCTGTCGAAGCCACCGACAATTTCACATTTCCACAGAAAATCTGCTAAAAATTGGCGATAACTTGTGGAAATCGTCCAAAAAAAATGACATTTCCACAGGTTATCGGTGTTTTTTTAACGTGAAAACAAATCCCTCATTGTTATTTCGCTCTGTATATCATTCCAATAAGCATTGTGCCGGACGCCGTATGTGGTCACCATGGTCAGATGCACCGCCTTTTTTGTCCTTGTGACCGATTTGAACACCGCCTTCCGTTGGCGCAGTTTGGCGGCCTCCTCCTTGCCGAGGCTGTATTCCGTATCCGAAAACTTCATTTCGCAAAGGTTGATTACGTTGTCGTTACGGTCGATGAGAAGGTCGATCTGCGCACCGGGGTGCTCTTCGTTACCGCCGGTCTGCCACGAATGGGCGGAGGAGACCACTCCGTTGATGCCCAACGCCTGCAGCATCTGCGGCAGGTGCCACAGGCAGACCCGTTCAAAGGCCAGGCCGGCCCATGCGGCGTGTCGTGGTGTCTCCAGCGAGTGAGACCAATAGTGTTCGTCACGGTGGCGGTTTTCGGCGATGAATCGGAAATGGAACAGCGTGAAGTTGTCCATCAGCTGGTATTGCGCCTCTTTTTCCTTCTTTCCGAAAGAGAAGTATTTGCGGATGAAGTTGCACTGCTCCAGCTCCTCCAGCGCACGTTTGAACACCCCGTTGTCGGAGAGGCGTGTCGCCTGCAGCAGCTCTTTCCGGAGCATTCCGGCCTTTCTGGTGGCCAGCGATGCAATGACGGCCATGTGCGGGGCGGCATTCCTGAACAGTGAGGCGTAGAGTGCGCCATATTCGTCCGCAAGTGGCGCGTCCGTGCTGAAAAACAGCTGGTCGATGTTTTGTGCCAGGCTTTTGCCCCTGCGGAGGAACCCCCAGTAATAGGGTATCCCTCCCAAAATCATGTATGCTTCAAGCAGGTCGCGGTCGGTCAGTTCCAGTTTCAGGTGCTCGGCGTACTGTTTGCATTCGTAAAGGGTGAACGGTTGCAGGAACAATTTCATGGTGAGCCTGTTGTGCAGTCCGCCATGGTTCCTGACCACTTTGTTGACAATCCATGAGGTGGCGCTGCCGCACACAATCAGCACAATGTCCTTTTCCGGCCTTGCCGTGGCCCATCCGTTCCAAAAATGCTCCAGCGCACTTATGAAGTTTGATTTGGGCGTGTCAAGCCAGGAGAGCTCGTCAATGAAGAGCACCTTTTTCCCCGACGGCAGTTGTGCGAGATGCTCCTGCAGCATGCCGAACGCTTCGTACCATGTCTTAGGAGCCTTGGTGACGCGCATGCCCGCCGCGCGGAGCGACTCCTTGAACTCCCGCAATTGGTCGGATTTTGGCGCGTTTGCCAGCCCTGTATGCTGGAAAGTGAAGCGTCCTGCGAATGTTTCGCGGATCAGGTATGTTTTCCCGACACGACGCCGTCCATATACTACACAGAATTGTGATTCCTCTTTTTCAAGAAGTTGCAATAATTTTCCCTGTTCAATTTCCCTACCGAGCAGCATGTTTTGCTTATTTGAGATTTCCGCTGCAAAAGTACTAAAAATTGGCGATAACTTGTGGAAATCGTCCAAAAAAAATGACATTTCCACAGGTTATCGGTGTTTTTTGCGCTATTTCCTGCTTCGGTGGCTTCGACAGGCTCAGCCACCGGAACTGCTATTTCCTGCTGTTATACAGGTTCATGGTTTTTTGGATGCCTTGGTCGGCAAAGCTCAGCAGGATTTCATCGCACTGTTCTATGGAGGGGCGCAGGGCGGCCTTCTCCTCCTCGGTGAAGCGGCCCAGCACAAAGTCAATCTGCATCCCTTTGGGGAAGTCGTTGCCTATGCCGATGCGCAGCCGCGCAAACCGGTCCGTGCCCAATGTTGTGATGATGTGGTTTACCCCGTTGTGGGTGCCGCCGCTCCCCTGGGCGCGCAGCCGTAACTGTCCTAACGGCAGATCCTTGTCATCGTATATGACCAACAGGTTCTCCAGCGGAATCTTCAGCTTGTCCAGATGGTAGCGCACCGCCTTGCCGCTCAAATTCATGTAGGTGGAGGGCTTGAGGATGGTGAGCATCTTGTTCTTGTGCCGGAAGGTGGCGGTGTCGCCGTACCGGTCGGGGGCGAAGGTGCCGTTGTGCTGCTGCACAAAGTGCTCCACGGCGGCAAATCCGATGTTGTGCCGCGTGCCGGCGTATTCCGCGCCGATGTTGCCTAATCCAACTATCAGAAATCGCATCTCCGGCGGTGTCGTTTCAGTTTCGTTGCCAATCCCATCGCTTTCGTCGTCAGATTCATGCCGGGGCTCATTTTCAGGCTCCTTGCAGGAACCGTCATTTCTCTTCCTGCGGAACAAGTCGGATAGCCAGCTCATCTAACTGCTCATTACTGATTGGTGAAGGCGCGTCGGCCATCATGTCGCGGCCTGCGTTGTTCTTTGGGAAGGCTATGAAGTCGCGGATGCTGTCCGCCTCGCCCAGGATGGCGCACAGACGGTCGAAGCCGAATGCCAGTCCGGCGTGTGGCGGCGCACCATACTCGAAGGCACCCATCAGGAAGCCGAACTGCTCCTGCGCCTTCTCATCGGTGAAGCCCAAAGTGTGGAACATCTTGTTCTGCAAGGTGCGGTCGTGGATACGGATGGAGCCGCCACCGACCTCCACACCGTTCATCACGATGTCATAGGCATTGGCGCGGATGTCGCCCCACTTCGTCGGGTCGTCGAGCAAGGCCTCGTCTTCGGGCTTTGGAGCAGTGAAGGGATGGTGCATGGCGTAGTAGCGTTGCGTCTCCTCGTCCCATTCCAAAAGCGGGAAGTCGATGACCCACAACGGCGCATATTCATCGGGCTTGCGCAGACCGAGTTGGTTACCCATCTCCAAACGCAGGGCGTTGAGTTGCACGCGGGTCTTCATGGCCTCGCCGCAGAGGATGAGCATCAAGTCGCCAGGCTTGGCACCGAACTTGTCAGCGATGACCTTCAGGTCTTCGGGCGTGTAGAACTTATCGACGGACGACTTGAACGAGCCATCGGTGTTGTATTTGATGTAAACCATGCCGCCAGCACCCACTTGCGGACGCTTCACGAACTCGGTGAGGGCATCGAGTTGCTTTCGGGTGTATTCCGAGCATCCCTCAGCACAGATACCAACCACGAGATCGGCGTTGTCGAAGAGGCCGAAGCCCTTGCCTTTCACCACATCGTTGAGCTCCACGAACTTCATTCCGAAACGGATGTCGGGCTTGTCGGAACCGTAGTATTTCATGGCGTCGTGCCAAGTCATGCGCGGGAACTTATCGAACTCGATGCCTTTCATCTCCTTGAAGAGATGTTTGGCCAAGCCCTCGAAGGTGTTAAGCACATCCTCTTGCTCCACAAACGACATCTCGCAGTCGATTTGTGTGAACTCGGGCTGACGGTCGGCGCGGAGGTCCTCATCGCGGAAGCAACGCACGATTTGGAAGTAGCGGTCCATGCCGGCCACCATCAGCAACTGCTTATACTGCTGCGGGCTTTGCGGCAGGGCGTAGAACTCACCAGGATTCATGCGGCTCGGCACCACGAAGTCGCGGGCGCCTTCGGGCGTGCTCTTGATGAGCATCGGGGTCTCGATTTCCAAGAAGTTGAGGCTGCTCAAATAATTACGCACCAACATTGCCATGCGGTGGCGCAGCTCAAGATTCTGGCGCACGGGGTTGCGACGGATGTCCAAGTAACGGTATTTCATGCGAAGGTCGTCGCCGCCGTCGCTGACGTCTTCGATGGTGAAGGGCGGGGTCTTGCTGCTGTTGAGCAGTTTGAACTCACTGACTTTCAACTCGATTTCGCCCGTCGGCATGTTTGGGTTCTTCGATTCGCGTTCGATGACGGTGCCTTTGGCCTGAATCACGAATTCACGGCCGAAAGTACGGGCCTGTTCGATGAGTTTCGGGTCGCTACTGCCATCCAAGAAGAGTTGGGTGATGCCATAACGGTCGCGAAGGTCAATCCAAACGAGTGAGCCTTTGTCGCGGGTGCGCTGCACCCAACCTGCCAATGTCACTTCCTTGCCAGCATCGGCAAGACGAAGTTCGCCACAAGTATGTGTTCTGTACATATTTTCAATATTTAAGAT
>JAEEGH010008168.1_pt1 | contig 24861 bp, 24 predicted proteins | sample 9134181 | NCBI WGS metagenome assembly JAEEGH01 (sample SAMN16246544, study PRJNA631951) | gut metagenome | biome: gut microbiome; feature: rumen; material: DP-attached | host: Bos | place: Iran: Karaj | collected 2018-10
GGCGCGGAGCTCGCGAAGTCCCGCATTGCCTGTATAGTGCTTTTTCGCTTTCTCGAGGGAATAGATGCCTTCCTCACGGATGTGATACGGTGTCGCAAAATCCGGCTCGCCGACACCGAGGGAGATGGCATCCTTCATCTCATGAACAATATCGAAAAATTTACGGATGCCGGAGGGCTTGATGCCCACTACGGCAGGGTTTAACGGGTTTCTCACGGGGTAATCAACATCCTTTCGTCTTCCTGTCTTGTTACAAGCGGAATGCCGTGCTCCTTATACTTCTTCAGCACGAAATGCGTTGCGGTGGAAAGCACGGATTCCATCGGGGCAAGCTTCCCGGAAACGAATTCCGCGACGCTCTTAAGGCTGGAGCCGCGAAGCATCACCGTCAGGTCAAAGCCGCCGCTCATCAGATAAACCGCCTCCACTTCGTCAAACTGGTAAATCCTCTCGGCAATTTCATCAAAGCCTTTGCCGCGCTGCGGGGTTACCTTCACCTCAATCATTGCCGTAACCTGGTGCTTATCGGTCTTGTCCCAGTCAATCAGCGTCGGATATCCGCAGATGACGAGCTCCTCTTCAAGGCGCCGTATCTCCGCCGCCACCTTCGCCTCGTCTTCGCCGAGCATCACGGCAAGTTCCTTCGCCGTAAGTCTCGCGTTCTGATCCAGACTCTCCAAAATCCGCATTGCCAATTCCATAACTAAATCCTCCGCTTTCTTTTCGTTCTTTCGGAAAATGTGACTTTTATAATTTTCTTTCCGTTCCGTCGGAAATGTGATTCTCTTCTCCGGAATCCTCAGCCTCCGCGGTACGGTTCCAGATACCGCACCTCTTCGCCGTTATGAAGTTCCTTCGCGTTCGTATCGGTAAGGCGTCCGATGTCCGCCGCTTCGATATCTTCCTTCCACAACGCGTTCAGAAGTTTCTCCGGGTCATCGGTTACCATCAGGATGCATCCGCCCGAACCGATCTGATACGGGTCAATGTCAAGTTCCTCGCAAACCTCGATCGTCTTCTGGGAAATCGTGATGTCCGGAAGGTTAACGCATAAACCGGTCCGGATTCTTCCGCTCATCGCGTAAAGCCCCGCGTAAACACCGCCGTCCCCTAAAGCGTACATATACGAAACACCGTTCCGATACCCGGTCTCGCAGGCTTTTCTTTGGTCAAGTCCCTCTGCTAACTGCGGAATCTCATTAAGAAAGTGTTTCGGGTACTTCGCCGAAAGCCTCTCTTTATTCGCCTCGTACAGAAGGAGCGTTTCCTCGCCGCCGGCAAGGCCGGTGAGGATGATGTGATACTCCTGCTCGGAATCCGAAGATTCTGTGGCATCAGCCGCTTCCGAAGCTTCCCTTGCAGCACCGGCTGCTTCCGAGGCTTCCTCAGCGTTTCCGTCGACCGCAAGCCCTCCGAACACCGTCGCGGTCGCCGTTACCGTGCTCGCATCGGTTCTTACGATCGAGACGTCCGAAAGCTCCGTCACCGCGTACGCTTCACGCATGTACGCCCTTAGCTCGCTCTCCGGCATATCCTCGGGTACCGTCAGCGAAAGCGTCATGCTTTCCGCCTGTCTTCCCCGGGCCGCCAGAATGTTCCACGCCCGAATCACCGAAAGTCTTGTGATCAGAGGATTCCTGCCACTAAGCGTCGCATTGGCCGCCGCAATCGCGCGGTCATTCGCTGCTGCCATACGGACACACTCCGAAACCGGCATTCCGTCCTTCCGCCCTGCGTACGGACGTGCCAGAAACTTCTCATTTCCGGTCCTTGCAACAAGCCGTTCGAATTCCGCCGCACCGATGCTTCCGACTGCCATAAATCCTCCGTCTCCGATATTTCCCCATTATCGATTCATTATATCACATTTCGGGCATAAGTATCAAGTGTCGGTTTCCCTTCCCGCAAGGGAAAAAAGAAGGGCGCGCTCCCAACGGAACACGCCCTGCCCGAATGATTCAGTCAGACTCATTCACCCCAGTATTCGATTGACTCCATGGTTCGCCCTGATACGCCGAAGAGTTTCATCATGAAATCCTCCCTTTCATGGAACATCTGTATGATCGTAACCTTCCCGGGGGTGAAGCGATAGACAAGATAATGCTGATGCGTAAATATATACCAGTAATCCGTGCCGATATTATACATTTCGGCAATACTCGTCCCGCTCTTTTCGTATTCAGCAAGAATATCGGCATCCGAGAGGATTCCACCGAGAACATCCTGTGCGGTTTTTTCATCAAAATGCTCTGTCAGCCATTTCCTTAACGATACTAACTTTCTTCGCACAAGCGGGGAATACTCCAGTTTATTCATGTCTCAGACGCCCAATTCCTTTTTTAAGTCTTCTGCGGATATCGCACCCTCTTCGGCAATCGACTTCTCGCCTTTTGCCATCTCAAGCTGGAAGCGGTATAAAGCCAGCTGTTTCTCAAGCTCATCCAGCTCTTTGGAATTAATCAGAGTAATCTGATCATATCCGTTCTTCGTAAGATAAACACGACTTCCGTATCGCACTTTTTTAATCACATTCGAATAGTTTCGCAATTCCGAAACAGGCAAAATCGTCGGCATAGTCTCTCTCCTACCTTCGTATTAATCTCTTGCAATTGTATCATATCATATTCGGGCAGTATTTGCAACATAATTTGCGTGTATATTATACAGCGCAGTTGCGAAAAATGTGATAAGTCCTTGACAATCGGGGTGTTTTTTCCGATAATGAAACCATATTAACCAAAGGGGGATTTCATCCATGGAAAGAAAGAAAAACAGAGGTTCCGCCATTGTCGGAGTTATATTCGTTCTCGCGCTTGTGGGAATCGGCGTAGGCGTGTTCTTCTTCATCCGTGCCAGAAAGTACGATCCCGGTACGTTTGAAAACAATTCCTACAAAAACAAGTGGGCGGCGGTTCAGTTCACGGCTCCCGAAGGATATACGTCCGGGACGCAGGTGCAGGACGGCGAAACGCTTTATTACTTCACCAAAGGTTCCAATATCGTCATGATTATGACGACAGACCAGGATACCGATGTGGACCGCGGTCTTGAGGAACTGAAGGCAACGCTTATGGGCGTGTCCTCCACCACTCAGAAGCTCGGTGTCAAAATGGACGTCAAGGATACTTCCAGCAAGATGATTGCCGGCAAATCCTACAAATACGTTCAGATTTCGTTCGGAACGGGCGGCATTACCCAGTACATTGATTTCTACGGCCGTAAAGTGCACGGAAACGGTATCTGCATCATTGCTGTCTCCAGCAATTCGCTTTCGGGCATCGACGAACTCATTTCGAAATTCAAGAAGTATTGATTTCTGTAAGCATTCACGATAACCAAACGCCCCGGTCACAAGCGTGACCGGGGCATTTTTTCGTTCTTCCATACTCTATTTAATCGTTTCTTTTCGCAACGCTACCGTCTCTCGCGAAGCTCGAGAAGCACCGTCACCGCGCTTACAACCGCGGCGGCTGCTGCCATCACAAAGAGGGGCGTGGCGTTGAAGGTTTCGAGATAATAATCCGGCGGCAGGATCTTACGAAGGTATGTCACCACCGGAAGAATCTTCTTCAGATCAAGAATGATCGGGCAGCACAGGTAGCTTGCGACGGCAAGGATCGGAATCGCGGCGCATATGGCATTTACCGAAGGAACAATGACGCGGAGAATCTCGCAGACGCCCGTGACGAAGATCACGTAAAGAAGCATCACGAAGATTTCTTTGAAGATGTTCCCGGCAAGCCCCGCGATCAGAATACAGACAAGACCGACAACCGAAGCAAGCAGCGTCGGCAGGAACAGCGAGCCGTAGTTGATGACCGGACGCTTTTCGTAGCTCATGACCTTGAAACGGCCCTCGGCGTTGTCCTGGAACCAGAACACAAGGCCCGCAAGCCCCGCAAGGAGCACGAACAGGGCAACCGTTCCGCGGATCGGCTTCGTGAGGTAATTCTCCTCCATCACCTCTTCGTAGGAGACTTCGGTGTTCGTGTAGTAATCCTGATAGGAAACCGTAAACAGCGAGCCCGCCTCATCCTGCTTTGCAAGGTTTTCTCTTATGATTGGCCGGATTTCCTCGTCCGAAAGCTCAAGGCCGCTCCGGTTCACGAGATAATCGGCGATGTAATCCTCCATGATTCCCGAGTACACCGCAACCGTCACGAATTCGTTGACGAACGGCGCGTACTGGCTTGTGTCGGAGACGACCATCGTAACGGCACCGTCCCATTTGCGGCTTAAAAAACGCTCCTGCATGTCCTTCGGGAAGATGTAACCGACCTCGGCGCGTCCCGCAATGACGTCGCTGTACAGATCGTCTTCCGAATCCGTCATATAAAACCGCGCGGCGCAGTCGAAGTTTACAAGCTGCTCCGCCACGCGCTTCGCGTAATCGTCGCTCCCCTTCGGCACGTAAATGCAGGCGCGGAGCGTGCCGTCATCCTTCGAAATGATGAACCGGTAGCCGACAAGGATTACCGGCAGCAGCACGAGAATGATCACGAAGGACGGCTTTTTCATAAGGCGCTTCGTCATGAGAAGCAGCCACATACCCATTCGTTTCACTGGTTCCACCTCCTCTTTCCGACCGAGATGGCCATCGAAGCGATGAGCACACCGGCCGCCTCGCAGATGACGATTGCGAGGAGCCTCATATCAACGGCGTGCGTCATTCCGTTCTTCATCACATTTAACATCCGTGCCGTCGGCAGATAGGCTCCGAGCACGCGTATCTTCGCAGGCAGATAAGCCGCAGGAGCAAGAAGCCCCGAGGCGTAGCCCATGATCATTACGATCAGGAAAAGCAGCAGAATTCCGCCGATCTGATTGGCGGCAAATGTGTATACAAACACGACGATCGCCGCAGCCAGAAGCAGCACCGGAAGCCCGCACAAAAACCAGTATCCGACCTCCCCGGCGGTCGAAAGGTCCATCACCGCGGTGAAACTTTCGGGATGCGCGAAGAACCAGCCGAAGAACGCGGCAAATACGACACAGTACAATACGGTGAACAGCGTCAGCACGGCAAGATACCGTATCGCGAGCAATTTCGCCGTTCCGATCCGGTGGAGCGCGAGCTGGTTTTCAAAGGCAATCGGGTCGCCCTTTAAAAGCGGGCCGCAGCTGATTCCGCCGAGGAGCAGAAGAAGCACCAGCGCCGCGCAGACATAATACTGCACGACCGTCTGGTTGCCGGTTCCCGACGCGGAGTCCTTCGCATAGAAGTTCTCACGGGAGACCGCGAAATCGAAGAACATGTTCTGCGTATCGTATTCCACGCGGTCAATGTCCTGCTCGGTCGAATCCTCGGGCATTCCCGCGATCAGTGTCGACGTATAGATTCCGGCCTGCGTCTTCCCTAGAAGGCCTCCCGCAATGTCCGCAAGTCCCGCAATCAGGCGGTTGCTGAAGCCGTCCACGCGGGGGATGTAAAGCTGCGCGTGCAGATCCTCGTGCCCGGTAATCGCGGTGCCGATGAAGTGGTCCGGGAACAGAATGGCGCCGGCGTAGCGGCCGTCCTTCATGCCCGCCACCGCGTCCTCTTCGTCGGTCTCAAGGAACGAGCAGAGCGCTTCCACGCTGGAGGCGGACTCCAAAACATCCAGTCCAAAGGTCCGGAGGAACTCGTTATCATGCAGAACAAGGGCAACCGTCATATCCTGCTCGGCGACCTTTTTGTCCGTCACGAGGGCGCAGAACACCACCACAACACCGATCAGGGCAGTCAGCAGAAAGACTCCCAGAAAGTATTGCGGCAGAATTCTTAACGTTCGCTTTTCTTCCATTCGGACCAGTGTCCCGGTCAGTTTCATGGCGTCTGCTCCTTAGGGGCGCAATGCCCCGGTTTAATCACTTAAGGTCCCCAAAGCGGGTCCCCGGTTTATTCCGTTCGGGGCCCTTAAAACATATCCCCGATATACTCTAAATAGCTGTCGAGATTATCCTTCACTTCTTCGTAGAAGGCTTCCCACTCCTCTTCGCTCATGCGGTTCACGTCGAGAAGCTGCTTCGGCGGGGAGGTGGTGAAGTCATCCTCCTTCGGCGAAACCGTGAATCTCCATGTGAGGTTCAGCGTCGAGCCGGAGAAGGTATCCCAGAATTTCATCTTCTTGAAATTCATCGCGTATTCTTCCTCGGGCTTCACTTCGCCTTCGGCTTCCATTCCACCGACCGAAGTGCCGTTCCAGAATGTCTTCGCCGCCACGTCAAGCTTCTTACCCTTCGGGTCGTAATCGCTCTGAATCTGAATCGCGTATTCCGAGCCGTCAAGCGCAAGTGAACCGTCCCAGCGGGAACGGATGCCGTACGCGTTCTTCACGGTATTCTTGCTGACGGTAAGCGAGATCGGATTTTCCGGAAGTCCGATCTCCGCCGTGATCGTAAAACGGTCCTGCGGGTCGGTATCGCCGCTTGCTTCATAGGAAAATGTGAGAGGAACGATCGTCCCGCGGAAATCAATCTCGGTCGCGAAGGAGACAGAAATCAGTTCCCCGCGCCTCGTGATATAAAGCATTGCCTCAACGACCTCCGAACCTTCCGCAGGCTTAAAGTCCTCCGCGGAAAAGCCGGTCACCGAACGGACGCGCTTGCAGATCTCTTCGGTGTCGATTTCGGCATGGTAGCCGTAGCTTAATATATACTCGCCGCCGACATGGAATTTCTCCTGCACGCGGCGTCCCGAAGCGTTCTTCGCCTCGGTGAAGCGGATCTTCGCGAGCAGGTTGTCCATTGCCTTGTCGTAGCCTTCGCCGAAGTACTGAAGCGGCGAATTGCCGTCAATGAACCGGGACAGGATTGAAAGAATCTTATACTTCGTAAGCACCCCTTCGACGCTGTCACGGGTGCCGTCGCGGCTTTCCTCCGGAAGGAGACTCCAGCCTGCGTTATCGTACCAGGTATCGAACAGTTCCCGATAGGAGAACGTAAGCCCTTCCTTCGCAAGTCTCGGGGACGCAAGCGTCATCTCGCTCTCATTGCCCCAGAGCCGAAGCAGCACGAGCCGGATGCTGCTTAGCGTAACGGCGACCTTCGCGTGGAAGCCCTCGTCCTTCTTCGATTCAACGGTAAATCCCACACCTACCCCCGAAGGAATATCCCCGGGCTCCATTCCGACAAGCCCGACGAGGTTATAAAGGTCGGTATCCTCATCCGCTTCAATCGAGTCGATTGCGAGTACCGTGTCGATTGTGAAATCCTTACTTTCAAGCGTCTTTCGGACCGCATCCAGACCGAGCGACTTAATAAGCGGATCCCCGCCGCCGAAGCTGTCCGTTACGGCATCCTTGATCGCCGCGCGGCAGAACGCCCCGGGTTCCTTCGGACGGAAACGGATAACAAGGGCAATCACCGCAACAATCAAAAGAAGCCCCGCCGGAATGATCCACCAAAGCGGGGTTGCTTTTTTTCGTTTCGATTGTCCTTCATAAACGGCGTACCCGTTCTCATCGAAAGGCGGCCGCACGCTGTGCTCGTTCATGGTCGTCCTCTCTTACACGATTGCCTTCAAGAGCGCATCTCCGCGAAGGGACGGATCCTCCTCGTGGAATACACCCTGCTTCATAATAAGGATCCGGTCGCACAGATCGAGCTCCTGCTCGTCGTGCGTCGTGATCAGAATAATGCCGTTCCGCTTCTTGTACTCCGCCATGTAGTTGCGGATGGAAGCCTTACAGAGAAGGTCCAGTGCCGCGCTCGGCTCGTCCATAATAAGAACAGGCGGGTCGGTGGCCACCGAACAGCCGATGCTCAGACGCTTCTTCATGCCGCCGGACATGTTGGAAACCTTCACGTTGATGAATTCCTTGATGCCGAGCATCGCAAGAACGCCGTTCTCAAGCTCCTCATCCATGTCGTACGGGCTGTCGCAGTACCAGAGGCGCAGGTTGTCGCGGGCGGTCAGCTCGGGAATCAGCGGATTCTCCTGCGGAACGTATCCGACAATCCGCTCGCGCTCCTTGGGTTCACGGAACATGTTATGTCCGAACGCGCGGAATTCGCCGGCATCAGGGCGCAGCGTTCCCGCAAGAATGGACAGAAGCGTGGATTTGCCGCAGCCGTTCGCCCCGGCAATCGCGATGCACTCGCCCTGCTTTGCGGTGAAGCTGATGTCCGAAAGAACCTGCTTCTTTCCGTATCGTTTCGAAATGTGTTCAACTTCTATCATAGGATTACCTTAATGCTGCGAAAAGGCATACGAACATTGCCAGTACAAGAACGATTGCAAGAACCCGAACGATGATCACCTGGTTCTTCTTGTTGAAAAAGTTCATGGTGCTTCCTCCCTTACCGAACTCCCCTTAACGGGTTACTCTAATAATATATGATATCTGCGTGAAATGCAAGGATTAGCGTTTCACTCCCGCCGCAGTGTGGCATTTGCCGATATGTCCTACCATACTTCGACGCGCGTCGCGAAACGGTTCATGACGTCGCGGTCATGCGTGATGAAAAGATAGGTCAGCTTGTAGCGGTCATGCAGGTCCGCAAGAAGCGCAAGAATCTGCTCCTGAACGGTCACGTCAAGGGCCGAAACCGGCTCATCAAGAACAAGGATGTCAGGCTGCGACATCAGCGCCATTCCGATGGCCACGCGCTGTCTCTGTCCGCCCGAAAGGTCGGTAATCTTCCGCTCAGCGTACTCTTCGGTAAGCCCGATAGCGGAAAGCATTTCCTTCGCCCTGGTAGCCCGCTCCTCCTTCGGAACCTTTCTTATGCGGAGAGGCTCCTCTAAAAGCCACTGCACGCTTCTGGACGGATTCAGGCTTCCGTAGGGATCCTGGAAAACCATTCCGACGCTTCCTCCGAGTTCGATCGTTCCGACAATGGGTTTAAGAAGGCCGCAGAGGCACTTCGCGAGGGTGGATTTGCCGGAGCCGCTTCGCCCGACGATTCCGTATACCTCGCCGCGGTGAACGGTCAGATTATAGTTTTCAAGCACCTTCGTGCGGTAGTTTAACGGGTTTCTGCCCCGCTTCTTTCCGAAATACATATGAAGATGCGACACCCTTACGATTTCTTCCGAATCTTCGGGAACCGTCATTGCGGACGCGAAGTCCGCGCCCTTCGACGCCGCGATCAGCTTCTTCGTGTAGTCCTCTGCGGGCGTTTCGAAGATTTCCTCGCTCTTGCCTTCTTCGGCGATCAGGCCGTCATGGAACACGAGCACGCGGTCGCAGAGCCGCTTCACGATCGAAAGATCATGTGAGATGAACAGGATTGCCGTACCGTACTTCTTCTGGAGCCTTGTAAGAAGGTTAAGGATCTGCTCCTGTGTCTCCGCATCGAGCGCCGTCGTGGGCTCGTCGCAAATCAGTACCTTCGGGTGGTTGAGCATCGCCATTGCAATCATAATCCGCTGGCGCTGGCCGCCCGAAAGCTTCGCCGGATAGCTCGAAAGAATCCGGTCGGTATCGATAAGATCAACTTCCAAAAGGGCGTCCGTAAGCCGCTTCGTAAGCGCCTCGGGTTCCGGTCTTTCTTCGCTGTGCGTAAGCATCTCCGCCATCTGCTTACGGATTTTCATCGAAGGATTCAGCGACGACATCGGCTCCTGGAAGACCATTGCGATCTCGGCGCCGCGGTAGCGTTGCATTTCCTTCGCGTTGTAGTGCGACATGTCGACATCGTGGCTTCCGCTTTCGTCCTCGTAGCGGACACGGATGTCACCGATGGCCGCCCCGTTCTCGGGCAGAAGGTGCATCACCGAAAGCGCGGTGACGCTCTTGCCGCTGCCGGATTCGCCGACGATGCCGAGCTTCTCGCCGGGCATCATGGAGAACGATACGCCGTGCACGACCTCCTTCGGCTCATTCGTTTCGGTGGAGAAAGCGATACGAAGGTTCGAGACCTCAAGGACCGCTCCGGTGGTAGCGTCGGCAGGCTTCGATGCGGGCCCGTCGGTCTCCGGAACAGTCCCGTCAGCCGTAACATTTGCCGCAGCTTCCTCCGGATACTTCGCCCGGAGTCTTGCGCGGATCTTTCTTCTTGCTTTCACCGGGTCCTCCGTATCGGCGGAGTTGCCGGAATACACATCACTGATCAGGGTAACGCCGAGCACGCAAAGCACAAGCACGAGGCCCGGGAACAGAACGGTCCACGGAGCAAGGCGCAGATAGCTCTGCCCTTCGGAGAGCATGCGGCCGAGACTTGCGTTCGGCGGCTGTACACCGAGGCCCAGATAAGAAAGACCGGCCTCCGCCAGCACGGCGTTATTGAAACCGACAGCCATCGTCACGAGAAGCGTGGCGCGGATGTTCGGAAGCATATGTACGAAAAGAATGCGAAGCTTGCCCGCGCCGAGAAGACGCGCGTTGGCCACATAATCCTTGGGGCGTTCCTTCTTGATCTCGCTTCGAACAACCCGCGCGATACTCGGGATGAACAGGATTCCGAGAGCAAGGATTACGTTCTTCTCGCCGGTACCGAACAGGCATACAAGAACAAGCGCAAGAAGAATGCTCGGGAAGGCAAGCAGGCAGTCGTTCACGCGCATCAGGATCGTATCGAAGGTACCTCCGAAGTAGCCCGCAAGGGCGCCGATCACGGTACCGAACAGACCGCCGATGAGAATCGTCGCAGCGCCGATAAGGAAAGACGTCCGCGCGCCGACCATAACGCGGCTCAAAACGTCACGCCCTAACTGGTCCGTTCCGAACGGATGCCTAAGGGACGGCGCCGCATTCTTAAGGGCCGCATTGACCGCGGTCGGGTCATAAGGCGTACGGAACAGCCCCCAGATGACGAGGAGAACCGTCAGCCCGAGGAAAATGCCGCCGCACAGGAAATTGAAGGAGCGATACCGTTTCATGATTCCGCCTCCTTCTGCACCAGAGCCTCAATCACGCCGTTCAGCACGATGACGACGATGCCGATGTACAATACAAGCGCCTGCACGACGTCATAGTCGCGGTTCGCAACCGAACCGACCAGCAGACGGCCGATTCCGTTGATGCCGAATACCTGCTCAATGACGATGCTTCCCGCAACGATCTCCGACACGATAACGCCGAGAAATGTGACGGTCGCCGCGAGCGCGTTCGGAAGCAGATGCTTCCACAGAATCTCCCACTCGCCGAGCCCTTTGCTGCGGGCGGTGCGGACATACTCCTTGCGCTTTTCCGAAAGAAGCGCGCTTCGAAGGAACCGGACGGTCATCGCGACCTTCGGGAGCGCAATCGCGAGCGCGGGGAAGAACAGGTACGCAAGGCACGCGCCGAGTCCCTCGTTATAAGACACGAAAGCGCCCGGTACGAAAAGCCCGAGCCCGATTCCGAGAATGACCGAAACTAAGATTCCGAGGAAGAATGCCGGAATCGCCATGAATGTCTGGTTCAAAAAGACGCCTGCGCGGTCCCCGACGCTTCCCGGGTACCTTCCGTACAAAAGCCCGAGCGGGAAAGACAGCGCAAGGATCAGAACAAACGAAAGTCCTGCAAGAAGAAGCGTATTCGGAAGCGTCTGCGCGAACAGTTCGGAAACCGGCCTCGCGTAGCGGATCGAATAGCCCAGGTCGCCGGTGAAGACGCCGCCAATCCAGCGCCCGTAGCGGACGAAAAGGTTGTCATTTAACCCCATTTCCTCCCGAAGCGCCTCAATCTGCTCGGGTGTCGCATTTGTCCCGAGGCGTGCCTCCGCGGCGTCGCCGGGAAGGACGGAAAATGCCAAAAAGGTAACAAAAGAGAGCACCCAAACGGCAGCTATCATCGATATGATTTTCTTTCCTGCCTTCATAGGTGCTCTCCTTTCGGGTATTATTTGCTCTTCACTTTATAAACGCTCTGCATGTCCTGAACGTATACCGGATAGAATTTGTATCCGGCGTAGCCGTTCCGTACGGCAACCATCAGAGACGGGCTCTGCAGGAATACCGAAGCGGCATCGTCCGCAAGACACTGCTGCGCCTTGTTGTATAACTCTTTCTTCTTCGCGGTATCGGTCGTGGCAACTGCCTCGCGATAAGCCGCATCGAATGCCTCGCTTTCGTAATTGATGAAGTTCTTTACGGAACCGCTGATGTAATACTTCAGGATGTCACTCGGCGCGAGCTGGGAATCTAATCCGATAATCGTCGCTTCATGATTATGGTCATGATAGACATCCGAGAGCCAGCTTGCCCATTCCACGGTCTGGATTTTCATCGAAACGCCGATCTTTTTAAGCTGCGAAGAAATGATTTCCGCGGTCTGCACATGATACGTATAGTTCGAAGGAACAATACAGGTAAAAGTGAAACCGTCCGGATATCCGGCTTCTCTGAGCAGCTCCTTTGCCTTCTCGGGGTTGTACGGATAGGCATCGACGCAGGACTCATTAAAATATGCGGTAAATCCGGCATATACGCCGCTGCCGATCTTCTTTCCTCCGCCGCCGTTCAGCATCGTAAGAATTTCGTCTTTGTCGATTGCGTAGTTAATTGCCTGACGGACTTCCTTCTTGTTGAAGGGCTCCACCTTGTTGTTCAGGAACAGGCCCTGAACGAGGCTCATCTCGCCGATCTCGATGGAATACTTGTCCTTGAGCTGGTTGGACTGGTCCACCGTCAGGTAGGGGAAGATATCAATGTCACCGGCCTGCAGCTTTAAGAAAGCCGCGTCGGTGCTTTCGGAAATGACGAACTTTACTTCGTCAAGATTTGCCTGGTCTCCGTAGTAATCCTTAAAGCGCTCCATCACGAAGCTGTTCATGGGAGTGTAGGATACGAAACGGAAAGGACCGGTTCCCACCGGGTTCGTCTTCTGGTCGTTATAGCCCTTCGGAATGATGCTGCAGGTCAGATACCCGATCAGCTCCGTATTGGGCGTATTCAACGTGATTGTGATAATGTCGGCTCCGTTCTCATTCGAAGCGGTGATGTCGGAAATAACAGAAAGCGCGGCCACAACCTGCACTTCCGGATCGGAAGTCTCAAGCATGCCCGCACAGCGTTTCAGCGAATATACAACGTCCTCAGCGGTTACCGTGTTTCCGTTGTGGAACTTGACATTCTTTCGAAGTACGAAGGTGTATGTCTGTCCGTCATCGGAAATCTGATAGCTCTCTGCTACCGCAGGGACAAGATTGCCGGCCTGATCCGGTTTGACCAGACCTTCAAACAGGTTATAGAGTACTTCTTTCGTTCCTGCCGCTACTGCTTTGTGTGGGTCAAGACTATCCAAATCCTGTGTAATTCCAACTGTCACCGAATTCTTACCGTCATCCTTTGTGCCGCCTTTACATCCGGTAAGTGCAGCCGCCGTAACGGTGATGAGAAGAGCCATGAGAAATAATTTCTTCATGTTCCCTCCTTGCATCTTGCGATGCCTCTTTGATTCGATTTACAAGCGTATCATATCACATTTTCCCCTTTTTTCAAGTCTTTTCATTGAAGGAGCGCGGAAAATGTGATAGGATAATCCATTGGGAGATGAATTATTATGAGAAAAAGACTGTTAACAATCGCTTTCATCTGTATTCTTCTTTGCCTTTTCTGTGCCGCGTGCGGGAAGGAACCTGCCGCGCCGAAGAAGGGGACAAGCCGTGAGCCGGCCAAGAAAACGGCGACCGTGACGGCAACACCGAGCGAGGTGCCTTTGCCTACTGATGTTCCGGGACCTACTGAAATGCCGTCGCCGACTGAGGCGCCTTTCCCGAGCGAGATGCCGTCGCCGACCGAGGCGCCGGGACCGACTGATGTGCCGCTGCCCGGTGAGGAATACATTGATATATCCGGATACGGATTTGACGCTTTCGATGTGGTGGAATACTATCTGGAGATTGGGATGTCCAGCGAGTATGCGAACGGGAATCCGATTAACTACGTCCGCAAATGGACCGACCCGATCCGGGTCTACGTCGGCGGCTATCCGCGCGAGCAGGATTTCGCGCTGATTACGCGCCTGTTCGACGCGCTCAACGGCGTTTACGGCTTTCCGGGAATCGATTTCTGCGATGACGCCGGGGATGCCAACATGGAGGTTTCATTTCTCGATCCGGATGACTATTTCCCGGCCTCGTTCAAAGCCGTCGGGACGGACATCACTGACGGGTATTCAACTATCTGGTTTGAAGACGGCGTGCTTTATAAAGCGGAAATCGGCATCCGTACGGACCTCACCGACACGAACAAAAACCATGTCATTCTCGAGGAAATCGTGCAGGCGCTCGGTTTGCAGAATGACAGCTATTTATACCCCGACAGCCTTTACTACCAGGGCTTCAACGAGCCGCAGTGGCCCACCGACATGGACTGGCTTCTGGTCCGGTTTTTATACCGTCCCGAGATGAAGCCGCTCATGAAGGAGGCGGAAGTATGGGATGTCGCGGAAACCGTATTCCGGAACTGACGGGATGTATGTTATTCGGAATTAACCGAGAAAGGATGTATTATGCAGAATCTTGAAGGAAAAAAGACTACCCTCGACGACGATGCCGAAATCTATAAGGTCGGCACCGACCGCTCCGACGGCAAGTCCGCCAGACAGCACTGGAAAGAGTTGAGCCGCAAGGGCAAATGGGACTACTTCGTCACTTACTACCTCTGGAAGATTGCCCTCTTGCTTGTCGTATGCGTGCTGATCGGCTATATGGTTTACGCCGCGGTGCGTCCGAAGAAGGATCCGCTTGTGTATCTCGCCGTAATTGACAACGTGCTCGAAGCGGACCGCCTGAACATCTATTTTGAGGACCTGTCCCGCGAGATTGATGGCGGCAAGCATCCCATTTCCGTGGATACCCGCCTGACCTCTTCCGTCCTCACGACGCAGGACATGGGAGCGATATCCACCTATATCTACGCGGGCGATCTGGACATCATGGTCGCCGTGGAGGCTGCCCTTACCTCCTACGCTAAGAGCGGTATGCTCTGCGACCTGTCCGAAACCCTTCCCGCCGACATTCTTGCCGCGATCCCCGAGGAGGACCGGTACTATTATCATTACGTTCCGGACAGGAACGCTCCCGCAGGAGACAGTGAGCGTGACATCTTCATCGGCATCCACGTAGCCGAGCAGGAATTCATCAAGTCGACCAATCTTACCGGCTATCCGATTGATTACCTTCTGACCCTTGTCGCAACCGGAAAGCATGTCAAGGACGGCAACGCCTTCAAGGTGCTCCGCGCCATCTACGGTCTGCCGCAGTAACATAAAACTAAATGAAGCTGTCGCTTTGCGGATACAAATCGCAGAGCGGCAGTTTTTTTGTGCCCGTATTTGCCCGGGATAAGGTTCCGGCGATAGCCGAAGAAATGAAGGCTGTCGCGCCAAATGCGACGCCCATAATTCAAAAGAGAAGCGCCCGCGGGTGTGTCATAAAAAAGAGGGGCCGTCGCATTTGGCGCGACAGCCCCTTCCCAGTTGTTAACTATTTCTTCGTGATATAGCCGAGCGCTACCAGCGTCTCTGCGGAAAGTACCGCACCGCCTGCTGCGCCGCGCTTCGTGTTGTGCGACAGGCCGACGAACTTCCAGTCGTAAACCTTGTCCTCGCGGAGACGTCCTGCGGAAACTCCCATGCCGCCTTCGATGTCGCGGTCAAGCGCGCACTGCGGACGGTTGTCCTCTTCGAAGTAGGTAATGAACTGTTTCGGGGCGCTCGGGAGCTCAAGCTCCTGCGGAAGTCCCTTGAAGTTCTTCCAGCACTCAAGGATCTGCTCCTTCGTGGGCTTCTTCTTAAACTTAACGAATACGGCAGCCGTATGACCGTCCGAAACCGGAACGCGGATGCACTGCGTCGTGATGACCGGTCCCTCTGCCTTTACGATCTGACCGTTCTCGATGTGACCCCAGATACGAAGCGGCTCCTGCTCGCTCTTCTCTTCCTCACCGCCGATGTACGGGATAACGTTGTCAATCATCTCGGGCCAGTCCTTGAAGGTCTTGCCGGCGCCGGAGATTGCCTGGTACGTTGTCGCAACAACCTCGTAAGGCTCAAACTCCTTAAGGGCGTGAAGCATGGGCGTATAGCTCTGGATCGAGCAGTTCGGCTTAACGGCTACGAAACCGCGCGTCGTTCCGAGACGCTTTCTCTGGAACGGAATAATCTCATAATGATCCGGGTTCAGTTCCGGAACAACCATCGGAACGTCGGGCGTCCAGCGGTGCGCGCTGTTGTTGGATACAACCGGCGTCTCCGTCTTCGCGTAGGCTTCCTCGATGGCGCGGATCTCGTCCTTCGTCATGTCAACTGCGGAGAAAACGAAGTCCACCTCTGCTGCCACGGCTTCCACTTCATTTACGTTTCTTACGATCAGTCCTGCAACTGCTGCGGGCATCGGGCTCGTCATCTTCCAACGGTCGCCTACCGCTTCCGCATAGGTCTTACCGGCGCTTCTCGGGCTCGCCGCAACAACGGTTACTTCAAACCACGGATGATTTTCCAAAAGAGAGATGAATCTCTGTCCTACCATACCGGTAGCACCGAGAATACCGACCTTGAATTTTTCTTTCACTTCTACTGCCATATCGGCCTCCAAACTGCATCCCCCGTCTGCTTTTCTTTCGGGCTTCTGCTTATAGTGTTTTTCTACGACGGACATTTGTCCGCGTGAGCTTGCCTTATTCTATAACAAGGGAACGGAAAATGCAAGAGTTTTTTTCACATTTTCCGAAAAAACTTTCCGGCGTCTCAGAAATCGCTTGTAACATCGGAATAATAGGTCATCATCGTCGTGAACAGGATGGTGAGGGCGTCGTCCAAAGAGTAGACGTCAGCGCCGTCGCGGAAGTCACCGAGCGAGCAGTCCACAATGGTGAAGACCGGATAGTTTCTGTCGGAGCGGGTGATGAACATGAAGAACTCATAGCCGGGAACCTCAAGGGTAATCGTTCGGATTGTCTTCTGTACATTCCCAAGAGCAGCGTCATCCGCCCAGAAATCAACCTGAATCCTGTCTTGGGAATCCGGAGCGTAGAACCAAAGGTACGGGTCCTCCTCAAAAATGGACGACTCTTCGTAATTCGTGCTGTTTTCAATATGGATGTCATGCTCCTCAAGGAACGCAGCCGTACTGTCAAAATCCAGCAGGAAATTATCGACGAAATACGTAAGAACCTCCATGTACTCTTCGCTTCTCGGAGGCGTCGTGCTCTGAATCGGGCGGCCCTTCTTCTCCCTGCCGTCGTAAGCGCCGACGTAAGCCATGTTGAAGCGATCCGGATAGTCCTCCACGTTGTAAAGGATGCTCACCTCGCCGGTCGTGTAGGGCGCCAGATAGCCGTTATTGAACCAGACCTGAAGGCCGTCATCGGTCGCAACCCATCCAAGCTCGCCGTCCGCGATGCCTTCTCGTGCCTTGTTCTCCCAGTTCTCCCACAAATCGAGGTCATCGGCATAGGGCGTAAGCAGCGCGACAATATCATCGGAGAAACCGATGATGTCATCAATCACCATCGCAAGATCCACCCGCTCACCGGTCATGGTTTCAATCGTATAGCCGGTGCGATACTTATAACTCTGCGCGCCGCCCATGTAGGACTCTTCCTCACGGTCGAAGGAGAACAGAACGGAATCGTTTCGCCATACCATGGTGCAGACCTTGTCATACCAGGGCTCGTCGAAGGAAACGCCGGCCGTCGTCATAATATCGGCCGCCTCACTGCACATCTCGAAATTCCGCTCATACGCCTCGCTGTTCAGCTCGCGAATCGTCGCCGCAAGCGCATCGAAGCCGGTCTCCGTGATGTACAGATAATCGATATCGGACCGGAACGCCTGCATGCCGGGGCCGGTGTACAGTTCCGAATAGTAGTCGTTCCCGCTGCCGTACGCAATTATGTAGGAAGGCCCCACGTAAATGTCCGTGTCGGAAATCACCGGACCCGTCGGCTCCGGCCCGTCAGTCGGCGTGGGTTCACCGGTCGGCGTCGGTTCTCCCGTAGGCTCGCCGGTCGGCTCCGCAGTCGGTGTACCGGTCACGGTCTTGTCGCCGTCGCGGTCCTTGCCCTTCTTCGGACTGTCTTCTTCCTTCCCGCACGCGGCAAGGCTCAAAACCATCGCCAGAATCAAAATTATAGAAACAAGCTTCTTCATGTCCCGTCCTCCCGGATTAATCTGATTTTCTTTCGTAATCAGTCTGCTCTGCCTTCCGTATATCCCCGGAGCAGCTCCTCAAGCTCCCGGTAACCCGTAATCTCGTTCGCCTTTCTTCGAAGCGTCGCCGAATCGGGATACCCCGCAAAATACCACGCCACATGGCTCCGCATTGCGGGCATAGCGCGCCTCTCGCCGTACCGCTCGATTGCCATCCGCGCATGCCTTAGCGCCGTTTCCGCGACTTCCTCTGCCGTCGGCCGCTTAGGAACTTCTTCCCCGGCAAATGCCATCCTGCACTGCTTAAATATCCACGGATTTCCGCGCGCGGCCCTTGCGATCATCACCGCGTCGACGCCGGTTTCCGCCTTCATGCGGAGTGCCTTCTCCGCGCTGTCCACGTCGCCGCTTCCGATAACCGGAACCGATACCGCTTCCTTTACGCGGCGTATGCAGTCCCAGTCCGCCTTTCCGCCGTAGTATTCGCCCCTAAGTCTTCCGTGCACCGCAACCGCCGAAGCTCCGGCAGCCTCGCAGGCCTTAGCTACTTCCACGGCGTTGTCCTCGGTGAAACCCTTACGGATCTTGACCGTTACCGGCTTCTTCTGGGCGCGGACCATCGCATTTACGATTTCATATACAAGCTTCGGGTCCTTCATCAGTGCGGAACCCTCTCCGTTATTCACGACCTTCGGAACCGGGCAGCCCATATTGATGTCAAAGCACACAAACGGAAGCTCCTCGAGTGCCTTCGCCTGCTCCGCCATGATCTGCGGGTCGCTTCCGAACAGCTGCAATGCAATCGGGTCCTCCGCCTCGCAGGTCTCAAGAAGCTCGGCCGTGTTCCGGTTATGGTACAAAACGCCTTTGGCGCTTACCATCTCGGTATATAAAAGCCCGGCGCCCTGTTCCCGGCACAAGAGACGAAACGGCAGGTCGGTAACGCCTGCCATCGGTCCTAAAGCCACTTCATTGTCAATTGTCACATTTCCGATCCGGAAACTCATACGCTTTCCTTCCGCTTCGGCTGTTTCGCATAGATAATCTGTAACCCCTTCAAAGTCAGGTCGGGGTCGTAAACGTCAATCATGTCGGTCTCGCCGGCAATAATCCGTCCGAGTCCACCGGTCGCAACGACCTTCATTTCGGAAAGCCCCGCTTCCTCCTTAACCTTGCGGATGATGTATTCGGTCTGCCCGATGCAGCCGTACACAAGACCGGCCTGCATGCTCGTCGTCGTGTCGCGGGCAAGAATGCTCTCGGGCTTCTCAATCGCAATCTCCGGAAGCTTCGCGGTCTCGTTCCACAAAGCATTTGCGCAGATGCGAATGCCCGGGCTCGTGATACCGGTCTCGAATACGCAGCCGTCAAGCACGAGGTCGTAGGTCGTCGCGGTACCGAAATCGATTACCATGATCGGCCCGCCGTACAGCTCATAACCTGCAACGCAGTCCACCACGCGGTCCGCGCCGAGTTCCTTCGGGTTCGCCATATTGATGCGAAGTCCCGTTTTCGTACCGGCGCCGATCACGATCGGCGTCTTCTTCAGATACTTGATAATGCCGGAATTCAGGGAATGCATGATTCCCGGAACAACCGATGCAATGATGACATCCTTTAAATCCTCGGGCGTATAACCGCTCTCCCCGAGAAGCGAGCTGATCCATACGCCGAACTCGTCGGACGTCCGTTGCATTTTCGTCGTCATGCGGAACGTCTTCAGGATATTCTTGCCCTGAAAGATTCCGTACGTAATATTCGTATTGCCGACGTCAATCCCAAGAAGCAAATCCTTTTTCATAACTTCGTCTCCCCATCCTCCGGTTCTTCCGGGTCGAGCCCCAGGAAAAACACTTTGAAATATAACTCCAAAGACTCTAAAAAGTCTCTTTCTTCCGCCTGAATCTTCTTAATCTCGAGCGCGCTTCCGATTTCGTCGAACATCGCGTCCGCCTCATTTGCCGACACGGAGAACTCGAGATTTCCCTCTTCATCGTACTGAAGCATGAGCCTTCCGCCGACCTTCTCGGTGAAGCAGACGCACAGAATCTTCAGCTGATCCTTTACGTCCTGCGGAAGATTGTCAAAATCCGGATTCAGATAAAACAGTTTTTCATAAGCGCTCGCTCCGCAGAGCACTACCTTGTCCTGATACATGGCATGTCCTTTCGCTTTATTCCGCATAAACTCTCAGACGGATTTACAAACTCTCCGGCAGGCTTATTCCTCATAAACCTTCTCGCGGACATCGTCATAGTAGCAGGGAATCGTGATAATCATCACATCAAGCGCTTCGTCGGCGCTGTAGACGTATGCGGAATCACGCCTTCCGTCGAAGGAACAGTCAATGATGTTGTAACGGATATATCCGTCATCATCGAGATCGACGATTAGGAAGGATTCATAATCCTCGAAATATAAGCTTATATAATCCATTACCTGACGGCTTCCGGAAACCGACTCGTCTTCCGGCCAGAAGTAGACGAAGTAACGGTCATCAAACTCCCGGTCATAGAAGATTGCGTAGGCATCCGACTCGCGCTCGGCCGCCTCCTTATCACCGAAACCTTCATAGGCAACGCCTAACCCATCGAGAAATGCCGCAAGGTCTTCCCAGTACATCTCCCCGAGACCTTCCACTACGCCTGAGAACAGTTCTCCGTACTGTTCCGAACGGAAATACCTCCAGGAATCAAGCGGTCCGATCAGCCCTTCCGGATACTTCGATTCCGGATCATACTCACCGTAGGCACCGATGAGGTCAAGATTAAACCGCTTGAAATACTTCTCAACCGGATATTCAATGCTTACTTCGCCGACAACATAAGGCGCAAGAACGCCGTTGTTGCACCATACCACAAGCCCGTCATCCGTGGCTGTCCAGCCGATGCCGCCTTCCGAAACGCTCTCGCGAACACGGTCTTCCCAGTTATCCCAGTAGCCGTAATCGTCCGCGTAAACGCCAAACAGCTCGATAATATCCTCGGTGAAGCCCTTTATGTCGGTAATCATCGTCGCAAGGTCAATTGCCTCACCGGTCTGCGTATCGAACGCATATCCCTTTCTGGACCAGTAATTCTGCGCGCCGCCGAGGTAGGAATTCGTCGAACGGGTATACGCGAACACCTTCGTGTCGTTTCTTGTTACATCAATAAAACTTGTCTCATACCATTTGTAACTGAATTCGTACGTAACTTCGTCAAGCAGCTCGCCGGCCGTCTGACGAACCTGGTCGTCTTTTTTGTATGCCTCGAGATTCTGCTCACGGATGGCCTTTGCGAGTCCGTCAAACCCGGGCTCGGTAATATACAGATAATCAATTTCGGAATCGAACGCAGGGCCATCGCCGGTGTAGTAATCGCAGTAGCGGTCACAGCCGTCGCCTCTTGCGATAACATAGGAAGGCCCTTCCATTACGTCGGGAACCGGAGGCTTCGAAGGATCCGGCGTCGGTGTTGCAACCGGTCCGTCGGTAGGCGTCGGCTCGCCGGTCGGGGTAACCACCTGCGTCGGTTCCTTGCTCGGAACCTGGGTCACGTCGTCCTTATCTCTTGTCTTACCGCTCTTTGCGCTGCTTTCTTCCTTCCCGCATGCGGTCAGGCTTAGTAACATGGCGAGCACCAGAAGGATGCTCAGAATACGCTTCTTCATCGCTTTTCTCCTTAAAACTGCAGTTCTTCCTCGGAAAGCGTCGCGTACATAACGGCTTTGATCGTATGCATGCGGTTCTCCGCCTCGTCGAAAACCTTGCTGTATTTCGATTCGAAAACTTCGTCGGTAACTTCCATCTCGTCAAGACCGAATTTTTCGCTGATCGTCTTTCCGATACCCGTGTTCAGGTCGTGGAAGCTCGGCAGGCAGTGCAAAAAGATTGCCTTGTCGGAGGCGTTCTCCATCACCTTCATGTTCACCTGGTAAGGAAGCAGGTCCTTAATACGCTCGTTCCACACCTCATCGGGCTCGCCCATCGATACCCATACGTCGGTCGAGATGACGTCGGCGTCCTTCGTGCCTTCCATCACATCTTCGGTAAATGTGAGCGTCGCCCCGGAGGCCTTTGCGTACTCCTCGCAAACCGCTCTTAATTCCTCATTCGGCCAGTACTTCTTCGGCGCAACGCACGCAAAATGCAATCCTAACTTGCTGCACACGATCATCAGCGAATTGCCGGTGTTGTAGCGCGCATCCCCGAGATACGCAAACTTAATGCCCTTAAGGCGTCCGAAATTGTCCCGTACGGTGAGCATGTCGGCAAGCATCTGCGTCGGATGATACTCGTTCGTCAGTCCGTTCCACACCGGAACGCCGGAATCCTTCGAAAGCGTCTCGACGATCTCCTGGCCGTAGCCGCGGTACTCGATGCCGTCGAACATTCTGCCGAGCACTCTTGCGGTATCGGCGATGCTTTCTTTCTTGCCGATCTGCGAAGCAGACGGATCAAGGTAGGTCGTCCCCATGCCGAGGTCGTGCGCGGCAACCTCGAAGGAGCAGCGCGTACGGGTGCTTGTCTTCTCAAAAATCAATGCGATATTCTTGCCCTCGCAGCCGGACACGTGAATCCGGTTCTTCTTTCTTCTGCGAAGCTCTGCTGCCAGGTCGAGGAAATAAAGAATCTCCTCGGGCGTATAATCCTTCAGTGTTAAAAACGATCTGCCTTTCATATTCATGTTCATAATGCATCCCTCCTGCTTAATATTCCACCTTGAAAAGCGTCAGCCCGTGCGCCGGTGCCATAGGCCCCGCAAGTGCCCGGTCCGCTCCTTCAAGGATCTCTTTCATTTCTTCACTCTTCCGCTTCCCTTCCCCGATCAGAAGAAGCGTTCCCGTAAGAATCCGCACCATGTTCGGCAGAAACCCGTTCCCGGTATACGAAATAACGAGCTCCGGAAACTCTGCCGCCCCTTCCCGTCGGACTTCTTCGGCAAATGTGATATCATACACGGTTCGCACCGTCGATTTCTTATAATGGCGGTTTCCGAGGAAGCTCGCGAAGTCATGCTCTCCTATGACATTTGCCGCAGCTTTTCGCATCGCTGCTACGTCAAGCGCCTCCGGATGCCACAGCACGTACTGCCTCCCGAACACCGGTCGGAGCGGTCCGGTCACGATCCGGTAGCAGTAGGTCTTCCGCTTCGCGTTGAGCCGCGCGTGGAACCTTGCGTCCGTGAGCCTGCAGTCGGTAACGACGATGTCCTTCGGAAGAAACGTATTCATTCCGGCCATCACCTTCTCGGGCCCGAGGTCCGTATTGACCGCAAAGCTTGCGACCTGCCCGACCGCGTGCACGCCGGCGTCGGTCCTGCCGGAGCCCTGCACCTCGACCTCCTGCTCGAACAGCTTCGAAAGCATCGATTCGATTTTCCCCTGTACGGTATTGTCGGTGTTTCCCTGCTTCTGCCAGCCGTCGTAGCGGCTCCCGTCATACTGTACGGTTACGCGAAAATGTTTCATCTCGCCTCCTTAGAAAATAATAAGACATTCTACATCATAGCACATTCGCCGCAAAATGTGAAACTTTTTTGTGAAATAGGGTAATCTCCCTTTACACTTCCCCCCAAAACCTTTATAATGCTATCGAATGACGCGCGCCCGCGTGCGCCCGTAACTTCTTTTGTTGAGGTATTTGATGGACATTACCCTTTATGAAAATCCGTTCCTCGAACGCCCGAAGCGGCACGAGATCAAGATTCTTCTGACGTATGCGCAGTATATCGAGCTGCGGACGCGCGTAAAGGGTGTGCTGACGCCGGACCCGAACATGCGGGACCCGGAGGGATACTTAATCAGAAGCGTCTACCTCGATACCGAAAAGGAAGACGCCTACTACGAAAAGGACAGCGGCGTGCAGCACCGGAACAAATTCCGGATTCGCGCTTACAACAACGACGATTCCTACATCATCCTCGAGAACAAGGAAAAGATTAACGATCGGATCAGTAAAACCGCCGCCAAGCTAAAAAGGGCGGACTACGACGCGATCCTCGCAGGCGACTTTACGCCGCTTGCCGCATACGACTCCCCGCTCTGTAAGGAGGTCCTAAGCCTTCACGCATCACAGGGGCTTTCGCCGAAGGTCATCGTCGAATACTACCGGGAAGCCTTCACGCATCCGCTTTCGATGGTAAGGATCACATTTGACCGGCTTGTGGCAGCAGGCACGAACACGCTTAATATGTTCGACCCGAACCTCTATACCGCGCCGGTGTATCCACGGCAGGAAGTGATTCTCGAAGTCAAATACGACACCTCCTTCCCGATGTACCTGAAACAGCTTTTACAGAATAACGGCATCAAGCTTGCCGTCTCGAAATTCGTTCTGTGCAGCGATTATCTGAAACGCAACTATATCATTTTACGCTAAGGAGCAAATCCATGTCTGATTACATTACCGAAATCAAAAACCTGATGGGACAGGCCGATTCCCTGAGCAGCACGACGCCGACGCAGATCATCGCGTGCCTCACATTTACCGTTATCTGCGCGGCGATCATCTACTGCGTGTACCGGTTCTTCTACCGCGGCGCCTGCTACAGCGAGAATTTTGCGGTGCTTCTGGTACTTGTTACGCTGATCACGGCAATGATCATTCTTACCATCAGCTCGAGCGTGGCGCTTTCGCTCGACACCATCGGCGCGCTTAGTATCATCCGCTTCCGTTCCGCAATCAAGGATCCGCTCGATGTCGGCTTCCTGTTCTGGGCGGTTGTTGCGGGCCTTACCACCGGTGCCGGAATGGTTCCGTTCGCGCTCATCGGCTCCGTGTTCATCGCGGTTGTGTATGTTGTGATGATCCTGCTTCGGACGAGCCGCGGCACGTACCTTCTCGTGGTGCGCTACCAAAAGAACGCTTCGGAAGATG
>JAEEGH010008169.1_pt1 | contig 24856 bp, 17 predicted proteins | sample 9134181 | NCBI WGS metagenome assembly JAEEGH01 (sample SAMN16246544, study PRJNA631951) | gut metagenome | biome: gut microbiome; feature: rumen; material: DP-attached | host: Bos | place: Iran: Karaj | collected 2018-10
GCGTGCCAAGACCCTACAAGAGGCACTTCAGGATAAGATTGTTTTCATCGGTCCTGATTTTTGGAAAGAGCAAGAGAGCCCGTATTTCAAGGAGGATAAGACCCTCTTTGCCGAATGGCAGTGCGAAGCACAGGAGCAGGGGCTCAAGTTAAGAGTAGGTCGCTGGACTATTCCAGGTGAACCTCTCGCAATTCTGGTCGATTTTAATCCGTTCTTCGAAAAGAAGAATGAAATATACGGTTGGCTGTGGGAGCACTACAGCGTAGACTCGTTGCATGCCTATGGCGACTACGACGAGGCTTCGATGTTCTCGTATGCTGCCGCACTGGTGGTTGAGAGCTTTTATAATCATTATCTCAACAGCAGTCAGAAGGTGATCTACCATGCTAACGAGTGGATGTGCGGTCTCGGTGCTTTGTATATCAACAACAAGTTGCCGCAGATTGGTACTATCTTCACCACTCATGCCACGAGCATCGGTCGCTCGATAGCTGGTAATATGAAGCCTCTCTACGATTATCTCTTTGCCTATAATGGCGACCAGATGGCTGGCGAGCTCAATATGCAGTCGAAGCATTCCATCGAGAAGCAGACGGCCCACCATGTTGACTGTTTCACTACCGTGAGTGACATTACAGCCAAGGAGTGTGTGGAACTGCTCGACAAGCCTGTTGATGTCGTTCTGCCTAATGGCTTCGACAACAGCTTTGTGCCTAATGCCCAGACATTCGCCCGTAAGCGTAAGGCTGCCCGTCGGAAGATGCTGGACATTGCCAACGCCCTGTTGGGTGAGGATCTTGATGACGACACGCTGCTCATTTCGACTTCAGGCCGTTATGAGTTCCGCAATAAAGGTATCGATGTGTTTGTGGAAGCCATGAACCGTCTGCTCCGCGATCGCGAACTGAAGAAGAAGGTCGTAGCCTTCATCGAAGTCCCGGGTTGGGTAGGGGAGCCTCGCAAGGATCTGCAGGCCCGTCTGGAGGAAGGCAAGAAATACGACACGCCACTTGATGTGCCACAGGTGACTCATTGGCTTCACAACATGAGCCATGACAACGTGCTGGGCATGATGAAGTATTATGATATGCACAATCGTAAGGAGGACAAGGTGAAGGTGATCTTCCTGCCTTGCTACCTCGATGGCAAAGATGGTATTGTCAACCTGTCGTATTACGATATCGTGCTGGGCAATGATCTTTGCATCTATCCTTCATATTATGAGCCCTGGGGCTATACCCCGCTGGAGGCTGTTGCCTTCAAGGTGCCTTGTATCACCACTGATCTTGCAGGTTTCGGTCTCTGGGCCAATTCTGTGTTTGGTCATGATGGTGAGATTACTGATGGTGTGAAGGTGATCCATCGTACAGACTATAACTACTCAGAGGTAGCCGATATCATCAAGGACACTGTGGCCGACTTCTCTTCGATGAAACAGAAGGATGTCGACACTTGCCGCAAGCATGCTGATGCCCTCTCGAAGAAGGCTCTCTGGAGTGAGTTCATTAAATATTATTATGAGGCTTACGACATTGCCTTGAGCAAAGCCGAGGCCCGTAAGAAATCCCTGAAAGAAGAAAAATCAGAAAATTCAAAATAATTATTTGATACATTATGAAAATTAAAGCAGATTACGCAAACGATCCCTCTTGGAAGGTTCTGACCGTCAGAGCTACCCTTCCTGAGGAACTGAAGTGTTTGGACGAGATTGCCCACAATATGTGGTGGGTGTGGAACTACGAGGCACGCGACCTGTTCCGTGAGCTCGATGTTGAAATCTATCACGACGTGAGACATAATCCCGTGAAGCTGTTGGAACGTCTCAGCTTCGAGCGCAAGGAGGCTATCGTAAAGGATAAGGCTCTGATGAAGCGCATCAAGGATGTCTATGGGAAGTTCCGTGAATATATGGATGTGAAGCCCGATTCAAAGCGCCCCTCTGTTGCCTACTTCTGTATGGAGTACGGTATGCACTCTGCCCTGAAGATCTACTCTGGTGGTCTGGGTATGCTGGCTGGTGACTATGTGAAGGAGGCTTCTGACTCTAATGTCGATATGTGTGCCGTTGGTTTCCTCTATCGTTTCGGCTATTTCACTCAGAGCCTGTCGATGGACGGACAGCAGATTGCCAACTATGAGACACAGAACTTCGGTTCGCTGCCTATCGAGCGTCAGCTCGACAAGGATGGTAATCCTCTGGTGATCGACGTACCTTACAACAACTATCAGGTTCACGCTTATGTATGGCGTGTAAACGTAGGTCGTGTGAAGCTGTATCTGCTTGATACAGACAATGATATGAACTCTGAGTTCGACAAACCCATTACCCACGCTCTCTATGGTGGTGACTGGGAGAACCGTCTGAAGCAGGAGATTCTGCTTGGTATCGGTGGTATGCTGTTGCTGAAGAAGCTTGGCATCAAGAAAGATATCTATCACTGTAACGAGGGTCACGCCGCACTTTGCAACCTGCAGCGTCTGTGCGATTATATCGACGAGGGTCTTACATTCAACCAGGCTATGGAGCTCGTTCGTGCTTCTTCGCTCTATACGGTTCACACACCTGTACCCGCTGGTCACGACTACTTCGACGAGGGTCTCTTCGGCAAGTATATGGGTGGCTATCCTCAGAAGCTGGGTATCTCTTGGGATGAGTTCATCGGCATGGGTCGTACTAACCCTGATGATCACGGTGAGAAGTTCTGCATGTCTACCTTCGCTTGCAACACTTGCCAGGAGGTTAACGGTGTATCTATGCTCCATGGCTGGGTATCTCAGAAGATGTTCGCCCCCATCTGGAAGGGCTACTATCCTGAGGAGAACCACGTGGGCTATGTTACCAACGGTGTTCACTTCCCCACTTGGGTTGCAACAGGTTGGCTGACAAAGATTTATCAGAAGTATCTCGATCCTAAGTTTGTAACTGATCAGTCTAACGAGAAGCTCTGGGAGGGTATCTACAACTGTCCTGATGAGGAGCTTTGGTCTACTCGTCTTGATATGAAGCAGAACCTGATTTTCTATATTAAGAATCAGTTCCGCGATACATGGCTGAAGAATCAGGGTGATCCTTCTCGCGTAGTTTCTCTGCTCGAGTCGATGAATTCTAAGTGCCTGATGATTGGTTTCTGCCGTCGTTTCGCTACTTATAAGCGTGCTCACCTGCTGTTTACCGATCTTGATCGTCTTTCTAAGATCGTCAACAATCCTGAGCGTCCTGTGATGTTCCTCTTCGCAGGTAAGGCTCACCCCGCTGATGGTGCTGGTCAGGGACTTATCAAGAAGATTTACGAGATCAGTCAGCGTCCTGAGTTCCTGGGTAAGATCATCTTCCTCGAGGACTATGACTTCCTGCTGGCTCGTCGTCTTGTTTCTGGTGTTGATATCTGGATGAACACACCTACTCGTCCGCTTGAGGCTTCTGGTACATCAGGAGAGAAGGCCGAGATGAACGGTGTTGTCAACCTCTCAGTAAAGGACGGCTGGTGGCTTGAGGGCTATCGCGAGGGTGCTGGTTGGGCTTTGACCGAGAAGCGTACCTATCAGAACCAGGGCTACCAGGATCAGCTGGATGCAGCTACCATCTATGGTCTGCTCGAGAACGAGATCATTCCTCTCTACTACGATAAGGACAAGAAGGGCATCTCTAAGGGCTGGTGCAAGGTTATCAAGAACTCAATAGCCCAGATTGCTCCTCACTACACGATGAAGCGTCAGCTTGATGACTATTACTCTAAGTTCTATGAGAAAGAGGCTAAGCGCTTCAAGGAGCTCTCAAAGAACGACAACCGTCTGGCTAAGGATATTGCCCAGTGGAAAGAGACTGTCGTTGAGCGTTGGGATGCCATCAATGTGGTATCAGCAGAGTGGGACTTCCCCTCAAATGGTGCCGAGGCTGGTCAGAAGTACACACTGAAGTATGTCATCAACGAGCAGGGTCTTGATGATGCCATCGCTCTGGAGAAGGTGAATGTGCTGCTCGACAAGAACGGCGAGGAGAAGGTATTCTCTGTAGAGCCTCTGAAGATGACTGGTCACGAAGGCAACAACTACACCTTCGAGGCAGAGCTGGCTCCCCGTCAGTTCGGTCAGTACAAGAGTGCCGTTCGTATGTATCCTAAGAACAAGAACCTGCCTCACCGTCAGGACTTCTGCTACGTGAAGTGGCTGGAGCTGCCTGCATTCAACGGTTAATCACTGTGTGAGACAGATGCGATAAGAGAAGCGCCCGGGTTCATTTGAACTCGGGCGCTTTATAATTCTTTTCGATGTATTGTCCTAGCGGATTGTCTGCATTCCTTCGGGCGGTGTTCACGATGCAGTCTGACATCCTTCGGTGCAGACTGTCGATAGCCTGAAGTCTGGCCTGATGTGTCACCTCGTCAGCAGGCGTCTTTGCGGATACCACCAGACTGATGAGCTTCGTGCCCATGCGCTGTATCGAGTCGTTTAACTGCTGCCACTGGTTGTTCAGCTTCGTGCCCGAAGTCCTTGAAGGCTTTGGCGGCAGGTTCAGCTCCAGTGTGATGTTACCTGGCTCCAGCATGAAGTCCACGCTGCAATTCTTCATCCTGTTCAGGTAGGCCTTGCAGAAGAGAATGGTGTCTGTATGGCCAGTCACACTGAACTTCCCGTCATTCACGATGGCCTTTCCGAGCATCCGTTCTGGTTCGTTCTCCAGCACGATACAGATGGTATCACTCTGATTTAACTGGCGCGCATAGCCCTGAATGTGATACGCATCTGACTGGCAGGAAAACAAAGAAACAAGAAGTGAAAAGCTAAAAATAGCTCTCCACATTCCACACTTAAATAATGTAGAGGTCACTGATGCTCTGATTGTCAATCACGCGGCGGATAGCCTCTGCAAACATATCAGCCACACTCAACTGCTTCACCTTGGCGCAGCGCTGGGTGTAGGGGATAGAGTCGGTGAAAATAATCTCCTCAAGTGCAGATTCCTGTACACGGTCACTGGCAGGTCCACTCATCACACAGTGCGATGCACAGGCACGCACGGTCTTGGCACCATTCTCCTTCATCAGGTCGGCAGCCTTTGTGATGGTACCAGCTGTGTCTACCATATCATCGACAATCACCACATTCTTGCCTTCCACCTCACCGATAATCTGCATCGAGGCCACTACGTTGGCTCTGGCTCTTGTCTTGTTGCAGAGCACGAGTGGACAGTTCAGATACTTGGCATACGTGTTGGCACGCTTCGAACCACCTACGTCAGGCGATGCAATCACGAGATCGTCGAGGTGCAGACTCTGGAGGTAGGGGATGATCACGCCCGATGCATAGAGATGATCGACGGGTACATCGAAGAATCCCTGAATCTGGTCGGCATGGAGATCCATGGTGATGACACGGTTCACACCAGCCACGCTCAGCAGGTCGGCCACCAGTTTGGCACCGATGCTCACACGGGGCTTGTCCTTACGGTCCTGTCGTGCCCATCCGAAGTAGGGCATCACTGCATTGATGGTGCGGGCTGAAGCACGCTTGGCAGCATCGATCATCAGCAACAGCTCCATCAGGTTGTCACTACTGGGGAATGTGCTCTGTACGAGGAAGACGTCGCGCCCTCGGATACTCTCTTCATAGCTGACGGCAAACTCTCCGTCAGAGAACTTTGTGATGAGCAGCTGTCCCAGCGGGCAGCCCAGACTTTGGCAGATTTTCTCTGCGAGGTACTTTGTAGCAGTACCCGAAAATACCATGTAAGAGTTCTTTTCTGACATTATTTATTAATGTTTGATGTTTTATTCTTATTCGATTGATTTGCGCAACTTCTCGAAGTGTACCAGCAGCTCCTTGTAGTCGATCTCATTATGTATGTTGAATCGGTTCCACAGGTCGCCGCAGATCACGATACCTCCGAATCCCAGTGCTTTGGCCTCCTTCACGTTGTCGAGGTTCATGCCGCCCAGGGCATACACCTTCTTGTCGATCAGCCCCTGCTTGGCAGCTGCTTCAAGCTCTTCGCGTGTGAACGACTGCTTCTCGTCGGCATTGGTCTGACTGTCAAAGATCGAGTGCAGGAACACATAGTTTGAGTGGCGCTTGGCTTCTTTCAGTTCGCTGATGGCATGACAGGTACGCGTCACATTCCCCCGATAGCCTGCCGGGGGCTCTGTGAACGCATCGTCGATGTGTATGCCTTTCAGCCTGTACTCCTCTTTCAGATAGAAGTGGCCGTGAACGGTTATCTTGTGGTGATAGTCGTCGCCCAACAGTGTCAGCAGTCTTTCCGAGAACATAGGGGCTGCCCCTGGCTTATACAGGTGCAGGTTCTCCAGACCTTCTTCGAAAAGGTTTGCCAGAATCTTGTCTTCTTCAACGAAGAAGGTGGGTTTGGTCATGACTATTAGTTTCATTTTCTCTGTGTCATCTCTGTTCTGTGGTGCAAACTTACTCATTTTTTTCGATATTCAGCCCTCTTTGGCTAAAAAAATGTCTTTCGAGGTGTGTTTTTCAGAAAAATGTCGTAATTTTGCACCCCGAAAGGATGGAAATAGGTAAATAAGGTAAAAAGATAAAAAGTAACAAATAAAAAAGAAAATCGAAATGAAAGCATTTGTATTTCCCGGACAGGGAGCTCAGTTTGTAGGAATGGGTAAGGATCTTTACGAAACCAATCCGATGGCAAAAGAACTTTTTGAGAAGGCTAATGAGATTCTCGGCTATCGCATCACCGACATCATGTTCGATGGTACCGATGAGGAGTTGAAGCAGACCAAGGTGACTCAGCCTGCCGTATTCCTTCACAGTGTCATCTCTGCCCTCTGTATGGGCGAGGCCTTCGATCCAAAGATGACTGCAGGTCACTCTCTGGGCGAATTCTCTGCTCTCACTGCTGCTGGCGCTCTCAGTTTTGAGGATGGTCTGAAACTGGTCTATGCCCGTGCTATGGCTATGCAGAAGGCTTGTGAGGCTCAGCCCTCAACGATGGCTGCTATCATCGCTCTGCCCGACGAGAAGGTAGAGGAGGTTTGTGCTGAGGTCAGCAAGCTGGGTAAGGGCGTGGTCGTTCCTGCCAACTATAACTGCCCTGGTCAGCTCGTTATCTCTGGTAATGTTGAGGCTATCGAGGAGGCTTGCGAGCAGCTCAAGGCTGCAGGTGCCAAGCGTGCCCTCGTATTGAAGGTGGGTGGCGCTTTCCACTCTCCGCTGATGCAGCCGGCAAAGGATGAGCTCCAGGCTGCTATCGAGGCCACAGAGATCAAGACTCCTAAGTGCCCTGTTTACCAGAATGTAGATGCCAAGCCTCATACTGATCCCGCTGAGATCAAGGCTAACCTCATCGCTCAGCTCACCAGTTCAGTACGCTGGACTCAGAGTGTACAGAACATGATTGCCGATGGTGCCGACGACTTTACAGAGTGCGGACCTGGCAAGGCTCTCCAGGGTATGATTGTCAAGATCAACAAAGAAGTTTCTGCCCACGGGATCGAGTAGTTTATATGAAACAAAAGACTGTTGTTTATCAGGTTTTTACGCGGCTTTACGGCAATCGTAACGTCACTCGCAAGGAGAATGGTACGCTGGCCGAGAATGGCTGTGGCAAACTGAACGACTTCACGCCCACCGTCCTGAAACAAATCAGGCAGATGGGCGTGAGCCATATCTGGTATACGGGTGTCATTCGTCATGCCACTCAGACCGACTATTCTGCCTATGGTATTCCTCGGAACCACCCCGCAGTGGTAAAGGGTAGGGCAGGCTCTCCTTATGCGATCACCGACTACTATGATATCGACCCCGATCTCGCAGTCGATGTCAATCAACGTATGCAGGAGTTTGAAGCACTCGTCGAGCGCACGCACAAGGCTGGCATGAAGGTCATCATCGACTTTGTGCCCAACCATGTGGCTCGTCAGTATCACTCCATCTGCAAACCTGACGGTGTGAAGGATCTTGGTCAGGACGATGATCCCGCTCAGGGCTTCTCGCCACAGAATAATTTCTACTATTGCCCAGGTCAGCGCTTCACCCCTTATTTCGACCTCTATCACGGTGAGGCGGAACCCTATTTCGAAGAGCCTGCCAAGGCCACGGGCAATGACTGTTTCCACAATGCTCCGGGCATGAACGACTGGTACGAGACGGTGAAACTCAACTATGGTCTCGACTACTATGCTGGACGTGTGGGTCACTTTACTCCTATCCCCGATACCTGGGGCAAGATGACGGATATCCTGCTCTTCTGGGCTCGTAAGGGGGTCGATGGCTTCCGCTGTGATATGGCAGAGATGGTGCCAGCCGAGTTCTGGCACTGGGCTACGGATAAAGTGAAGTATGTCCACCCCGACATCATCTTCATTGGTGAGGTCTATAACCCTGCAGAATACCGTAACTACCTGTCAGCAGGCTTTGATTACCTCTATGACAAAGTGGGGATGTACGACACGGTGCGCGAGGTGATGCGTGGCTGTCAGTCTACGCATGCTATTACAGGTGCCTGGCAGCAGACGGATGATATCCGCGACCACATGCTCTATTTCCTCGAGAACCACGACGAGCAGCGCATTGCCAGCTCTTTCTTCGCAGCTAATGCCCGCAAGGGTGTGCCTGGTCTCGTGGTCTCTGCTCTTCTCCAGCAGAATCCTCTTATGATCTACGCAGGTCAGGAGTATGGGGAGCCGGGTATGGATTGTGAGGGCTTCAGTGGCCATGACGGTCGTACCACCATCTTCGATTACTGGAGTGTCGACACCCTCGTGCGTGCTGCCTCTCGCAAGCTCACGAAGGACGAGAAAGCACTTAAGGAGATGTATGACAAGATTATCGCGATAGCCACCACCGAGAAGGCTGTGGTTCAGGGTGTCTCGTTCGACCTCATGTATGTCAACGGCGATACTCACCAGCAGTATGCTTTCCTCCGCAAGGCAGGCTCAGAGGTTCTGCTCGTAGTAGCCAATTTCAGTGAGCAGCCCGCCACGATGGAAGTTACCATCCCTGCCCATGCCTTCGACTATCTGAAACTCAAGGAGAAGAAAGGCACAGCCTTTACCGACCTGCTCAGTGGCCGGGAGTTCAAACGTCCTCTACTGCGCGATGGGGCTGTTACTGTCGACCTCGATCCTCTGGGATCAGTAGTTCTGAAATTCAAAGCATAGGAGTAATGGCTGACTATATCTTAAACGAGCACAATAAAGAGGAGTTCCCCCCAGCCCATACGGCGGAACATCTGCTCAATCAGACAATGATCCGACTCTTTGGCTGTGAGCGCTCTTACAATGCACACATCGAGCGTAAGAAGAGCAAGATGAGTTTCCACCTCGATCACAAACCCTCGCGCCAGGAAGAGAAGGAGATAGAGCGCCGCATGCAGGAACTGATTGACGAGGATTTGCCTGTCACCTTCGAGTTCGTGTCGCGCGACGAGCTACCCGAGGAGGTTGATCCCAGCCGTTTGCCTGAAGATGCTTCCGACACTATCCGCCTTGTACGTATCGGCGATTACGACGTCTGTCCGTGTATAGGCCGTCATGTACGTAGCACTTCCCAAATAGGGCGCTTCGAGATGCTCGGAACCAACTGGGATGAGCATGAGCGCTCGTTCCGGGTTCGCTTCAAGATTGTCTGAGATGGTTTGAATCAACAATAAATCCCGCCAATCGGCGGGATTTATTATTCTTGCTTGTTAAGGGCGATCTTCATGAAGACCGGGTAGTGGTCTGAGTAGCTTAGCTCGCGCTTGTAGTAGGTAAGTCCCTCCATGCCCTTGTCATGGAAGATGTAGTCGATACGGACAGCCTTTTTGCCTCGGAAGGTGTACATGAAACCGCTGCCGCACTCCGTGAAGCCATCGACCTTGTCGCCCAGCATGGTATTATAGACATACGAGTAGGGCACATCGTTGAAGTCACCGCATACAATGATAGGAGCCTCACACGCACGCATGTCCATTGCAAGGACATTGGCCTGTCCTGAACGGGCTATCATGCCTACAGTATAGTTGCCGTAGAGGGCACGAGTTAGGGCATTACCCTCGACCTCCAATCCACGCGCTTCAATTTTTGCAGCACGGTAAAGGGTACCGTTGATACCGGTAGTCTCAAGGTGGGCATTGTACACACGGATAATCTGGCCGTTCACATCAATTTCAGCCCACATGGCACTGTTGTTGGTCATTTCGAAATTGAGATTCTGGAAGTTCTTGATGGGGAAACGGCTGTAGATGACCATGTCGCTCTCACCAACGACCATATAGGGGAAATAGTCTTTATACGAATCAGAGTTCTTCTTATCGCCACTATGATCATTATACTCCTGGAAGCAGACGATGTCAACCTTCTGTTTCTTCATCTCTGAAAGGATGTCCTGAGCGATGAAGCCTGATGTCTCACGGCTGAACATGGCCACGTTGTAAGAGGCAATCTTAATGCCAGGCTGCTTTTCTGCTTCCTCATCGAGCGATCCAAACTGATAGAGGGTGCCGATGTAAGGTATACAGCAGAGCAGGGTGATTAAGGGAATGAGAGCCCAGTGCCAGCGCCGCATGATGAGCCAGTAGATGAGGAAGATGACATTGCCAATGATGAGCACTGGTAGTGCATAGACAAGCATGGCGCGGGCGGTGTTGCCTGCAGGTTGAACTTCACCACCGAAGAGACCTGTGAACGTGAAGATCATCAGGAGTACGGTGATAATGAGGATGGTGAACGAGAAGTATTTCTGTACAGCAAGTTTACCCATAATTCGTAAGTTTTATAAAGGGGGTTCGTTGATTATTCATCAAGATATTTCCGCACCATTTCGATGAGGTTTTCCACCTTGAATGGCTTGGCCATAAACTGATCACAGCCAGCATTCTTGGCATCACGGATGTTCTCCTCAAAAGCATAGGCGCTGAGAGCCACCACAGGCGTGTCGCACACCTCCTTGATGATGCGCGTTGCGTCAAGACCATTCATCTCGGGCATACGGATATCCATCAGGATGAGGTCGGGCTTCTCTTCTTCGTTGATGGTAACAGCCTCGATGCCGTTGTGGGCACGCAGCAGACGGTAGCGCTTCTGCAGCACGATCTTTACCAGTTCATAGTTGCTGTCCTCATCTTCGGCCACGAGGATGGTCTTCTTATCAGCCACATCAGGACGCCCGCTGACACGGATAGTGCGCACATTGGTAGTGGTAGTCTTGTTCTGATCGCGACCACCTATTGAACCTTCGAAGGGGAAGGTAAAGGTGAAGGTGGAACCCTTTCCGACAGTCGACTCTACAGCAATCTTTCCTCCGAGTTTCTCGACGATGATCTTACAAAGAGGTAGTCCCAGTCCGTAGCCATTGTTGGAGGTCTCTGCATCGCGCGACATATAGGTCTCGAAGATGTGCTCGAGATCGCCCGGGGCAATACCCGAGCCTGTATCAGTGACAAAGAACTCGATATTGGTACCGTCGTCTATCAGACGGTAGCCGTAGGTGATGCTGCCATTGGGCGTATGCTTGAGTGAATTGCTGATCAGATTAGAGAATACCTGTGTCAGACGGTTGGCGTCAGTATTGAAGACAACGGCCATCGTTGGTTTGTTCCAGATGAGCTTCAATGTATCTGGACAACGGAACTTGAAGATGTTCTTAATGCTGTCACAGAGTTCGTTAAGGTCGGTATGGCTCTTCTTCATCACAATCTCGCCCGACTCTACACGTGAGAGGTCGAGAATCTCATTGACCAGATTCATCAGTCGGTTGTTATTGCTCTCGATGATCTCGAAGAACTTCATACGGTCTTCCTGCGAGTCTGTCTCAACAATGACACGCGAAAAACCCTCGATGGCGTTGAGTGGTGTGCGTATTTCATGACTCATGTTGGCGAGGAAGAGAGACTTCATCTTGCTGGCTTTCTCAGCATTCTTAGCCTTCTCCTCGTATTCCTTCAGTTTCTTGTTGGCTATATCCAACTGCTCCTGTGCGAGCAACAGGCGCCGATTAGCGTCTGCAAATTTCTGAAGCAATATCTCTTTCTCGTCTTTTTCCATTATGATTCGTCAAAAACGCATATTTGTGGCAAAGGTACGAATAAAAAATAGAACAAAAGAATTTTTTAATGTTTTTTTTAACTTCTTCTTGCTTTTTCCCATGCTCCGCTCTTTCCATGGGTACGTAAATAGGCCATTCCACGGAATACGTTGATGTTCATGAATACAAAGTAGTAGGCCGTATAGAGCAACTTGTTCTTGTGACCCTGGCGGTCGAGCCACCATCCTGCAAATGCCATCAGATAGAACAGCAGCTGCAGTATGAACATGACAGTGTAGAATGCACCTGCGCCAAGCAGAACCAATAATCCATTGACAACCAATAAGATAATCAATGCTATTGGAGTAATGCTCCAGCGGAGCACGCGATGACTGATATACTGGAAAGCCACGAGGGGTTGGTGCAGAGGATTGAGCATGCTGCGCAACCACCAGATGCTCTGCAGACCACCTGCAGCGATGCGGCGCTTACGCTTCGACTCCTCGAAAATGTTAGCTGAGCCGTATTCGAGGGCATAGGCATCAGGTGTATAGGCGATGCGCTTGCCAGCCTGTACAATATACATTGACATCATGAAATCATCAAGCAGCGCCTCGTCGGGCACTTCCTGCACAAGCGTAGGGTCGATGGCATAGAGCTCTCCAGCAGCCCCCATGGCGGAGTAAAGCTCGCTGTCCCATTTTTTCAAAGTGCTCTCATAGCGCCAGTAGAGTCCTTCGCCCTCAGCGGCCATCTCACCTTCCTTACGGGCTGCCACGCGCTTCTCACCTGACACACAGCCCACGGTGGGATCCATGAACAGGCGTGCAATCTCGCGCAGGGCATCGGGATTGATCATCGTGTTGGCATCTGTAAAGGCCACGTAGCGGGTCTTCAGTTCCTGCAGACCGTGCTTGAGTGCAGCGGTCTTGCCTCTGCGCTCGGGCGAGAAGACGATATCAACCTCCGGATAGGCCTTCAACAATTCGTTGGTGCGGTCGTTGCTGCCGTCGGTGACCCACATAATGCGGAACTTGTTACGGGGATAGTCAAGAGCCAGTGCGTTTTCCATTTTATCTGCGACGACGTCTTCCTCATTATAGGCACAGATCATCAGTGTGATGGTGGGAAGATCCTCGTCAGCCGGGAGAACGGTCTTCTGGGGTTTCCCCTTGAAGAGCCGTTTCAACCGGATGATGAAGTACAACAGTATTCCGTAACCGATGTAGGTGTAGAACACGATGAGCAACATGGCCCAGAACAGGATTTTCAGTGTCAGCATAGTCTTTTTTCTGAGAGGTTACTTCGTTTCAATCTCTTCCTGCATGTCGATAAACTGCTTGTCGGCATCATAGAATTCGTATTGCAGAAAGGCTAATTTCTGCGAGGAGATGATACGCACACCGAGGCCGTACTTCATCTGCCACTGAAGCTTCAAACTGAAGATTCCCTGGTTGATGTAGGCAGCGACATAGGGGTGTACGTGCAGGTAGAACTTGCGGATTCCGATCTTGTTGACGAGGGTGTCAATCTTACTCTCCAGAGTATCCGTAAAGAGGAAACTCGACTTGATGGTTCCTTTACCGAAACAGGTGGGGCAGGTCTCTTCGACATTGACGCTCATGGCTGGTCTGACGCGCTGACGGGTGATCTGCATCAGTCCGAACTTCGACAGCGGCAGGATATTGTGCTTGGCGCGGTCCTTCTGCATGTTCTTGCACATGCGCTCATAGAGCATCTGACGGTCTTCGGGCAGCTTCATATCGATGAAGTCTACGATGATGATGCCGCCCATGTCGCGAAGTCGCAACTGTCGGGCCAGCTCGTCGGCTGCTCCGAGGTTTGTCTCCAGAGCATTGGCTTCCTGACCGTTTTCCTTCTTGATTCGCGTACCGCTGTTCACGTCTACCACATGCATCGCCTCTGTCGTCTCGATAATGAGATAGGCTCCGTGCTTGTAGTTGACGGTCTTGCCGAAACCCGATTTCAGCTGTTTGGTCACATCGTAGTTGTCGAAGATAGGCACCGTCCCGTGATAGAGTTTCACGATGTCCTTCTTCTCTGGTGCAATCATCCCGAGGTAGTTCCTGATGTCCTCATAAATACCGCTGTCGTTGACGTGAATGCCGTCATAGGTAGGATTGAACAGATCACGAAGCAAGGCTACAGTGCGGCTTTCCTCCTCAAAGCATATCTGTGGGCGCTCGGTGGTTTTCTGTACCTTCGTGATGCAATCCTCCCAGCGTTTCAAAAGAATCTTCATCTCGGCATCAAGCTCTGCTGCACGCTTGCCTTCAGCCACCGTACGCACGATGACACCGAAGTTCTTGGGCTTGATGCTCTGGATGAGTTGTTTCAGTCGGCTGCGCTCTTCGCCGCGCTTGATTTTCGTGGAAACGGAAACGCTGTCTTCAAAGGGTATCAGCACCAGGTATCGGCCTGCGAAGCTGAGTTCGCATGTCAGGCGCGGACCTTTCGTGTTGATAGGCTCCTTGATAATCTGTACGAGCACTTCCTGTCCCACCTTGAGGGTGGTGGCGATGCTGCCGTCTTTCTTGAGTTCGGGCTGGATGTGAGCTTTCTGAATAGGGTAGAGCTTCTTGCGGTCGCTCACGACCTGTTTCAGGTATTTATCGTAAGAGTTGAATTGAGCCCCCAGGTCGAGAAAATGCAGAAAGGCCACGCGTTCGGCTCCGACATCAACGAAACAAGCGTTGAGGCCAGGCATCAGCTTTTTCACTTTCGCCACATAGATGTTGCCTACCGAGAACGATGCCGTACGCTGCTCTTGCTGGTATTCCACCAGCTGCTTGTCTTCGAGCAGGGCAATGGAGATGTCCTTCGGCTGCACATCGATGATAACTTCACTTGTCATTGTCTTTTTGCTTACTTTGACGGGGGTCGTCGTTAAAACTCGAAAGGGTGTGCTGCTATCCTTGAGGGGATTAGCGAGCACACTCCTTTCATTTCTTTCTCTGAGTCACAGAGGGGCAAGGCTTACTTGCTCTTATGACGATTCTTGCGCAGTCTCTTCTTGCGCTTGTGAGTAGCCATCTTGTGGCCCTTCTTCTTCTTTCCGTTTGGCATAATTCTAGAATTTTATTAAAATGTTGATTACTTCATTTTCTCGATAAAGCTCTTGGCCGGCTTGAATGAGGGGAAGTCGTGAGCGTCGATAACCAGCGTCACGTTCTTCGAGATATTGCGGGCGGTCTTCTTTGCACGGTGCTTGACAACGAACGTGCCGAAGCCACGAAGATATACATTCTCCTTATTCTCAGCAAGACTCACGCGGATTTCTTCCATGAATGCCTCTACAGTCATGGCAACATCTTTCTTGGCTACACCTGTCTGCTCGGCAATTTTGTTGATGATTTCTGCTTTTGTCATTTCTCTTTTGCTTATATATTAATAATGTGAAAACTCGAATTTCTTCGATTTCGGGTTGCAAAGTTACTAATTTTCAGCTGATTACCGAAATATTTCCCGATTTTTTTTCAAAAAAAGATGATTTTCGCCTCACTTTGCCTCCTTTTTTGTATCTTTGCACCATAAAAAGAAGTATTAATGACCCTTAACAACCCAAAATTATGGCAACAGTTGACGACAAGAAAGTGATATTCTCGATGGTGGGAGTGAGCAAGACCATTCAGCAGAACCAGAAGCAGGTGCTCAAGAACATCTACCTCAGTTTCTTTTATGGTGCGAAAATAGGTATCATCGGTTTGAATGGCGCAGGTAAGTCTACACTGATGAAGATTATCGCCGGACTCGACCAGCAGTATCAGGGCAACGTCGTTTGGAGCCCAGGCTACACCGTAGGCTATCTGCCTCAGGATCCCCCGCTCAACGAAGAGAAGACCGTGAAGGAGAATGTGATGGAGGGCGTACAGCATGTGTACGATGCTTTGGCAGAATATGATGACATCAACGTGAAGTTCGGTCTGCCCGAGTATTATGAGGATCCCGACAAGATGGACAAGCTGATGGCACGACAGGCAGAACTCCAGGATGTCATTGACTCCACCGATGCCTGGAATATGGATTCAAAACTTGATCGTGCGATGGCGGCACTGAACTGCCCGCCGGGTGACTGGAGTGTCAAGAATCTCTCTGGTGGAGAGCGTCGCCGTGTGGCTTTGTGCCGCCTGCTGCTTCAGAAGCCTGACGTGCTGTTGCTCGATGAGCCTACCAACCACCTTGATGCAGAGTCGATCGACTGGCTCGAGCAGCACCTGCAGCAATATGAGGGAACGGTGATTGCCGTCACCCACGACCGATATTTCCTTGACGATGTGGCAGAGTGGATCCTCGAGCTCGATCGCGGCGAAGGTATTCCCTGGAAGGGTAACTACTCATCATGGCTCGAGCAGAAGTCACAGCGTCTGGCTTTGGAGGAGAAGACTGCCTCAAAGCGTCGTAAGACCCTCGAGCGCGAGTTGGAGTGGGTACGCATGGCTCCCAAGGCCCGACATGCCAAGGGAAAGGCCCGTCTGAACTCATACGACAAGATGCTTAATGAGGAACAGAAACAGAAGGAGGAAAAACTTGAGATCTTCATCCCCAACGGTCCTCGTCTGGGCAATAAGGTCATTGTGGCAGAACATGTTGCCAAGTCCTATCCGGAGAAGGAATTGTTCAAGGATCTGAACTTTATCCTGCCGCCTAACGGAATCGTGGGTGTAATCGGCCCTAATGGTGCAGGTAAGACCACTTTGTTCCGCCTGATTATGGGTTTGGAACAGGCTGATGCAGGTTCGTTCGATGTGGGTGAGACTGTGAAACTCTCATACGTCGATCAGCAGCATAAGGACATTGATCCCGAGAAGACCGTCTATCAGGTGGTGTCTCAGGGTAATGAGACCATCCGTATGGGAGGCAAGGATGTCAATGTTCGTGCCTATCTCTCACGTTTCAACTTCAGCGGTGCCGATCAGGAGAAGAAGTGCGGCGTACTCTCTGGTGGTGAGCGCAACCGTCTCCATCTGGCTATCGCCCTGAAGCAGGAGGGTAATGTGCTGTTGCTCGACGAGCCGACGAATGATATCGACGTCAACACCCTGCGCGCCTTGGAAGAAGGACTTGAGGCTTTTGCTGGTTGTGCTGTGATTATCAGTCACGACCGCTGGTTCCTCGATCGTATCTGTACCCATATCCTGGCTTTCGAGGGTGATGGCAACGTATTCTACTTCGAAGGCAACTATTCAGAATATGAGTCCAACAAGGCTCAGCGACTGGGATTAGATGAACCCAAGCGAGCCCGTTACCGCAAACTGATGGAGGAGTAGGGTGATGAACAGACTGGCGGTACTTCTTGCAGGAGGGCTCTTCCTCACTTCCTGTTTCGGAGGGAAGCAGGAGGCGACGGAGGCAGAGTTGTCGGCTTTCGGTCCCTATGTCAATCATCTCGACTCAACCCTTCAGGGCAAGTGGTTCACACGTATGGGTGTCTCTGCCGATGCAGATTCCATGCTCTCCTATCTGCGTCACGAACTGCCCCGCAATGGTCTCGACACAACGGCATTCTTCATTCCCCAGATAGCTGAGGATCTTCACATCATTCATACACTCGCCTTCGATTCGTTGGGACAGAGCATCAACGAGGTGCTGACACGTCTCGATCATAATCTCTCGAAGGCCTACGTGGAATATTCCACCGGACAGCGTTATGGTTTCATGCGCCCCGACAAAGTACTCAACCGTCTGCAGACAAAGCCCGATGGAAGTTATGTGCAACTGTTCGATCACGAGGTAAAGAAACCCGACTATGCTGAGGCAGAACAACAGATGGCATCCGATAGTCGCATGGAATATCTGTTGGGGTCGCAGCCTGCTGGCGAAATATACCAGAAGTTGCGGGCCAAGTTGGAACAGACCACCGACACGGCAGAACGCAGGAAACTGGCCATCAATATGGAGCGTTGCCGCTGGCAACTGGCAAAGCCTGAGGGCAGCAACAACCATCGCCAGGTGCTGGTTAACATTCCTGCCCAACAGCTCTGGGCTGTCGGAGGCGACTCTGTGCTCAATATGCGTATCTGCTGTGGTGCCTATACGACGAGGACCCCGCTGCTCAGCAGCACCATCAGCTATCTGCAGGTCAATCCCGACTGGATCATCCCCCAGAAGATTGTCGAGTCCGACATCACTCGTCATGCCGGCGACTCGTCTTACTTCGCGCGCAATCATTATTATATAATAGAGCGCAGCACAGGCGACACGCTCCGTGCAGCCAAAGTCAGTGCCGCTCTGTTGCGTACCGGCCGTCTGCGCGTCGGACAGAAGGGTGGGGCAGGTAACTCCCTCGGGCGCATCGTGTTCCGCTTCCCCAACAACTTCGCGGTCTACCTTCATGATACCAATAATCGGGGAGCCTTCAAGCGGGAGCGCCGCACCCTCTCACATGGTTGTGTCCGGGTGCAGAAACCCTTTGATCTGGCTTGTTTCCTGCTTCCCGAGGCCGATGAGTGGATGAAGGACCGCCTGCGTATCTCTATGGATATTCCCCCTGAATCCGAACGCGGCAAGGACTGGCTGAAGGAGCATCAGGATGCCCCCCGCCCGTTCCGCTTGATGACCTACTCCGATGTAGTACCTAAGGTACCGGTCTATATCCTTTATTTCACGGCTTTCCCAAATCCGACGACAGGCACCGTAGAGTTCTGGCCCGATCTCTACGACTATGATCGTGCTATCAGTCGCGAAATCCAAGCCTTCCTCCTGAAAAGATAACCCCTTTATGACAATAACCAATATGAAGAAACTGATGTTTTTCGCCTTGTTGCTCCTGAGTGTAGGAACACAGGCACAGACTGCAAGACAATTCACGCTTGACCTGACTGCTGACGGCAAAGCCCAGATGGTGTGCTATCTGCCTGAGTCGCCTTCGGGCAAAGCTATTGTGGGTGTACCCGGTGGAGGCTACTCCATGTTATCGAATACCCATGAGGGTACGTTAGCCTCTGATTGGATGAATCAGCAGGGCATCGCCTATTTCGTGGTGAATTATCGGTTGCCTCAGGGTGACCGCACAAAACCGATGGGTGATGTGATGCAGGGCATCCGCATTGTGCGCGACTCTGCTCAGGTGTGGGGTATCAATCCTCACGATGTGGGTATCATGGGATTCTCGGCTGGCGGTCACCTGGCATCCGTTATCTCTACCCATGCCGACTTCGATGTGCGTCCCGATTTCTCAATACTCTTCTATCCCGTCATCTCGATGGTGCCTGAGGTGTCGCACAAATGGTCGTGCCTTAACTTCCTGGGCGAAGAGGGACTGAAGGATCCTGAACTCGTGCGTGACTTCTCTACGATGAATGCCGTTCGCAGTCATCTTACGCCTCCGGCTCTGATTATCTCGGCCAGTGATGACCGGCTGGTACCCTTTGTCACCAACGGACTGGAGTATTACAAGGCCATGCGCAATGCTGGTAACGAATGTTCGATGCTGGTTTATCCCACAGGCGATCACGGATTCGGATTTGGCACTTGGTTCAAGTATCACGACCAGTTGCTGATGGAGATAGCTACTTGGCTGAAAGCCCGTCAGGCTCCCAAGTCTGATGCAGTCCGTGTGGCATGTATCGGCAACAGCATCACCGACGGTCATGGTATCGATATGCGTTCTGCCTATGGCTATCCAGCCTTGCTGCAGAAGCGGTTGGGAGACAACTACTGGGTGAAGAATTTCGGTGTGAGTGCCCGTACGATGCTCAACAAGGGCGATTATCCCTATATGAACGAGGTGGCATGGAAAGACGCCCTCGCCTTTAAGCCAGATGTAGTGGTGATCAAGTTGGGAACTAACGACTCGAAGGGTCATAACTGGCAGCACGGCGCTGAGTTCCGTCAGGATCTGGAGCAGATGATTACTGCGCTGAAGGCTGCGTCGGTGAAGCCGCAGATCTATCTCTGTACCCCCATCAAGGCAGAGAAGACGACGTGGGATATCAACGACTCGATTATCGTGAACCAGATTATCCCCATCCAGCAGCAGGTGGCTAAGAAGTACGGTCTGAAAGTCATCGATCTTCACTCGCTCTTCGAGGGCGGTGAGGCGCTGATGCTGACAGATGGAATCCACCCCAACGGGAAAGGTGCCGAGCGACTGGCTGAGATCATCTCAGAGAAGATTAAATAACAGGTTATGGCCAAAAAGATAAAAGACAAGAAAAGAGATAGTATAGACTTCGGAAAGTCGAGGATTGATCCGCTGTTTAAAAGCATCTTCTATCCTACGTTGTTATCAATGGTGTTTGCGTCATTCTTTACTGTCGCAGACGGAATTTTCGTTGGGCAAGGTGTGGGCAGCAATGCGCTGGCGGCTATCAATATCGTCTCGCCATTGTTCTTGATCACAACGGGTATTGCACTGATGTTCGGCGTAGGAGTGTCGGTTGTGGCAAGCATCCATCTGGCACAGAACAACAGCAAGGCCGCAAATTTCAATATCACCCAGGCCTTCTATGTGGCTACGCTGCTAATGACCATTATTTCCATCGCTGTTTATTTCTTCCGAATACCGTTCTTACGGCTTTTGGGAAGCAGTGATGCCCTGTTGCCATTATGTGAGGACTATCTTCTCACCATTCTTCCTGGCTGTATCTGCATCATTATCCAGATGATTGGCACCTTCGTCATCCGACTTGACGGATCGCCAAAGTTTGCTGCTTCATTGGAGATTTTTCCAGGCTTGCTGAACATCTTCCTCGACTGGCTGTTTGTGTTTCCGATGCAGATGGGTATTGCCGGTAGTGGTATCGCATCATCAATCAGCTGTGCCGCTGCCGCAGCAATGGTCATCTGGTATATGTTCTTCCGTTCTCAGACCGTCAAGATCTGCCGACTGAAAATCAGTCAGACCAGCTTTTATCTCACAGCACGCAATGTAGGCTATATGGTTCGCAGCGGCTTCTCCTCTATGCTTGGAGAACTGGCAATGTCCATGATGTTGCTCACTGGCAACTACGTCTTTATACGAGAGTTGGGCGAGGATGGTGTGGCTGCCTTCAGCGTGGCCTGCTATCTTTATCCTATCGTGTTCATGATCAACAATGCGGTAGCAGAGTCTGCCCAGCCTATCATCAGTTTCAATCATGGCGCAGGCAATAGATACCGTGTGAAGAGAGCTTTCAGGGTTAGTCTCAGTACCGCTACCATCTGTGGCGTATTGTCAACAACGTTTCTCACATTGGGAGCCAAACCGCTTGTCGGCCTGTTCCTGCAAGCTGGCACCAGAGCCTATGAGATCGCTATAGCGGGACTCCCGTTGTTCGCTTATTCTGCCATTTTCTTTGCCATGAATATTGCCATCATCGGCTATTATCAAGCCACAGAGCAGAACACTCGCGCCACGCTGTGTATGCTGTTCCGAGGTCTGATATTCCTGATTCCGGCATTTATCCTGATGCCTATGTTTATCTCCCCACAAGGCATGTGGCTCGCCGTTCCCGTCACAGAATGCATGACGCTGGGAGTGATACTGTTGACAAATAAGGGCATCCTAAGTCGTTAAAAATAATAGTACTCGAATGAAGCATATTCTTACTACTCTTCTGCTCAGCCTCCTGACAGTAGGAGCGCAGGCACAACAGAACCCTCGTCTGGAGCGTTGCGGCAATAGCACTGCAAGGATTGTTGCCAACGGCAAGCCCATGCTGATGATTGGTGGAGAGCTGGGCAACTCGTCTGCCTCAACGCCAGACGATGTGAAACGCACTTTTTCGCATCTCCACCAGATGGGACTTAACACCGTACTCGTTCCCCTGTCATGGGAATTGATTGAACCCCAGGAAGGAGCATTCGATATGAGTTCACTCGACACCATCCTGAACGAGGCAAGGCTCAACGAATTGAAAGTCGTACTGTTGTGGTTTGGCGCATGGAAGAACTCGATGAGTTGCTATGCGCCCGAGTGGTTCAAGCGCGACTTGAAGCGATTCCCGCGAGCTCATACACCCGAAGGCAAACCTGTAGAGGAGGCTTCTTCTCTCAGCAAGAATGTGCTGGAGGCAGACAAGCGTGCCTTCTGTCGCATCATGCAGCATCTGCGCGATCATGATGCCCAAGAGCAGACGGTCATTATGGTGCAGGTGGAGAATGAGATAGGTATGATTGAGGTGCCTCGCGACTATTCGGCTGATGCTACACGGATGTACCAAAGTGCTGTGCCACAACAACTGACCGACTACCTGAAGAAGTATCAGAAGTCGCTGCACCCCTATCTGAAGGAGAAGCTGCAGTCCAAGGCTCAAGCTGGTGCCAACTGGCCTCAGTTGTTTGGTGATGACATCTATACCGAGGAGATTTTCCAGACGTGGACTTATGCGACCTACGTGGAGCAGATAGCCAAGGCAGGGCGAGACATCTATAACCTGCCGATGTATGTCAATGTGGCCCTCAACAGCCGTGATCGCAAGCCAGGCCAATATCCCTCAGGCGGTCCTTTGGCTCATCTCATAGATCTCTGGCATTGCGGAGCACCTTCCATCGACGTGCTTGGTGTTGACATCTACGACAAGGGCATCAAGTCGTGGCTGTCGAAATATCACCTTCCCAACAATCCGCTCTTCGTTCCTGAGATACGATTGGACGACAAGGATGCGATGTATGCCCTCTACGCCTTCGGGCATCATGGCGCTATGGGATTCTGCCCGTTCAGCATCGAGGACTATCCCCTCACTACGGCTACCAATGCCAACGACTGGAAGCAGATGGATCTCTCGCAGGATGACCAGCTCAACGCCTTCTCTACTGTCGGCTCATCGCGATCACCACTTGTCGCGTCCTACCGGTTGTTGCGTCAGGCAGAACCATTGATCCTTGAGCGGCAGGGCACCAAAGACATGGATGCCGTACTTCTCGACAACGAACAACGAGAGGCCGAAATCGTTACCCCCGATGGTATCCGACTCACCGTCAAGCACAGTTACACCCTTGGATGGGAACCAGGTGCCAAGGATGCAGCGTGGCCTGAGACGGCCTGCATCATCCTCCGTCTCGCTAAAGAGGATTATCTGGTCATCGGCAGTGGAGTGGTTGTCACTTTTTCTCCCGCAGAATCGTCAACCAAATGGCAGAAAGGCGACAAGCGCATCGGACTGGCAAAGTGCGAAGAGGTGGAGATTGTTGATGGCAGACAGCAAATTGTCCGCCACCTCAATGGCGACCAGACGCATCAAGGCCGTCATGTGCGCATACCTGTAGGCGCATTCCAGATACAGCATTTCAAATTATATCGATACTGAGTCAATACTCACTTCAAGCTCTTACTTGCTGCCAAGCCGGCCAGGCGACCATTGACCACGATGTCGGCCACACCATTTCCACCAAGACGGTTCGCACCATGCAGACCGCCTGTCACTTCGCCAGCGGCAAAGAGCCCTTCGATAGGCGTGCCGTCGGCTCGTAGCACCTGCGTCTCCGTATTCACGCTCAGACCGCCCATCGTGTGATGAATGGCTGGCTCCACGCAAATGGCATAGTAGGGGGGCGTCTCTAAGGCGACTGGCATAGCTGTGGCACTGCGTCCGAAGTCATCGTCGCGACCCGCTTCCTGCCAGGCGTTATATCGGCTCACGGTCTGCACGAACTGATCGGTCGGGATGTTCAACAGACCCGCCAACTCCTCCAGCGTAGAACCTTCGATGAGCAGATGCTGGTTAGCGTAAGTCTCGATGGATGCCAGCGACTGGCGCACCGTCTGATCGAAAACCAGCAGCGCTTCTTCCTGCGACTGTGCAAGAATGGCGGCAGACACCACGTCGCGCGTGTCCATTTCGTTGCAGAACCGCTGACCCTCATGGTTCACCAGGATAGCACCGTTGCCACGCACAGCCTCCGTGATGAGGATATGATTGGTAGCCTCTGCAGTCGGGTGAATCTGAATGTTCTCCATCTGTATGGTCGTACCTCCGATGGCTGTCACCCAGTCGAAGGCATCGCCCGTAGCACCGGGATGGTTCAACGTCGCAAAGCCGCTGAGCGAAGGCTGCAACTTCGTCACCATAGCGAGATTGGCCCCGAAACCGCCCGTAGCGATGATGACCGCCCGAGCCGTGAGCCGATAGCTGCTGCCATTGGCATTCTGCACACTGACACCTGTCACGCGACCATCTACAGCCGTCAGCAGCCCCGTCACCTTGTTTGATGTCCTTATCTCGATATTTTCCGTCTGACAGGCCGTGTTGAGCACCTTCATCAAGTGCGGACCGATGGCCGAGCCGCCCTGTGGTCGATGTGTGCGCTTCACGCTGCTGCCACCCATCAGTCCCACGTCAGTCAGGTCGGCACCCAGTCTCGTCAGCCACGAGATGGTGACGGGCGCATTGTCCACCAGATTCCATACCAGCGACGGAATGTTCTCGTTCTTGCCGCCACGCATCGTGTCGTCGTAGAACAGTTGTTTCGTGTCTTCTATGCCGAGACCTTTCTGGATGTCGGTCTCAGCGGCGTTGATGCCACCCGTCGAGTAGTTGGTGTTTCCTCCCAGGATGCCCTGCTTCTCCAGCACCACGATCTTCAGCCCTTCATCCGTCTCAGCCGCAGCCACAGCCGCAGAGAGACCTGCACCGCCGGCACCCACCACCACGATGTCGCACGTGCCGTCTTCATAATTATTCTCTGTGCCAGCAGAAATCCCCATCGATGCCAGCATGGCAGCATTGATCGCATCGATCACACCTGTTGATGTCAGTGTGGCGCCAGAGATGCCATCCACCTCCAAGCTCATCAAGTCGGTCCTTCCCTCTGCCTCTGCCACGATGTCGTTAATGGCCTCCTGGGCAAAGACCGATTCCGACTGGCTGACGACGGTCACCTGCTCTATTTGATGGTCTTTCACGACCACCTTGACGACAATGGTCCCGCTACGCCCCTCACCGGT
>JAEEGH010008170.1_pt1 | contig 24855 bp, 19 predicted proteins | sample 9134181 | NCBI WGS metagenome assembly JAEEGH01 (sample SAMN16246544, study PRJNA631951) | gut metagenome | biome: gut microbiome; feature: rumen; material: DP-attached | host: Bos | place: Iran: Karaj | collected 2018-10
AGGCTCTGACCCTGACTGATACCGTTATCGTGAAGGCAATCGCCATCAAGAATGGTGTATCCAGCGAGGTAGCCTCTAAGACGTTCACCAAGAACGGCAGTGGCAACAACGGCGGTGGCTTCGACACTGGCAGCTAATCAGGAAGGAGGTAGCGTATGACGAAGAAAGAAACGCTCAAATGGACGCTGCAGATTCTCGCATCAATCATCTCAGCGGTACTGACAGCTCTTGGCACGACCTCGTGCATGGGGTATTAGAGGTGAAAGGTGAAAAGTGAAAGGTGAAAAGTGAAACACCAAATCTGAAAGGAAATCCCCGGTAGTTAAGTCTATCGGGGATTTGTTATTATGCGACAGATTCCGGACGTCATGGGGCGATTTGTCGCATAAGTATCTATCAGTCGCAACTACTTCGGATAAAAGTCGGCGGAAAATTTGTCCACCTCCTGAAACCATAGTACCTTTGCGCTCGTCGTTATGACGGCAGCGTATTTCAATGCAGATAAAAAAAATAAGGTAATTATTTAGGTGATTTCCGATTTTTTAATTAAATTTGCAACCAAATACCGAAAATTATAAATAAATACAACATAAAATTATCGTGTTATGGCAGAAAGTAATAACAGTAAGAGTAATAAGATTACTTTGAAAATCTACATCCCGGAGGATCCGAGCGTACAGGCGACATTGAGCCCCGTGGATGGTGAAAAGAACAAGCTAGACTGTCTGGAGCTGAATATCGGCTCCAGCGAAACAGAGGGGCACATCATGGCGATCTCCGACAAGACAATCTTCAATGTCAACATCAATGACATCAGCTTCACGAAGAAGATGTACAGTCCGAATGAGATGAAAGTGGATCTGCACATCAAGAATGTGTCAAAGGACTCAGATGTGGTCATCAGCAACAAGCAGCTGGAGAGCTTCTTCCTGACAAAGAAGGTGGTGGCTATATGTGACGACAACTCCAACGATCCGCTCTACAGCGATTATTATGTACAGAAGATTGAGCCGACATTCATGGCAGAGGACCTGTACGTGACGCTGACCATCTGCAGCCCTGACTATCAGATGACCATCGACGAGAACTGCCACTCGTTTATGGCCCAAAAGCTGAGCCAGGTGATGGATGGACAGAAGGACAGCTTCGTACTGCCTTACAACACCAATACCAAAGTGGACATCGACCACTCGCAGATGAAGCACGTGGTGGTTGACAAGCAGGAGCATATCTTCCCCTATCTCGTGCAGTACAACGAGAGCTACTACGACTTCCTGAAGCGCATCACCAACCGATGGGGCGAGTTCCTCTATTATGAGGACGGCAAACTGCACGTGGGCTATGACAGCGAGGCGGCTCCCACCAAGGTGGACAACTACTACCGACGCACCTACGGTGCCATCGACGCCAAGGCAGCAAAAGACAGCGGCAAGGGGATTCACACACAGGCAACACAGGACACGAACACACTGGAAACCATCCTGAAGAAGGGTAAATACAATACCGTCAAGGGCAAGATCAACTCGTTCAAGGACGAAGAGCTGAATCCAGACAAATATATCATGGGCAAGATTGCCTCGCTGCTGAACAGCAAGGGATCATTCGGTGCCTGGACGATCAACACCGTGGTTGACGACCTCATTGACCTGGCTTCGACGACCTTCACATCGGACAAGTTGAACGACAACTTCGACAAGACTTATTTCAATTCACAGAAAATCAATGATGAAAAGGAACACTATAACGGAGATGGAAAGGAGTACAACGAGTTCACGGAGCATAAGTCAATCCTGACCTCCACCGACTATCTCAATGTGCTGCACTCTGAACTGACGGCCGGATGCGAAACGGTGAAGTTGGAATTCCTGACCACCTACCCCAACCTGAAACTGGGACAGACCATCGAGGTGGCTGGCGAGAAGTATCTGGTGACGGAGCTGAAGGGATACATGAAGACCAGGATAGAGAATAAGGATGGTAAAGAGACAAAGGTCAACATGATCTATTACGAGGCTACGGGTGTGGCCTTTACAGAAACGGGATTCTTCCCGCCATATCTGGAGTCGGGACACATCAGGAAGTCGGGCATTCAGCACGCTATCGTGGTGGATAACCAAGACCCCAAGCGCGTCAATCGCGTCAAAGTGAAGTTTGACTGGCAGGGCGAGAAAGATTCGACACCATGGCTGATATTCACCCAGGGGGCGGCTTCATCCAAGGCCGGTATCCAAGGCCGCCACTATAAGGACGAGAAGGTGCTCGTGGGGTTCATCAACGGGAATGTCGAGCGCCCCTACGTGATCGGTGCCGTGCCCGAAAAGACACCGACACCGCTGCTGACGGGAAGTGCCACCGTAATGAGCCCTGCAGGACATGGACTACGCGTCAGCGACGGTCGTGGCGCAGGACTAACGGCCTTCCTTGGCAGCATCACGCCGGGACTGAAGGCCATACAAGGCTTGTTCCCTGATTGGGATATGTTCGAATCCTTTAAAAACACCAAGCGTTTCGAAGGTGACACAGAGATTGCCGACTACTACGGCATCTACAGTATCAAGGGTTCTACCGACAAACGTAACATCACCATCAAATCGCCTTGGGGCGACGTGAAGATCAATGCCTTTACGGGCATCACGGTGTCGGCTCCCAACGGTGACATCAAACTGCAGGGTAAGAACGTGACCATCGAGGCTGGTAACAACCTGAAGCTGGTGTCGGGTACGAACATCAAGAACAAGTTCTTCAGCCGCGCCGGCTCGGAAACCGGCGAAAACTGGCTATCCATGATGGACGATGCGGCCATGATCGTGGCCAAGAAGCTGCAGGCACTGGCCATGAACCCGTTTGACCTGAAGGTGGTGCGCAATATGTTTGATGTCGTATGGAAGCCTCAGGAGGGTCTGCTGGAGGTTCAGTCGAACAGATTCCTGAAACTCGAGGCTGGCGGCGCCAAGGCGGGCTATCCGGCCTATAACGACTCCTATAGGAGCAAGAAGAGAATGGAGAGCGCCTTAAAGAGTGGAGCCTTGACAACCTTGAAGATGGGATCGTCGATGGCGGGCCTATTGCACAGGATTGACCCCTGGGTAAATGACCTGATCAAGAACTACATGGAGCTCTACAAACAATGTGTCTCTAAGAGACAAAGCTATGTCCATGCTATGGCGCTACTGTCAATGTATGCTAACCTAGGTGAAGCTTCTGTCTGCAATGGTTATTTGGACATTCGTAATAAGTTTTGGGATAAGGGAAAGAAGAAAATCGAGGAGGCCGACCTGGAATTTAACAATGATTTGGTAGGCAAAGATGATAATTCCTTTGTTCATCCAATGCTGTACGAAAGATACGGAAACAGGGAAAATGTAATCAAAAAGCGTAAGGAGTTAAGACCCAAAGTCGTGGAAGCGGCTAACGACCTGCTGAAGAGCATACAAAAACTGCGCCAGGTCAAGGTCGGTAAGCATACGACAATATGGGATGTCGGATACTTCTATGGATTTGCCACATGGAATGTGCCTAAGAACTTTATGGATGCATTTAAGAAGGCTGTTGCATTAGACAATCTAAAAGGCACTTATTATTATAGGATGCTGAAGGAAGAACCGGATCAAAATTACATGGGCCTCACAAATGAATTTGTGGATATTCTGAACGACCATAACCATAAGTTGGCACTGAAGCGCAAAATAGCTGTCAACCTGCTAACTGGTTGGGACATCAAAGAATTTAACGATCCTATTATACCAGCTGATATTCAAGAAAACGTTATACCCATGGCTCCTGCAACTATCCCTCAAAATGAAGAACAATTGTTAGACGCCGCTTGCTGGGGTGCCTACGTTGAACGTCTGACATTTAAAAATATACCCGCCCTTGAGAGAGACCTACACGCGGTGGGCATCGTAGCTGCGAACTGGTTAGACAATATCAGTTTTTGGAGACCGGCCATAGAGTATTACAGCTGGGGCAAGGCTAAGAATGGTAAGATACTGTTCTCGGATAACCAGACCTATCAGTTGGGACAGAATATCGAGCCAGTGGCTACCAAATATAATAAAGGCAAATACAACAAAGCGCAGCTCGGCGAAGATGCTGACCAGAAGATTGACGAGTTCATTCGTCCTATACGTAAAGCCTTGAGAAATCTCGGAGCGGTGGCTGTACAAGATAATAATTTGGTAATTCTCGGTAATGATGAAGAGAATAATGAGAATAATAATGAAAATCAAGGACAATAATTAAGGATTAAGAATATGGCAGATTATATTTTCAGTGAGTGGAAACAGACGCTGGACGATTTCCGGCAGAGTGTTCAGAAAGACCTGGAAGAAATACACCAGCAGAAGGTCGAGATACAGCAGCTGAAGGCTGACATCTACAGCAAGATTGATGGTGGCCAGTATTACCGTGACGAAAAGCGCATCGTGATTTCTGCGCCTGAGATCGTGATCGGTAACGTAGACTACAGCGGCGACCTGCTGGGATGTATGGGTAAGGTCGTCATCAAGGGCAGTGAGGTTGACCTCGAGGGTGCCGGCAGCAACGGTGCCATCGTGAGCCGCGCGCCAAGCATCAGGCAGATAGCGGTCGATCCTGGTACCGACGGACTGGAGAACGTGGTATGCGAGACATCGGAGATCGTCAGTCAGGCATGCGACATCGTGCTGCAGAGCGACAACGCCACCGACGCCTTCTCGCAGACACCAGTACCGGCTGGGCGTGGAGGCATCAGACTGCATGCCACCACCGACATGGTGATAGAGGCTGCCGTATCAGCCGAGAAGCGCCAGAAGGATATTGAGGCAAGCATCAAGCAACTCGAAAGCCAGATCAAGGAATACGAGAAGGATGTGGAGAGCCAAAAGAAAAACGTTGAAACCTACTTCGACAACATGCAGAAACTGCTGGAAGAGGAAGACAAGGTCAACGAGAATGATATCTTTACCGGGCGACTGGCTGGCGACGATCTGACGGACATCCATGACTATATGGACAGCGTGATGCCCTCGTTGTATCAGGCTACCACGAACTTCATATTCACCGTATCGAAACTGGCAGAGGCCAACCGTAAGAAGAAGGCCCTGGAGACGGAAAAGGGCACCATCAAGACGGGCGACGACTTCAAGAACAACACGACGGGCGCCTCGATGAGGATTGCTGCAGAAAACATCAGCGTAGCCACTACAGACGGCGACGGCAATATGCACACCAACGACGAGGCTGGCTTCAGCGTCAGGACACCGTCGATGAGCATCAGCATGATCAACGACAAGGGCACACTCACTGAGGGCAGCGCCTTCAACGTGAGCACAGAGAACGTCACGTTCTCGACCCTGAACTTCTCGGAGGACGCTAAGGAGCAGACTGCTACAGGATCGGTAACCCTGCGCTCGAAGGACGTCAGGATAGAGGCCATCGACTATGACCACGACGGCGACGACAAACCTTATAAGGAGAAACAGCTGGCTGCCGAAGGCAAGGTGAGCATTGCCGCCAAGACCGTAGAGGTATCGACCGCTAATCCTGCGAATATCAAGGTGGACGACGAGGGTAAGGTCACCGGAGGTGAATACAACGGTGAGGGCGACGTCATCATCCGCTCGAAGACCATGACCGTAGAGAGCCTCGACTACGAGGTGAAGGACGGCAAGCTCGAGACCAAGGCACTGACGAAGGACGGCAAGATAGCCGTGCGCGCAGAGAAGATGGACTTCCTCGCTGCCGACGCCGAGGGCAAGGCCACAGGATCGATCTCGGTGAACGCGAAGGCCGTCAGCGTGAAGTCGATGGATGTGGACAAGGAGAAACTGACCGACGACAAGCTGGCCGCAGGCAGCTCGATGATACTCGTATCAGAGAAGATGTACGTGGGCGCGAAGTCGAAGGACGTGAAGAGCAAGAAACTACAGGCCGTCAGCGAGGAGATGGGACTCTTTGCCGCCAAGACCTTCGAGGCCCAGCAGGGCGACGGCAAGGCAGCACTCCAGCTCGATGGCGGCAACGCCAATGTGGGTGGCAGCAAGACGGGCGTCTTTGGCGATACTACCATCAACGGCAAGACCGAGATGAAGGGCGACCTGAAGGCACCGAAGGCCGTCATCGACAATGTCGAGGCCAAGTAGTCGTTCAAGTCAAGCAACATCAGCGACGGTATCGCCGTACCAGGTGCTGGCGCTGCTGGCAAGCTGAGTGCGAAACTGAAAGCCGAAGATGTGGCATGATCATTAAGAATTAAAGATTAAGAGTTATGAAAAGAGCTATCGTTAACGAGTACACATCGTTAGAAGAGAAATATTCAGGATTTGTAAACCAGCTGAACTACCGCTTGATGAACCTGTGTATCAAGGCAGAGGAGGCATCCTTACTGCCTATCAAGGTTAATGTGGACGGTACGTCGGCTAATCTGGAGAATGTGGCTACCTTGGCCAAGAAAAACGACTACGAGTTTATCGTTGTGCCCAACTATACCGACGACATGGACAATATAGCCCAGAGTATAGCCATGATACATCCCGAGTTTAAGCAGACCGTTGACAAATGGGAGGTGGAATCGTTGAACCAGAAGCAGGAGAAGGTCATTAAAAACGTGCCCTTTATCCAGCTGACGATGCCTGAGGTGAACGACGACCGTTACGACCTTCTGAAGGAAACCACCGACCTGGCCTACGATGACTGTAAGGTACGCATGGAAGCCGCCAAGGTCAAGGCTACTGGCGAAGTAGAAAGGCTTCTTGCAAACATGACTGAAGACGAGGCCGACGAGGTGAAGAATGCCTTTGAGCAACTCTCGGAAGAGTGGGAGTCGAAACGTGATGACATCCACGAAGCAAAGATCGAAGAGATTGACAACGCCTATAACAACTGGCTCGGCGAAATAGGCAAAAAGGAAATTGCCAGAATGGAGGATGAAGCGGCTCATGGTCATCAAGTTTCCACAAGAATCAACTTGAATGACATAAATTGAGTCTTGAATACAACTTTATGGAAATCAGATTTGCAGAACAAGGCAGACGGCTCGTCATCGCATTTATCGGCGATCTCGACAATGAAGCAGCCCCCGAGGCTGAAAAAATGCTGCAACGTGTTTTCGAACAGAAAGAATATGATATCCAATTTGACTGTAGCCAGCTGAACTACATCTCCTCGAAAGGACTTCGCTTGTTCATTAACCTCTATAAGCACCTCCGCGATACAGGCAAACACGGCTTTATTACGAAGATGAACAAGAACGTGAAAGAGGTCCTCTATATAAGTGGGTTCCTGACACTCTTTGAAGAGATAAAATGACCCAGAAGTTCCGCTCGTTCTCCAATCGTTTGACACAGCGCATCGTGTATGCCGTGTTCCTGACGATGGGTTTCATCGCAGTCATCTCATTCTTTACGGCTAGGAACGTGATGATCAGCGAGACGGAGGCGCGCTATTTCAGCATCATGCACCTCATCAACGAGAAGATTGAGAAGTCGTTGGTGGAATATGTGGTAGCAGCCCGTAACGTGAGATACGAGATGGAACAACGTCTAGACTCCCCCGAGGCGGTCATGACTACCCTGAAAGAAGAGATGCAGTTGAATCCGGTTTTCTTGGGATACGGTGCCGCCTTTGAGCCCGACTACTACTCCCATTGGGGGCACTGGTTCGAGCCTTATATCGTCAACCGTGGAGACAAGCTTCCTGTACTCCTTCAGATTGGCTCTTCTCATCACGACTACTTCTCGACGGAGTGGTATCAGAAAGGTAAGAAGGCCACCAACGGTGTGTTTGTGGGGCCCTATTTCGACAATACCGGAGCCAAGGAGATGGTCGTTTCCTATGTACAGCCCATCCGCGACCATGAAGGCCGTGTAGTAGGCGTCATGGGTGCCGACATTGCCTGGAAGTGGATGCAGGAAGAGGCTCGTAAGATCGAGCACATGAGTAACCACTCGGGGTGGCTCGACATCAGCTCGTGGTATCCCGAAGACATTATGTACCACACCTTTATTGTCAATTCCACTGGCAAGTATATCCTGCATCAGGAAGAGAAGCGCATCCATGGCGACAATTTCTTTGACGACGCCATTGCCACGCGAGACACCATTGACGACCATATCTGCCGTGAGATCCGTAATGGTCTGGAAGGCATGGCCTACATGAAGGTTGATGGCAAGATGTCGCTGGTGCTCTATCACGCCATCGACAAAACCGATTGGGCTGTGGTCGTTGCCGTCCCTGTGAGGGCACTCTTTGCCCCTGGACTTATCTTCGGTCTCTTTGTCTTTGGCCTCATCCTCATTGGCGTTTGTATTATCTACTGGATAAGCCATTTCACCATTCGCCGTTCCACCCTTCCACTCCAGTTCCTGGCGCAGAGTGCCGACGAAGTAGCGAAGGGCAACTTCAATACCCCCCTGCCTGACATCAGTCACAACGACGAGATCCGTCGTCTGCGCGACTCGTTTGGCAATATGCAGCATTCGCTGACCTCGTATATCGAACAGTTGAAGACCACGACAGCTGCCAAGGCATCCATGGAAAGCGAGCTCAGTATCGCCAGCCGTATCCAGATGTCGATGCTGCCCACCAAATTCCCTGAGCGCCATGATGTCAGCATCTTCGGCAGTCTGAAACAAGCCAAGGCCATAGGTGGCGATCTATACGACTTCTTTATCCGCGACGGGAAACTGTTTTTCTGCATCGGCGACGTGTTAGGAAAGGGTACGTCTGCTGCCATGCTGATGACAGTTACCAGAAGCCTCTTCCGGGCTTACTCGGCCAACGACAACAAGCCAGAAACCATTGTCGCTCAGATCAATAAGACAATGAGTGAGAACAACGAAAACAGTCTGTTTGTCACCCTCTTTGTGGGCGTTCTCGATCTGTTGTCGGGCAGGCTGCTCTACTGCTCTGCTGGTCATGAACCACCATTGCTTATTAGCGATAAAGCCTCAGTTCTTCCGTTTGTTCCTGCCTTCCCCATAGGGGCTTTCGACGATGCCAAATATCAGGCACTGGAGGCCTTGATAGCCCCAAACACCACCTTGTTCCTATTTACCGATGGACTGAATGAAGCTATCAACACGAGCAAGGAGAGGTTTGATCGAGAATCTATCATGGTTGTGGCTCATCAGGCTATCGCTGACAGACAGTTGTCGCCTCAATCGTTGATTCAGCGAATGGAAAAGGCAGTAGAGACCTTTGTCGGCGAGGCAGAGCAGAGCGACGATCTGACAATGCTCGCCATCCAGCGTCTATCCTCAGACTCCATTTGTCTAAAAGCCTTATCAGAGGAATATCCACGTATGACAGCATACGTGAAAGGACTGGCAGATGCTGTCGGGCTCGACACCTATAGAGCCGGAAGGTTGCGTCTGATGATAGAGGAGACCGTAGGAAACATTATCGACTATAGCGGTGCGACAGAAATCACGCTGACAGCCCATGTTACTGACCAACAACTCTGTGTCACCATCACCGACGACGGCCAGCCCTTCAATCCTACGACTGTGCCCGATCCCGACCTGAGTGTACCAGGTGAAAAGCGCAAAGCCGGAGGCTTGGGCACGATGCTTATGCGAAAGATGTGCGATAGGATTACCTATCGTCGTGAGGAGCATCAAAATGTGTTGGAAATGTACGGCACTATTTCGTCTGAGTCTTTGGCCAATTCACCAGATACAATTTCTCTGTAGCGCGCGTGAAGGCGGTATAGAGCCAGTGGATATAGTCGGGGGTGAGCATGTCGTCTGTCATATAGCCCTGATCCAGATAGATATGCGCCCATTGGCCACCCTGGGCTTTGTGGCAGGTGACGGCATAAGCGAACTTAATCTGAAGGGCGTTGTAGTAACGGTCGCTCTTCAGTTTTTTGATGCGTTCTGCCTGTAAGGGTATATCAGCATAATCCTCGAGTACAGCATTGTAGAGCTGTTCCTGTTGCTCGCGAGTGAGGGCTGGTGCCTCTGTGGTCAGCGAATCGAGGATCACCATGGTCGTCAGCTCGTAATCATCGTAATCAGGCAGCTGCATGGTGACTTCGGCAAAACGGAAGCCATAAAGCTCATGGACATTCCTGACGCGCTGAACCACAGCGATATCCCCATTGGCAAGAAAGGGAATCTCTTTGGACCCCTCCGTCCAGAAATAGTTATTCTTGACGATCATCAGCTGGTCGCCCCTGCAGAGTTCCTCTTCACGATCGAGCACCGTGTTACGAATGCCCTGATTATAGATGTTCGCCCGTTTGTTGCTCCGTGTGATGACCATAGTCTCGTCGAGCCCCACCCTGCCATAGCTGGAAGCCAGCGACTCAATCAGCTCGTCGCCAGGCACCACCTGTATATCGGCAAAGCCCTCGAACCTGATACGAGGCAGTTCGGTCATCTCATCATGCGTAATCATCTGACGGATCATCGTGGCGTTCCAGAGGATGCCCGATGCTTCACTCTGGCGCAGCACCTGATTCAGATCACACTCATAGACCTTCATCCCATAGCAGCGTAGCACATCGGCCATGAGCGCAGGACTCTCATCCTCGCCCACTGGGGGTAACTGGGCCTTGTCGCCCACCAGCACCATACGGCAGTTCTGCCCGTTATACACAAACTGCATGAGGTCGTCGAGCAGGCAACCGGTACCGAAAGCAGAATCACCATAGCCTTGATTGGCTATCATCGATGCCTCGTCTATTATAAATAAGGTATCACGATTCAGATTATCGTTCAAGTTGAATCGCGACAGGTCGCCAGCCGATTTCTGTCGGTAGATGCGACGATGGATGGTATAGGCAGCATGGCCAGCATTCAGCGAGAACACCTTAGCCGCCCGCCCCGTGGGAGCCAGAAGAATCAGTTTCTGCTTCAAGGCCATCATCGCCCTGACAATGGCACCTGCCAGCGTGGTCTTGCCCGTACCTGCAGAACCACGGAGAATCATCACCACATGATCGTTCCTATCAGTCATGAACGCAGCAAACACATCGAGAGCCTGCGCCTGCTCCATGGTTGGCGGCACTCCAAGGGTTTGCAGAATACGATATTTCAGCTCGTCTTGAATCATTCTGCCTGCAAAAATACAAATTTTTCACCACGAATGGCATTGTTTACAAGGAAAATTTGTAATTTTGCACGCAGTTATGCAAATCAACGACAAACAGACGAATATCATCCTGGCTTTGGTGGCTGCCGGACTCTTGGCGATATGCGTCGCAAGTGTCTGGAGTAATGGATAGAAGAAAGATCACCATCCGCATCGGGAAAAGCTCGCTTTCCTTTACGGCGTACGATGTCACCGACACCGCATGCCCATTGCGTTTTGAACCCTATATCGTGAAGGGAGGCATCTCAATGCCTGCCAATCTCCGTGAGGCCTTCAAGCATACGGAACTGATGGTCTCTGACAGCCACATCCAACAGGCTCAGGTAGTCGTTGACACCCCATCGCTTCTGGTTCCCGTAGAACAGTTCGAAGAGCCCCTCATCGAGACGCTCTTCAACCACAGCTTCCCTGTGAAGGACGAGGAGAAGCGCTCTGCGCTTTACAACGTATTGCCCACCCTCAATGCCGTCTGTATCTTTGCCATCAACAAAGATCTGCACAAGGTGCTTTGCGAGCGCTTTGAACAAGTGCAGTTCATTCAGGCGATGACGCCCGTATGGCATCATCTCCACCAGCGCAGTTTCACTGGGCATCGCAACAAACTCTACGCTTACTTCCACGAGAAGCAACTAGACATCTTCAGTTTCCAGCAAAACCGTTTCAAGTTTGCCAACACCTTCGAGGCTGCCCAGCTTAACGACGCACTTTACTTCCTGCTCTATGTGTGGAAGCAACTGCGACTCGACGCCCATCATGACGAGATTCACCTCGTGGGAGAGATCCCAGAGCAGGACACCCTACTACAGGAGCTTAAGCGATATGTACAGAAGGCTTATATCATCAATCCTGAAGCCGACTTACAGCAGGCATCTGTCACTGACATAGCAGGTATGCCTTACGACCTCATGACGCTGATTACCAAAGGAAGGTAGAAATGAGAATCATTACAGGTAAATATAAAGGACGTCATTTCGACATTCCACGCACGTTCAAGGCAAGGCCTACTACCGACTTTGCCAAGGAGAATATCTTCAACGTACTGATCCAGTATATCGACTTCGACGGAGCGCGAGCCCTCGACCTCTTCTCAGGTACAGGCAGCATCAGTCTCGAACTCCTCTCACGTGGCTGCAGTCAGGTGGTCAGCGTCGAACTGGATCGTGATCACTACCGTTTCATCCAGGATTGCCTGAAGAAACTCGGAGATACGCCTCAGGTCCTGCCGATCCGTGGTGACGTGTTCCGATTCGTCAAATCCTGTAAGCAGCAGTTTGATTTCATCTTTGCCGATCCCCCTTACGCCTTGAAAGAGCTTCCCACGATTCCCAGTCTCATCTTTGAAAAGGGGCTCTTGAAAGACGATGGCATCTTCGTCTTCGAACATGGCAAGGAACACGACTTCTCCTCCGATCCCCATTTTGTGGAGCATCGCAGCTACGGCAGCGTTAACTTTACGATTTTCAGAACAACGGAGAAAGCATCCTTGTAATACTTTCCCACAGGCGGGTCAGGAACGAACCCTTCATCCTCTCTTTCACTTCCGGCAGCAGTACAGACTGCTCCAGATCGTTCAGGAACACCTCCTTCATCCTCAGAGCCAACTGCTCGTCGTAGAAGAACATATTCGCCTCGAAATTATTCTCAAAACTACGGAAGTCGACATTCGTCGATCCACAAGTGCTGATATTATCGTCGCAGACCATCAGTTTAGAGTGCAGGAATCCGGTCTTGTAGAGATACACCTGTACACCAGCCTCCATCACCTCGCGCAGATAACTGCGACTGGCCCACTCCACAAAGCGTGCATCACTATTTAACGGACAGAGCAGGCGCACGTCGACGCCAGCCAGTGCCACCGTCTTCAGGGCAAAGAGGGTGGGCTCATTAGGCAGGAAATAAGGTGTCTCGATATACAGGTAATGACGGGCATTAAGGATCATTCGCACGTAACCTTGCAGAATCTCAGGATAGGGCGTCACGGGGCCACTCGTTACCACCTGTACCAGACAGTCGTTGTGCTTTTCGGCACGAGGATAATACTTACGGTCGGAGAGTAGTGTACGATCTACGAAGTACCAGTCCTCCAGGAACGCGCGCTGCAAGGCCATCACCCCTCCGCCTTCTACGCGCAGCATCGTGTCGCGCCAAGGCATCGAACCTGTACCTTTCACATAACGCAGGGCGATATTCATGCCTCCGATATATCCCACACGGCCATCAATGACGATGATCTTACGGTGGTTCCTGTAGTTCACCTTACTCGTAAACGAGGGGAAATGTACAGGCATGAACGGCATCACCTCGATACCCTCCTCGCGCATGCGCTCAAAGAAGCGGCGACTGACGTTCCAACAGCCCACATCATCGTAAATCAGTTTTACCTTCACGCCTTCATGGGCCTTATCGATCAGGGCATCGGCCACCAGACTGCCCAGTGCGTCCTCAGCAAAGATGTACATGTCGATATGGATATGATCCTTGGCCTTCTTCATGTCGGCCAACAAGGCCGTGATGAAGCTGTAGCCATCTGTATGGATATCCACCAGATTGTCCTTGAATGGCAGCGACATGTTCTGACTGATAAAGAGATCGATCAGAGGCATGTGTTGCTCGGGCAGTCGCAGATTCTGCTGTTCGGCAAACTCGAGCATCGAGCGTTTAGCCAACTGGTTCATGCTCCGTTCGCTCACATAGCGCTCCTTACGGGTGTTGATGCCGAAGAAGAGATAGAACACGATGCCCGCCACTGGTACGAAGTAGATCACCAGGGCCCAGGCCATCGTCTTGGCAGGCTGACGATTATCAAGAATCACATGGATCACAGCCAGAATGACCACGATCTGATAGATGACAAATATGATATTCAGCCAACTCATCACTACTTAATGTCTCTTCCCAGTTTCTTCGATACGGCATCGTATAAGCTCTTGATACGCATATACTCCTTCATCGTATCCATATAGTTGTCCTTGCTGGTCTTCAACTGAGCCAGCAGTTCCTTCTCACGGTTACCCAGATAGTAATATCTGAAGTCGAGCACCAGATGGAGCACATGCTGCAACAGTCCGTTCTCGCGCTCCTTCAGTTGGAAGCCCTTGCCTAACTGATGACGATCGATGGCCAACGCTGTTGCCAGCTCACTGATCTGATAGTCTGGATGGTGCATGAAGTAGGTCTCTGCCTTGAAGCCCTCCTCTCCACTGTGCTGTGCAGCCTCAAGCAGGATTTGCCCATAACGGGGATCGTGGAACTCCAGTCCGTCAGCACCCAAGTCATAAGCGATATACTGAGCCACTGTCAGATTAGTTTTTCCGCCGTCTTCCGTCTCTACATCTTTATAGATAACCTCCTCACCATGACGAATCACAGCCTGTACCAACAGGCGCTCAACCTCTTTCGTCTGTTCGTCGATGCTGTGCAGGCCTACGAACTGAGGCTTGGCAGCTGCCTCTGGGTTCTGCTCTTGATTTCCCTGTCTGCTCTTCTCTTTTTCTTTCTCCTCTATGTCTTTGGCAATCATGCCGTTCATCGAGTTCAGTAGCGTCTGTTCCTTGATACCCAGTCGCTGTGACAACTCGCTCAGATAGGTAGAGCGCAGAATCTGGTCTGGGATAACGGAGATGCTCTTCACGATGCCTCCGATAGCCTCGGAACGCTTCACGGGATCATCGACATTCTCCACTGTCAGTCGTGTCTTGAAGGTGATGAAGTCCGTTGCGTTATTTTCTATATAATCCTTCAGTTCGGTAGTCGAATGCTTCCTGGCGAACGAGTCAGGGTCATCCCCGTCAGGCAGCAACAGCACCTTGATATTCATACCCTCTGCCAACAGCATGTCGGTACCTCGCATGGTTGCGTGGATACCAGCCTCATCGCCATCATAGAGCAACGTGATATTCTGTGTAAAACGCCTGAGCAGTTTGATCTGATGGAGTGAAAGCGCCGTACCAGAGTTGGCAACCACGTTCTCCACTCCACTCTGATGCATGGCTATCACGTCGGTATAGCCCTCCACCATGTAGACACGATCCTCCTTAGCGATGGCTTTCTTCGCCTGATAGAGGCCGTAGAGCTCACGCTCCTTGTGGTAGATTTCCGAATCGGGCGAGTTGACGTACTTCTGCTGTACGCCTTTGGTTCGCGAGTCGAGCAGACGGCCTCCGAAGGCCACCACCCTACCACTCACGTTCAACCAGGGGAATATCACGCGCCCGGCATAACGGTCGTGAAGCCCTTTCTCGCCCTTAATGCAAAGACCCGTCTTCTCCAGATATTCAGGTTTAAAGCCAGCCTTTTGCCCAGCGAGGGCCAGGGCGTCGCGCTTAGGTACGGCATAGCCCAAATTAAACTTCTCGATGATATCGTCACGGATTCCACGACTACGGAAATACTGCTTGCCGATGGCGATTCCGTCAGGGTCGTTCTTCAGCAGGTCGTTAAAGTAGTTCATGGCCCACTCGTTGAGGACGAACATCGACTCACGGTCGCTCTGTTCTTTCTTCTCCTCGTCAGTCAGTTCCTTCTCCTGAATCTCAATATTGTATTTCTTCGCCAGCCAGCGCAGCGCCTCAGGATAGGTAATCTGCTCGTGCTTCATCAGGAAGTTGATGGCCGTGCCACCCTCGCCACAGGCAAAGCACTTACAGATCTGCTTCGATGGCGACACCATGAACGAGGGCGTCGTGTCGTCGTGGAACGGGCACAGACCCTTATAGTTCACACCCGCCTTTCGAAGCGTCACGAACTCTCCCACCACGTCGACAATGTTCGTGGCCTCCATGATCTTGTCTATCGTCGCCCTATCAATCATTTCCTGAGGTAGTTGGCAAGGGGTGAATGGATGGCGCGCAAGGCTGTTGCCACACTGCGGGCATTCATCTGGGCACCCAGCTTAGAGGTATGCGTATGGTCGTGATTGAAGTATTTCGCAGCACGCGCCTTACTCTTCTCCTCACTCGACGAGTGGCACTTCTTCTCAAGGAAATCGGCAGAGATATTATGTACGTCTGCAAAGGCGACACCCGTCTGGGCAACGACCTCACGATACCACTGTCCATAAGAGTCGTTACGACGCTCTATCTTGTTTCCTGGCCACTCATTCCGAGGTGTCAGAGACAGGAGGATGGGCGTAGCTCCCTTCTCCATCGTGTCATCGATCATCTTGCGCAGATACCAGCCGAAGCTGTATACCAGTTCGTAACGCCCGTCTTTCTCCATCTGATAGACGTGGCAGGTATCGGCAGCACTGGCGATAACCCCTCGTTCCTTGGCATCAGTGATGGAGCAGATGTCGTTATGGCCGAACTGGATAAGCACGAAGTCGCCTGGCTGGAGGGCATTGTAGACACGCTCCCAGCGACCCTCATTGATATAGCGACGCGTGGAACGACCTGCCATAGCCACATTCTCCCAAGTGATCTTGGCTGGGTCGAAGATCAGACCTGCCTGCGAGCCCCAGCCCCACATGCCGTCTTCATCCTGATCGAAGTTCTTCACCGTCGAGTCGCCTGTGATGAAGACCATCGGCTTACCAGGTTCCCTGCCCTCCCCGTAGGCTGGCAGTTCTACCCCTGTCATCATAGCCTGCAGGGGCTTGAGCTGTGGGTTATGCGAATAATAGAGTCCCTCAGCAGCTGAACGGGCATTCAGTTCTGCGCCATAGGCTGAGGTATGGATATGGTCGCCATAGAAATGGTATTTCTCCTTCCAGGGACTGAAGCGGTCGATCTTGGCACCCGAAATCTCATTGAGGTCCACGAAGGGCACACCCTCTGTAGCTGCGACATACGAGGCCCACTGCGTCTGAGGCTTACGGACGATGCGCCCGTCAGGACCATAGGCATCACGGGGCGTGAGCGACATCAGGATGGGGTTGGCACCTGCCTGACGGATATCCTTGATGTAAAGGCGCAGATAATGGCCGTAACTATAGACGGTATCAGGTATCTGCTTACGCTCGTTGAAACCTACGATCATCGTGTCGGGGTCTACACCGTCGATCACGCCTCGCGCACGTTTCTTATCAAAAAAGTCTGCCTTATCGTTATGACCAATGCTCACAATCACCCAGTCGCCTGGCTTCAGAGCCTCACGGACGGCTGGCCATAGGTCGGTATAGAAGTTACGGGTAGACATTCCCCCCAGTGCCTGATTCTCCACGGAGATCTTCCGCCCGTCGAAATACTTGTTGGCAAAGTACCCCCAGCCCCACTGACCGTTCGAGCCGTTACCCATCGTGCCATTGCGCATTGTCGAGTTGCCGATGAGGAAGAGCACGGGGTTCTCACCCTGTCGGGTCGATCCTGGCGCAGGACGGTTCATGAGGGCCTTGGCGATAGAATCGGGCGTATTGTCGATGACTTTCTCCTCAACAGCAGGAATAGGGAGGTTGTCGAAACCTTGGGCTGACATCTGGGCAGCACTGGCAGCCAGTGTCATAAATAACAAAAACTTCTTCATTTGTATCATTTGACTCTATTTTGCATGCAAAAGTAAACAAAAAGATTGATAAAACCCCACTAATTAAAAAAAATTATGTATCTTTGCAGCATTAAAAGGATTTTAAAACCAATAAACTTTTAAACATTATGGCGTTTACAGAAACAACAACAATGGGTTATGGCACCCGAGTAGGAAATTCGTTTAAGGCAATCGGCAGCGGAATACTGCTGTTTGTCATCGGTACAGCCCTCCTTTGGTGGAACGAAGGCAGAGCAGTGAAGACAGAGAAGATGCTCGACGAGGCTGGCAGCAAGTACGTTGAGATGGAGAATCCCAACAAGAAAGACGCCTCGCTCGACGGTGAACTGATTTGTGGTACCGCCATGGCCACCACCGAGGATTCGCTGAGCGACGCTCAGTTTGGCATCGGTGCCAAGGCGATTGCCCTCCGACGCTACGTAGAGTACTATCAGTGGGTGGAGCATGCTGAGGAGAAGACAGAAGACAAGCTGGGTGGCAAGCAAGTGACCACCACAACCTACACTTACTCGAAGCAGTGGGTGTCAAGTCCCATCCAGTCGAGTGAGTTCCATGATCCTGCCTATCAGAACAAGAACATGGTGCTGACCACCGTAGACAATGCTGAGCAGTATGCTGAGAATGTATCGTTCGGTGCCTATCAACTGAATGAGAGCCTGATCCACAGCATCTCTTCGCGTGAGGCCATGAATCTGGCGATTGCTGAGGATCTGCTGAAGCAGTTCGACAAGAGCACACAGGCTGCCTATGAGCGTTTCTATGGTGTGCAGAAGAGCATCAGCACCAAGCAGCAGCCGACGACACAGCAGCCTGCTCAGTCACCTGTTATCCCCGACTCTATCCGTGCCTTGCTCTCCGACTCTGCCAAGGCTGTCCTCGACTCTTTGCAGGCTGTCAACGACTCTATCAACAGACAGATGGAGAATGCAGAGAACAAGAAGGATCTGGAGTATATCCACGTGGCCAACAATATCCTCTACTTCGGACGTGTGCCTGGCTCTCCTGAGGTGGGCGACGTGCGCGTGACCTTCGAGAAGGTTGTTCCTGCCAAGGTAACGGTGATGGCTGTTGTCGACGGCGATAGCTTCAAGCCATTCAAGGCCAAGAACGGCAAGCGCTTCCAGACCCTCGTGATGGGCAAGAAGAGTGGCGACGAGATCATCGAGGCCGAGAAAGAGGCTAACAACATGCTGCTCTGGTTCTTCCGTATCATCGGTATCGTCATGGTCATTGGCGGATTGAAGGGCATCTTCGGCTTCATCGAGGCCATCCTCAAGGTGGTACCTTTCATCGCTGGCATCTTCGGATGGGGCATCGGCGTCATCTGTACGGTCATCGGTATCGCTTGGTCGCTGATTGTCATTGCCATCGCATGGCTGTTCTACCGTCCGTTGCTGGGCATAAGTCTGCTGGTATTGGCAGGATTCCTCATCTGGGTATTCGCCTTCAAGGGTAAGGACAAACTGAAGGAGCTGGCCTCGAAGACCAAGCAGCCAAAGGCAGCACCGGCGGAAGTATAATATCACTTCATAGCGACAAGACAAAACGACATTATGGCAGATTTCAATGAAGTAAAAGACAAGGTCCTCAAAGGCTGCGGATGCTTGGCCATCAGCACCTTTGCGATGATAGTTGTCCTGGGTATCATCGGCGCTTTCGTAGACGACGATGAGGAGACGGACACCACCGACAATACGGCACAGAACACAGAACAAGTGGAGAAGAAAGACACCGTGATCGTGAACGACCCCCTCGAGGGCGACCCTTACGAAGAGCTCAACAGCCTGATTGGCCTCGGCTCCGTGAAGAAAGAGGTGCGCTCGCTGGCCAACTTCGTGAAACTGCAGAAACAGCGCGAGGCTCAGGGACTGAAGAACGCCAAGGTGTCCTACCACCTCGTGTTCTACGGATCGCCTGGTACGGGTAAGACCACCGTCGCCCGCATCGTCGGACGTATCTACAAGGATCTCGGTGTGCTGAAAAGGGGACATACCGTCGAGACCGACCGTGCAGGACTTTGTGGCCAGTATGTCGGACAGACAGGTCCCAAGACCGACAGCATCATCATGAAAGCCCTCGATGGCGTGCTGTTCATCGACGAGGCCTACGCCCTCACCCCCGAGGGTGGCAATGGCAACGACTACGGTCAGGAGGCTGTGTCCACCATCCTCAAGCGCATGGAGGACTACCGTGACCGTCTCGTTGTGATTGTCGCTGGCTACAAGGACGAGATGCACCGTTTCATCGACTCCAACCCCGGCCTGCGGTCGCGCTTCAACCGTTACATCGACTTCCCCGACTACTCTGCCCAAGAGTTGAAGGATATTTTCAAGATGTATCTGAAGAAGAACCAGTACACACTGGCACCCGACGCTGAGGAATATCTCTCGGAGAAGCTCGACTATGCCGTGGCACATAAGGACCGTAACTTCGGTAATGCCCGATTCGTGCGCAACATGTTCGAGAAGTCCATCCAGGAGCAGGCCAACCGCCTCTCGAATGTCAACAATGCCACCAAGGCGCAGCTGACCACCCTCACCAAGGAGGATATCGGAAACGCCTTTAATCCCTGAAAGGTCACTGAGCGATGCCAAATCCGTCACCATTCAAGCGAGGTTGCGGCTGTCTGCTGCTCATCCTGGGGGCTGTGCTCATCTGCGCAGCCGTCATCTTCGCCTTGGCATCGTATGTGGCTGACGAGCATGCCGGCAAGGAGAACGAGGCGCAATGGGAAGTCTACAACCAGCAGATAGCCGCCCTCGACTCCATCGCCGACGAGGCCGTGCGCGACTCGATAGCCCAGGAGTTGCCAGCCCCCCACATCCGTCAGGGAGGCTTTGCCACGCTCTTCGGCTTCTTCTTCGGATTCATCATCGTCGTCATCGCCCTCATTCCGCTTGGCATCGGCGCCTATCTCTACGCTAAGAACAGAAAAATAAAGACATGAAGAAATTACTGATCGTCGCCCTGTGTGCGACAGCCCTGATGCTGAGTTGCAAGAGCAAGGGCAAGGTCGAAGGCCCCACGAAGGCCGACACCATCGCTGCCGTCATCGACAGCATCATCGAGGAGAACGATACCACCCCCATGCCGATGTTCATCATGGGCACCGACGGGGAGGGTTATCTGCAGGTGCTCTACTGGAGCCATATCGAGGAGCCTCAGAAGACTGACGACAACGATAGCTGGTATGAGGAGTACAGGCAGAGCTGGGCACTGCAGGAGATGTTCCGTCGCAATATCGCCGACTATACCAACCTGCTCTCAGACGACGGCAAGGTCATCAAGCTGAAGTTCGTCGACGAGGTGCTGAAGGATCCCGATGGCAACCGTCCCAGCATCGGCGAGCGTCACGGCCGTAATACCATACCCTCGCTCTGTGCACGCTTCACCTACGCCAATCCCAAGGATAAGCTGGAGGAAACATGGAAAGGCAGCGTCATCGTCACCGATAATTACCTGAAGTCGCGCAAGCGCCTCAACATCGAGTACGACCAGAGTGAGTGGGACAAGCCCAAGGCGCTGCCCGACTTTGCCGTGAAACAGCTCGAAAAGCAGTATGGCATGAAAGTGGAACGCATGCGCTTGTGCGCCACGATTGGCGGTCGCTACATCTGGGGTAAACTCCAGTTCAAGGGCGAATACAAGAATGCCCCCAAGGATGAGTACGACAAGGATCGCAAGTCGTCACTGGCTCTCGACGTGCTGATCGACAGCACCAAGGTCTATGTCAACGAGGAGATTGGCATGTACGACGAGCAATGGGGCGCCGGCTGGAATGCCGACGATGAAGGCGAGTACGTGGGTTGCCAGATTCTCGAGGCGTTCGAGGGTCCCAAGGGCTTGGAGCTCTGCTTCGAGCGCGACGCCCCAGAGAGCTCTGCCGTCGGCATGTTCTACATACGTGGCGGACAGCTCATCAAGCACCTCTACGAGACCTATCACAACATGATCGACGAGGAGGAACCCGTATGGAAGAGCGACCTCGCTGAGATGGAGAAGATGGTCATCAAGACGAATCCTGGCGAATACAAAGACCTCCACTTCACGAAGTGGACACACGTCTGGATTCCCTATGGTCCCGATGAGGTCATCTGGATTCACGACAAGAAAGACGAATATGGTGCTTTCTTCTCACGCGACGACAAGGGCCAGTTCCACCTCATCGCCATGGAGACGCCACGCCAGAAGCCCTCGAAGGTCAGCAAGGACAACACAGGCTACCTGGTGCTCTCAGGCTCAGCAGGCGGTCCTGCCACCTTCACAGAGATGATCGGATTCAAGAACGGCCAGCAGGCCGATCACTTCACCGTCCTGAAGATTGCAGGCGAGATCGACGAGTGCAGCCATAACGGCAAGACTATCTCAAACGAGGAAGGGCAGGCTTTCCTCAACGGCCTACCCGAGATGGAGAAGATGGAGTTCTATGGGCACGACACCGAGAATCCTGAGCAATAATGATAAACCCTCGCCAATCGGCGGGGGCTTATTCTTTTCTAAGGCTTCATAAAGACGAAGTAGACAGCGGCTACAAGACAGAGGGCTGCTGCTGCGTGGTTCCAGTGCAGCTGCTCGTGCTGGAAGATGAAGTTGGCAATGACTGCAAAGACCACCAGCGAGATGCACTCCTGGATCACCTTCAGCTGCACGAGATTGAAGGGACCACCGTTATCGATGAAGCCAATTCGGTTGGCTGGCACCTGACAGCAGTACTCGAAAAAGGCAATCATCCACGAGAAAGCGATGACCAGATAGAGGGGCCAGTTCGAGGAGATGCCCGACTGTTGCAGGCGCAGGTGTCCGTACCATGCGAACGTCATAAACACATTGCTCATGATGAGCAGCAGAATCGTATAAATACCGTTTGTCATATCGTCTTGAGATTTTGGCTGCAAAATTAATCAAAAATTTAATTATAGGACACGGAATATGGATTTTTTTATTAAATTTGCACCATCAATCAAAACATCGACCCAAATGAGAACGACAATCCTATCCCTGATTCTGCTGACCGTCGCCGCCTGCATGCGGGCAGAGGTTCAGCTGCAGAACTCCGAAGTGAACAGCCAGTGGCGCACGAAGACCATCAGCGTCAAGAATGGCGGCCAGTCACCCGATGTCATCAAACTGCTTCGCGCCTTCAACGAGGCATTGCCTACATGGGTGGTAGGCGAGGTGCTCAAGCAGGCCGATCATCCAGCCAAGGGTACGCGCCAGAGCGGCACGGCATCCATCTATGAAGACGAATACGACTTCCGTATCCTCATCGACCGCAAGAACGGTTACGCCGATCTGGCCTCTGAGACCGATATCAACCAGATGTCTGCCTGCATCTGGCGCAAGGACAATGGGCACCGCATCTTCGCCGTCAGCCTTTACGAGCAGCACGACATACCCCAGAACCTGCTATGCTGGTACGACTACGACCCTCAGACACAGACCATGAAGCCCGAGAAGAGTCCGCTCGACGATTTCCAGCCCGACGTGAAGGGCACTCCCATCAGCTGGGACCTGCCGATGAAAGGCACCGACTTCACCATCACCGAGTATTTCATCGGAATCACCAACATCACCCACGTGTATAAATGGGATAAGAAGCAGTTCCATCTCGACCACTCGGAGTTAAACGACTTCGAATATAAGCTGGCTGCCGACTCAGAGGCAAAAGAGCGCATCAGCGGAGGGCGTGGATGGTCACACTACTGTCTTATCAACCTCACGGACAACGGCTATCCCGCCATGGCCTTCTGCAACTTCTACGAGGGCGAGATCGGCGACGTGATGCTGATCGGAGAGTTCAAGGGCGACCGTGTGGCACTGGGCACAAGTTCGAAGGATGGCGAGAAGCTCAACGTGTTCACCCTCCCCGACAGCAGGAAGGGTGACAAGCGCGTGGCCGTCGTCCATCGCGACATGGCAGGCGGCAAGTTCTATAACATCATGCTGGGCAACCTCGTGCAGTTCCTGGTGTGCGACCTGCCCGACTTCGCAGGCGGAGGTGAGAACAAGGTGGAAATCACCGCTGGCTTCGGCGGACCTGACGAGACCACCGACATCATCAACGAGCTGGGCGACTGGATCGACCTCTCCAAGTTCTACCGCTGGAGCCCCTTCACCATCCGCGAGGGCGAAGAATGACCTCACCATGATGTGCCTCCGACTATGACAGCAGATCGGGGACATAGGAGTTCCTTGCGCCCCTTCGCGCTCCAACGCTCCAGCGCTCCAGCGCTCCATTTGGTGTTTTCATTATTTGTGCTTCATGTTGAAGTACTATATTTATATATATGAAGTACTATAATGAATATATGTAATATATTAATATATATAGCTTAATATATTATATAACTTAGTATATAATTTAATATATTAATAATTTATATATTACAATATATATAAATTCAATATTATACTATATAGTCACACGATGCAGCATCAGGAATCACAATGGAGCGTTGGAGCGTTGGAGCGTGGAGCGCACTGCTGATTGACAATCGTTGGGATGAAGATTGGCAGTCGTTGGGAAGCGGATCGGCGATCGTAGCCGACTAAGGGGAAAATCAGGGGGACTGATGCTAATGCAGATGAGGATCTGAGAAGAGGTGGACAAATCGATTTGCTGATAGATAGGAAAGACAAAACTATCAGCGTATGCGAAATGAAGTACTCTGGCGGCGAATATGAGATAACAAAAGCATATGCCAACCATGTAGAAGAGCGTCTGCGGACATTTAGAAAAGTAACGAACACGAAGAAATCCTTTTCAATAGTTTACGTTACGCCCTTCGGATTATATAATAATATGTACGCGAGAAAAGTCAACAAACAGATAACGGCAGACGATTTATTCAAAAAGAGCTAGAACAAAAGACGAGGTAATTTATGGACGAAAAGATTTTTTCAGAATGGAAAGAGGATAACGCAGAATTATATGCCAAGTTTAAGGTTGACCTGGAAGAACAGCTGAAGAAGCCATACCACCAGACCATCTTGGATATGAGTGAAGGTAATATAGAACCATTACAGTCGGTCATAGCTGATATTTCTGACATTATATCCAAGGACGGCATTGACATAGATCCCCTAATAGAAGGTTACTGAAATAACAAGAATTGTCATAAGATAGAGCTGTATTCCACTGAATTTCACAGGCTAACTTTTTCGCCACGAATTTCACCTGAATTTCACCATAGGCAAAAGAAAAACGAGCTACATCTCTGTAACTCGTTGATTTTCAGTGTAGCGGGAGCCGGGATTGAACCGGCGACCTCATGATTATGAATCATGCGCTCTAACCAG
>JAEEGH010008171.1_pt1 | contig 24849 bp, 22 predicted proteins | sample 9134181 | NCBI WGS metagenome assembly JAEEGH01 (sample SAMN16246544, study PRJNA631951) | gut metagenome | biome: gut microbiome; feature: rumen; material: DP-attached | host: Bos | place: Iran: Karaj | collected 2018-10
CGGCATCCAGCGTGTTGCCATTGTCCTGCAGACGGATAAGTGACGGAAGCCCTCCGTTAATGCCATCATAATTCCAGCCACCGGTCCTCACAAACAGGTCCTTGCCCAGCTGGTGGAACCAGCCGTTCAGGAAGGTGGGCTGCTTGAAGCCGTCGTCCATCCCGTCCGGTGCACCGGCCTCCAGAGTCCATTCGAACAAGGCGCCGTCGCTCTTGCGGACCAGGTAATGGGCGCCGTGCCGGTCATGGTACTTGGCGCTGAAATCATTAATGATCTTGGACAGCGCATGACGCGCAGACTTGTTGCCGTCCGTGGGATAATTATTCCATCCGCCCTTCACATCGTAATGGCAGTTGGCAAGCCACAGCCAGCCTTCGCCCACCGGAAATACAAAGCCGGGGGAAATGATAAGATTGGCCTGGATGGTCTCGGCCACTTCACCGTCCTCCCCCTCAACGTCCACATTGTAGGACACCTCCACCATAGAGCCGTCTTCAGACACCGTATAGAGGGCCTTCGGGCCCACGTGTATGTCGCCTTCGGCCTTGGTAGCCGGGCCGCCTTGGGCAATGGCCAGCATCCTGGCGCCGGAGATATTCGCTTTACGGAAAGTGACCTTGGCATTTCCTCCGTATCCGTCTTTGTTGCAGGAGACAGACAGGAAGGCAGCAAGCAGCAGGGCTGCAAAAAGAATCTTTTTCATACGTCTTGGTATTTTGTGCAAAGATATTCCATCCGAATGACTCTCTCGTGGCGGAATCCACCACAGCGTAAGCCCAATACATAAAATCACAATATTATGTGATTTTTCTCTTGCGTAATTGATTTTTATACTATATCTTTGTAAAAATCACAACATATTGGGATATGAGTAATATTGGGCAGCAAATCAAGGAAAGACGAAAAAGCCTGAAAGTCACGCAGCGTCAACTGGCGGAACTGTCTGGAATAGGGATCAATACGCTTACAAAGATTGAGCGCGGAGAGGCCAATCCCAGCCTGAGCATTCTGAATAAAATCCTGGTCACGCTGGGCCTGGAACTGACAACAAGCATTAAACGCATTGACTGATGAGACAGGGACTTGTATATAACAACGGCCGCCTGGCCGGAGTACTTTCCGAACTGTCCCCCTCGGAATATGTATTTCGTTACGAAGACGGCTATTTTGCCGACGAGAAAGCCCCGGCCATCAGCCTCACACTGCCCAAACACAGCCAGGAGTACCGCTCGGGATACCTGTTCCCCTTCTTTGCCAATATGCTTTCTGAAGGGCATAACAGAACAGTGCAAGCCCGGATACATCATCTTGACAAAGACGACGATTTTGGTATTCTCCTGGCCACCGCACATACCGATACTCCCGGAGCCATAACCGTTAAAACAGTATGACCAGCATACCCTTCAGCCGATACAGCCCCACGCAACTGCGTCAGTTGACCGGCGGCATCACCGTCTCGCCCAATCTCACCTTCGAGAGTCCCTCGAAGGAAATCTCCCGCTTAAACGACAATCGGGGAAGAATCTCACTCTCTGGTGCACAGAGCAAGTATTCCGTTGTCATCCGGGATGGGCGATTCCAGCTGACAGAAGACGGGGAACAAGGCACGCATATCCTGAAACCCGCCATTACCGATTTTGAGCATTGCACCGACAGCCCGGCCAACGAGCATCTGACTATGCAAATCGCAGAGCACGTTTTTCATATTGAGACCGCTGCCAACGCCTTATGTTTCTTTAAAAACGGGGATGCCGCATATATTACCCGCCGTTACGACGTAGCTTCCGACGGGACAAAAATACAGCAGGAAGACTTTGCCTCCCTCGGGGGAATCTCAAAAGATCGGTACGGCTCCGATTACAAATATACCGCACTCAGCTATGAGGACATCGGGCATCTCATTAAGCGATTCATTCCGGCCTGGAGAATTGAGATGGTCAAGTATTTCGACCTGATCCTTTTCAACTTCCTGTTCTCCAACGGAGATGCCCATTTAAAGAACTTTTCTGTTGTGAAAAACATCGGCGGAGACTATAAACTGGCACCTGCTTATGATCTAATTGACACTCAGATTCACCTCCCCGGCGACAGCATCTTTGCCCTCCAGAAAGGGTTATTCGCCGATGGACGCGCGTTCCCGCTGGGCATAGGCAATAAGGACTTCCACGCGTTTGGGATTGCGCTGGGCATTCCGGAAAAAATCGTGACAAAAGAATTGGAACGGTTCACGGCCGATTATCCGGAAATCGAAAGTATGGTCAATGCCTCTTTCCTGTCAGAGGAGTCCAAACAAAACTTCTATTCGCACTATCACACCCGGCTGGTATCTTTTCTCCGGGCGTAATTTGTAGCAAGACGCCTTGCAGGCATTCCTAATCCGCCTCGACTACGTAGGGGTACTAGACCGATTACTATCTTGGATTTGCCGGTATTTCAGTCGTTGTAGATGATCTTTTCGATTTTGTAGCGCGTGGAAAGGGTGCCGCTGTCGTAATGACCGTTCACGCTGATGCCGAAAAGCGGATCGTGGATCCGGTTCCCCGGAAGGCCGCTGCGGAGGACTTTCAGCCTCGGCGTGCCGTAGCGTCCCTCTTTTTCCCAATAAATGACAGTAAAATCGTGGTCCACGGCGCTTTCGTTCGTCATCTTGAGCTCCAGATACCAGTCCTTGTCTCCCGGAATGGGGTAGTGGCGCTCGAACTTGCATCCGGGAGGGAATTTGTTCACAATGTCCGCGTCGCATTCATCGTAAATGTCCGGAGCGACGGGATTGGCCGGCTCGGCATAGGTCCCGACAGGCTCCGGCGCAGCTGAACGGCTGTCTTCCAGATAGTCCAGGGCGCTGAATAGCATTGGGGTAAGGATCCCGATGGCGAGCCCCAGCGCACTGCCGCTGCCGCCCCGGGATACGGAACTTGCCGCACTGACGGCCCTTGCGGCCGGAATCACTATGCGATGGTCCCCGGTCGGTTTTGAAAACTTCTGTCCGCTGATTTCCTCCAGCTGGCCGAGGGCGGACGTCGCATGGGTGCCGGTGTCAAACTTGGACTGGGCTCCAGCCGCCAGAGAAAGGCAGGCAAGAAGCGCGATGGAGATAATCTTTTTCATCATTGTATCAGGTCAAGGTCCTTGAGCGAAGGCAGCGAATAGCCCTCGGCCGCGGGGTTGTCGAAGCTGAAAGTCTTCCCTTCCGCCGTGGTGAAAGTGATGCTTCTGAGCGAGAGCATATCGTTGAGTATGAAGTACTTGGCTGAAGCGAGAGCATCTGGAGAAATACTGTCGAATTCAGCCTTGAAAAGCGGCGCATCGGAGCGGGGAACGTGGATTTTGTAAGTGTCCTGGAGGATTTTGTCCACGGAGAAAACGAAGGTCTCCGCTTCAGGATCATAGCGGCTCAGTATAAGGCGGGCATCCTTGCCGATTATAGCCGCTGCAAAGGCCTTTTCGGCCGCAGGAATCAGGGAGGCGATGTAGCCTTCCGTCCGGGACGGATCCTTCCGGCGAGCCTCAAAATCGGCCGCGGATTCGAATTCTCCCTTGGTCCATAGCTTATAGTGGTTCCAGGTAAAGACGGAGAAGGAGTTCTTGGGATAGAACATCACCAGCAAGTCGAACATATCCTTATTTCTCGTAAAGGGGATCAGTTCGTGACCTTTGTGGTTAAGCAGCGCGCGCTCGTTTCCACGCCCGGCTACAATGGCAAAGGGAAGCCGCAGGTTCCCGCTCACGTAGGCGTTGAAACTGTAGGGCGACAGGCCGTCGTACTCTTCCGGAAGGATCTGCCGGCCGCTGCTTTCCATCATTCCCCACTTGCTTCCGGATTTACGATAGCACCAGGTATCCGGGGCTGTGGGCCAATAGGACAGTCCGCCATAGACAGTAGGAAGGGCTTCGACCCCATTGTCGCCACGAACTCCCCACTGTCCTCCCTTGCTGACATAGAGCCAGTTGGCCTCGGCCCATTTTCCTCCCCACTGACGCAGCGAAGCGGTCAGGAAAAGGGTGTCGTACTGGATGGGGACCACAAGGCGGGCATCCGAAGACATCGCACCCCATTCCCCGCCGGTCTTGACTGCGACCACATCGCCGTGGGCCCGGTAGATTACCGCATCGTCATAATGCTCCGGCGTGCCTTCGATGCGCTTTCCGCTCTGGTCAATCCAGCTGAAGAAACCATTCTTGTCCCTCACGAGCATCTGGGCTTTGTCCCCCTCGGCACTCCCGCAGGCGATGATTCTGCAGTTGTAGTTTTTGAGAGTCTGTTTCCATTTCCCGTCCACCTGGCAGAGGGCTGAATATCTGTTTCCCTTGTTGAAAATGACCAGCCCTTCAGAGAGCCGCCACATATCGTCGCAGCGTATCGGGCCATAGGCGAGAGTGGCGACATAATACTTGTCACTCTTGCGAATCTCCGCGATTCCGCACCAGATTTCGGGCGTGACGCCAGGGATGGCCACATTCTTCTTGACCACAGTCCATCCTTCCTCGGCTGGAAGCGTGTTCCCCTCGCAGAGGCGCTTGAAGTCCGCCCCTCCGCTAACGATCACTTCCTGGGCGGCCAGGGAAAGAGCGCCCAGCACAAGCAGGAAAGCGGCAAGGATTGTCTTACGCATAGCCCTCTACAGATTGATGTGAAAGTCCATACCGACAGTCCAGCGATGCAGCGGGGTGGAACCCTCCTGAGCAAGATTCAAAAGCCCGTATGCTGCGGTCAGCTTGAAGGAAAACCCTTTTCTGCCCACACCTGCACCGGCCTTGAGATAGACATTGAAAGGCTTGATGCCGATGTCTTTTATGGTATCCACTTTCAGCCACTTGCCTTCCTCACTCTTGTATGGCCAGTCTTTGTGCGAACTTTTTGTGGTCGACGCCAGGCAGTAGTCAAGCACGGGTCCGGCAAAGAGATTCCATCCTTTTGAGGTGCCATAGTTGAATGAAATCGGAAGCTGCAGGTGATGTTCCCGGATGTCCGTGTCATAGTTTCCCAGGGTGATGGGCTCCAGTTTGCTCTCATCGGCCCAGGCGCCCATCCCGCCAAACAGGATATCATACTTGTAGTTGAGGCCGACATTGACCATAGCGGACATACTCACGGGAATGCCGTAGATAATACCGGCATAAGGTCCCATTCCGAATCCATGGGATTTAAAGCCGTCCGGAGCCTTGCGGTTGAGAAACTCGAAGTTCATACCGACTCTTTTGTGGCGGAATCCACCACAGCGGGCTGATTTGCAATGATATTTCGGGAGGAAATGATATCTTTGCAAAGGAATGAAATGCCTTGTCCTCATACTCGCGGTGCTGGCAGGAGCTCCGCGTTTTGTAAACTACCGTGCGGCCGACGGACTGCCGTCCAATACCGTCTATGCCATCACGCAGGATGCCGACGGCATCCTCTGGACCGGCACGAGAAACGGACTGGCCAGCTTTGACGGAAGGCAGTTTCAAGCCTATAAGGAATATGGCAGGGTGAATGCCCTTGCAGTGGACAGGGATGGCCGTTTATGGGTCGGCACTACGGACGGACTGCGGTTGGATGGAGACAGGACGGAAGGCAATATCCGGGCACTGTACGCCGACAAGGAGGGCTTCGTCTGGGCCACCGTCGGAGACAGTCTGCTCCTGAAACTATCCTACAACGGCGGTATCCGGGAGGAGGCCCGATGCTTCTATGACAAACGGGACTCGGAGGGAGATTATCCTTATTATCAGATATTTGAGGCCTCCGACGGGAAGCTGTGGCTCTCCGGCCGCCTTGTCCATAACCAGTACGTGCAAGATCGGACGGCCCCGCAGGTCACGCTCCCCTCGTGGGAAGGTATGCTCTGCAACGGGAGTTATGCAGAAAAAGGCGGAAAGCTGTATTCCTTCGAGGACCATACCTCCCTCCTGCACAGCTATGAGGCTGGTGTGCCCATCCCCCTCGGCCGCCTTCCCATTGCCCACGCAAGACTGTTTACAGACCATAGCGGAACGCTCTGGGCGGCCGGATCCTATGGGCTGGGCATTGTGGACACCAACCATCCGGAACTGTCGGAGGTCTTCCGCCACGAAGCGGACAATCCGTCCAGCCTGTCCTCCGGAGAACTCTATTGTATATTTGAAGACCGACAGGGAAATATCTGGGTGGGCGGCGACAACGGCCTTTCCGTGCTGTCTCCTGCCTTGCAGCAGGTAAGGCTTGTCTCTACCGCCCAGGTATCGGCCCTTATGGAAGACCATAATGGCCGACTCTGGATCGGGACGGCGGACGAGCGTGTCTCGTCCTTGTACGAAGACAGTTCAGGTCGCGTTTACAAGGGCCTGTGGAACAATACCGGCTGGGAGGTCTGGGAAGATGGAAAAATGGTGCACAAGGACCGACTCAGCGGTCCGCTTCCCGAGGAGCAGACAGAAGCCCGGTACCTGGACGGAGCCAACTGGATTTCGGATTTTCTGGAAGACAGCGAGGGACGCTTCTGGGTCGTAAGCTGGGAAGGCGTCGGCCTCAACGAGTGGGACCGCAAGGCCCGCAGAAGCCTTCCTCCCCGCTGGCTCAGCCCCTTCAGATACCCTTCGCCGCAGCTGGACTCCAATATCTATGTCTCCTCCCGCCTGGGAAGCCGCATCATAGAGGATGCCGAGGGCAAGCTGGTCTATGCCACCACGCAGGCCGGGCTCAACATCATCGACAAAGATAATGGACTTGTAACCAAATACTTCCGGGGCAATTCCTCCATCCCGGACGACTATGTCACCGACCTCTGTCTCGGAGCGGACGGCAGCGTCTGGGCAGCCACACGCAGCGGCCTTTGGAGCCCTTCCGGAGGGCATTTTCTGGACGGGATGCTGGTCCAGTCGGTGGAGGCCGATGACAAGGGCAGACTTTGGGCCGGGACGGAGGACGGGCTATGGTTCATAGACACGGACGGCAGCACGGGACGCGTGCCGAAAGAGCTGGGCTTTCCTTCGGACATTTATGGAGAGCACGTCTCCTGCCGCCTTGCCGGCGGGTCCCTGGCTTTCGGAGGCTCTGAAGGCGCCGCCGCTTTCCACCCCGACAGCCTCCTTTCCATCAAGGCGGGCGGAAACCTGCCGCTCGGGAATCTGGTCCGGCACCGCTACCGCCTGAACGAGGGAGAATGGATGAACGGGACATTCAGCGGCTTTCAGGACAATGTCAGGCCGGGACGTTATGTTCTCCAGGAGCAAAGCTCGGATATCTTCGGACGCTGGGACCGAGGGGAAACTGAAGAGCGCGTCATCCGGATTCCGCTGCCGCTATGGCTCCGCTGGCCCTTCCTGCCGGGGTATATCCTGCTTATTGCCGCCATTATCTATTTGATAATCAAACTTCGGGAGCGCCGGCTGCTGGAAAAGGAGCTGGACAAGCGCAACCAGCTGTTTTCCATCATATCCCACGACCTCAGGACCCCCGTATCCGGCAACCGTCTTCTGGCGCATCAGCTGCTCAAACAGGTCGACGGTCTGTCTCCGGAGCAGTTGAAAAGCGCCCTTGAGGCCTTGGCGGCCTCGACGGACAATGCGTCAAACCTGCTGGAAAACCTGCTTCTATGGTCCCTGAACCAGAAGGGGATGCTGGAACCTGTGATGCGGGAGGAAGACCTGGCGGAGCTGGCGGCGGAAGCCATAGGCACAATCCAGAATGGAGATGTCATCTCTGTGGACATTCCTTCCGGACTCACTGTCCGCACCGACCGCAATATGCTCCTGACCGTCCTTCGGAACCTGCTGGACAACGCAGTGAAGGCAAGTCCGGAGGGCGTGGACCTGCACTGCCGCGGGAAAAGGATCAGAATTGCCGACAATGGTCCAGGCCTTCGGGAAGGCGACGCGCAATGGGGCCACGGTCTCGGCCTCGTGATTACCCGTGAACTTCTGGACAAGTTGGGCGCCGGGATGGAAATGAAAAATCGGCCCGAAGGAGGCCTTCAAATAACAATTGACCTATGATTAATGTCCTTCTCATCGAAGATTCAGCCGTGTTCGTGATGGGGCTCAAACTGGCCCTTGGCGCAAATCCATCCTTTGGAAGCATAGAGTCCGTAGCTTCCCCCGGAGCGGCGGTGGCCTACCTCAACGCCCATCCTGAAACAGACATTGCCGTCGTGGACATAACGCTTGAATCGGAGACCGACGGGCTCACCCTTCTGGGCATCCTCAGGGACGCCTTTCCCGGGGTAAAGCCACTCGTGCTCTCCCATTATAAAATCCCATCCTATATCCTTAAGGCCATAACCTCCGGTGCCTGTGCCTATCTGGCCAAGGACTCCTCTCCGGAGGCCATCGTCGAGGCCATCTTCGACGTAGCCGAAGGCAAATGCCTTTTCTTCGGGGAGACTATAGATTCGGAAAAGATTCTACGAGTTTTCGGCGGGAAGGAGAACCTTCAGGCGCGTAAGCCGCAGGGGCTCACGCCCCGTGAACTGGAAGTGCTTCAACTGACATCATCCGGCTACAGTAACGCCCAGATCGCATCCGCCTTGGAAATCTCCGTGAACACTGTAGACAGCTACAAAGAACGCATCAAAGGAAAATTCGGCTTTGACAGCATCGTGGAATGCGTCGCCACAGCCGCGGCCAACGGGATAGTCAGAGTTGGCCACTTTGCTTTCTGAAAATGCTTGGCTTTTTCTGAAAATTCGTATCTTTGGGGGGAAAAAGATCAGGAGATAAAAAATGAAAAGAATTATCACCGTGCTTGCAGCACTTGTCCTAACCATCTCCGCCTTCGCCCAGAGTGCGGAAGAAATCGTCGCCAATATGACTAAGGTTATGGACGAGCACAAAAACGACGGCCTTGTAATGACTATGGACATAAAGATTCCCATTCTCGGCACAATGTCAACCAGAGCCTGGTCCCTCGGAGGGAAAGTCAGGATAGAGGGGAAAATGATGGGCCAATCAGTTATTTCCTGGTCTGACGGCACTACGAAATGGAGCTATGATCCAAAGGAAAACACAATCGAAATCGAGAACGACGATCCCTCTAAATCGGAGGCCAATGACAACGCAAGTATGCTCAGCGGCGCAACGGACGGCTATGACGTGAGCATCAAGAAGGAAAGCGAGAGCGAGTGGCTGATCCTCTGCAAAAAAAACAAGGACAACAAGGAGAAGGATGACCCCAAGACTATGGAACTTACCATCGCCAAGGGGACATATCACCCTGTGAAGCTCAAGTCCAAGCTGCGCGGGGTAAGTGTTTCCCTGTACGACATCGGCTTCGATGTCAGCGAAAAGGATGTCACTTTCGACCCTTCGGCTTATCCCGGCGCAAAGATAGTGGACAAGAGACAATAAAATAGACGAGCTGAATGAAAAAAAATCTCCGCATAATAGCGGCACTGCTGCTTGCCGGAATAATCGGCGGATGCATCTATCTGGACAGCCTGATGCCCATAATCACAGGTTACGGAGCAAAGAATATGGCCTCCGCCGTCTTCGTCTCCGGCCGTGACCCCGAGACTGTTAAGGCGCTGGACCTCAATTTCTCTTTCATCAAGTTCGACCGCTTCAAGATCGATTATGAGAACAAGACGGTCACCAGCCGCTTCCTCTGGAGAAAGGCGACAGCACTTTACAGGGAGGGCTACGGAGTGACTTTGCTTCGCGGCGCCAAGGCCGGGGAGCTGAAAGAAAAGGCCTTCCCGCTCCCTCCGGAGAGCGTTCCGGCAGAGCCTCTTCCCAAGGGCGATTCCCTCGAATGCGCCGAAATGGAATCCATCGCCGAGGAACTGGTGGACGAGCGGGACTACAATGGACATCCTTTCGCTTTCGTGGTCCTTCACAAGGGGAAGGTGGTGGCTGAACGCTATGACGAGGGGATAGGTCCCGATACGAAACTCCTAAGCTGGAGTATGGGCAAGAGTTTCACCAACGCGTTGATCGGCATTATGTCCGGGGACGGTCTCGTGGACATAGACGCGCCCGTGGACATTCCCGAGTGGCAGGGCGACGGCCGCAAGGCAATCACTCTGCGCAACCTTATGCAGATGCAGAGCGGACTTGAGTGGAACGAAGACTATGGCAACCGCTCCGACGTCAACCTGATGCTTCACGTCGAAGAGGATATGGGCCTCTACGCTCTTTCAAAGCCCCTTGAATACGAGCCAGGCACGCACTGGTACTATTCCAGCGGCAGCACGAATATCGTAATGCGCTGGCTGAGGGGCAAATTCGCCTCCGACAAAGAGTTCCTCGGCTATGTACGGGAGCGGCTCTTCGCCCCCCTGGGCATACGTAACGCCGTTTTCGAAACAGATATGTCCGGAACCCCGGTCGGATCCTCCTACCTGTATGTCACGGCTATGGACTATGCACGTTTCGGCCAGATGTTCCTGGATGACGGCTGTGTCGGCGACAGACGCATCCTTCCGGAAGGCTGGGTGGAATACAGCGTGAGGCCCGCCTCGGACAGCCGGGGCGAGTACGGGGCATTCTTCTGGCTGAACCTGGGAGGAAGATACCCGGATGCTCCGACGGACACTTTCGCCTGCGTCGGCCACGACGGTCAGCAGATATTCATCATCCCTTCGAAGGAGCTGGTGGTCGTGGTCCTTGGCTATTCTCCGAAGCCGGACAGGGTGATAGATTTCAACGGCCTGCTTAGAGACATCATCGACGAACTCGACTGAAATGAAGGGAAATTTCTGGTATCACGTGATGGCGACAGCGGTCGGTATCATCTGGGGTGTGACCTTCGTCTCGTCGAAGGTACTCATAAACGCCGGAATGCAGCCGGCGGAAATAATGACGCTGCGTTTTGCCCTGGCCTATCTCTGCCTGTTGCCTTTCTCCTTCGCGGACAAGAAAGAGAGGAGGGTCTTTGCCGGCAGCGTAAAGGACGAACTGCTGCTAGTCCTCCTCGGAATCACCGGCGGAAGCCTGTATTTCCTGCTTGAAAACACCGCCCTGGTCTATACCCAGGCCTCCAATGTGTCCATACTCATAGCGACGACTCCCCTTCTGACTATGATGGCTTCGGCCATCTTCCTCAGGGACAGCCGGGTTACGCTCCGCTCGGCCCTTTTCTCCCTGCTGTCTCTTGCCGGCGTCGTCATAGTCGTCCTCAACGGAAGGATGGAACTTAACCTCCATCCCCTCGGAGACCTGCTTACCCTCGGGGCAGCCCTTACCTGGGTACTATACAGCCTGGTCCTGAAGAATCTGGACGGCAAGTATTCCGTGACTATGATTACCCGAAAAGTATTCTTCTACGGCATACTCACGATGCTCCCCTTCTTCATTTTCAAGCCCTGGGGCACTACCTGGGCAATGCTGGGACAGACCCCGGTGCTGGCGAACCTGGTCTTCCTGGGAGTCGTGGCGTCGTTCCTGGGATATGTAGGATGGAACCTGGCCCAGTCCAGGCTCGGACCGGTCTCAATGAACCTCTATCTCTACCTCAACCCCATAGCCACAGCCCTGGTCGCGGTCCCGGTCCTCGGTGAACACTTCACTTGGATTACAGCCCTCGGAACCGCACTCATTCTCGGAGGGATGTACCTGGCGATGAAGGAGTAGCGTCCACGGGGACAATCAGAAGTACGCAATCGGGAGGACGTAGGCCTGGTCCTGATTCTTTACGACCATCTTGGCGCTGACGACGCTCTCTTCGACAGTCATCATAAGGGCGTATCTGCCGGCAGTGCTGCAATGAGGAAGCCAGTATTTATTGTAATAGTTTTGCTTCGCGACACCGGAAAAACGCCGGCCGCAAACTTGGAAAACATTGATCCTCTCATCGATAACGGGATCCCTGTATGATATTCCTTTTGAGTCTGTGAGTTTACTTATGTCGAGACCTGTGGCGCCAAATATAAAACTCATATCGAGGAAAGACGGCCATATCCAAGTGGAACAATAATTCAGACCGTCGGAATATGCGACTTCGGCGTTGAAGGGATCGTCCTTGGGATTTTTTAAGTTGCCAACGATGAAGGAACCATAAAAATCGCTTTCCCAACTGAAATCGTTGACCTTCAGGTCCTTATCTGTTTTGCTGGGGTCAAGCAGAGATTGAGAGACGAAGAAATTTGCAGGAAGCACGTCGTGGGAACTTCCACAGCGGCCGTTCCTGTATACCATAGCGCAGGTAATGGCGTAGCCACGGATGTTGTATGCATTTTCATAGAGGACCCAGGCGGGCAAGAACCAGCTTGTCGGCCACGCATCCGAATTCTTCAGATCGTCCAAGTCTTCAGAGAACCACTCTCCGTTCGGTTTGGACTTGCGATAGAGACGGCTGACATTGGATGGAATCACGATGCCGTGGTATGATTTGTCATTCACGCCGGGAATACCGCCTTTGCAATAATTCTTGTAAAGCTTGTCATATTCATAGAGATTGTCTCCCACATAGGCGATAATCACAGAGGATTGCATCTCTTCCTCCTTGTAAGCGGGAGTCTCGAAAACCCCTCTCCCACGGTAGCCGCCGTCAAGATAGCCTTTCCGGAGGTTTGAAATACCGTCTCCGATCTTTGGATAAAGCGGATCCAGGTCGCATACTATAAACGGAATCGTACGCTCGCCGTTATTGACCCGGATAGTCACCGACGCATCCACCTGATTGGTGGAGGAAGACGTCACGGCGCCGGGGTTGACCCTTGCTTCAAGCACTTTGTCAACCTTGGTAAAGGTCACGGGGCCGGTGGATGAAACAATCGTAAAGTCTTTCTGCCTTCTGTATTCCGTGTTATTCGTATTTAGACTTACGCACTCGAGGCTAAAGATAAATTTCCGGACGACATCCTTGCCGATATATGAGGAATAACGGAGTCGGACCAAATCGCCCCCCGGATGGATAAATGCCGCCGGGAAGGTCGCGGGACGGTCCTCGATCACAAAACGTTTGACATACGGACCGGGAGTCCTGACATACACCTTGGCGCTGGCTTTCGGGTTTTTCTTGGAGCGTACGAAAAAATAATGATTCTGATAGTCAGTAGTACTTTTCATCCCGCAACCTGCCTCCGAAGTGAAGTGTCCGTCCCTGGTGATTTTGAACGCAGGCGAATTGGAGCCGGGGACAAACTCCAGCTCGTCATCTGCATTCTCCGGATATCCCTGAGCCTTGATCTGGAAGTCATCAAACTGTTTGAATTCAAGAAGATACTGTATGTTTCCCGAGTAACTTCCTCCCCAGACAAACTGACTGTCACCGTCTTGCGGAGAGGTAATCCGGACAGAAGTAAACGAATCAGCCTTTTGCTCATACACAGTAACAAGCTTGACACCGCTGACTCCCCCGTCATTGGCAACGGCGGAGATGCTTGCTTCTCCGACGGCAATGGCCGTAACCAGCCCCTTGTCGCTGACTGTCACGAATTCCGGATGGTCCGAACGCCAGCTGATACTCTTGTCGGCGGCGTCCTCCGGAATGACGGTACAAGTCAGCTGAGCTGTCTTTCCGACCTCCAGGACAATGTCCTCGTCCGGGCCTATGATCACTTCCGACACGTGTATGACGCCATCTTCTCCGGGAGTGGACGGGACCTCTGTCCCTGACGGCTGCTCCCCTTGTCCATCAGGGGCGGGCGGGACCTCTTGAGGGGCACAAGAACTTATTGATACAACGCAAAATGCAATTAAAAATCCATAAAAAGAAGTACGCATAGCATCAGTTTTATACGTACAAATATAGGAAATTAACGGAATTATCCCTTTTAATCTTGTAAGATTCTGAGATATACTCGGCTCTCTCGAAAAGCAGCACCGCGAGGTCGAACTGGGAGAGGCGGACCTTGTTGCCTGAAACCTTGCCGCCTGGTATGCCCGACCGGCGCCATAGGAATGTCCAAACGAGTGGCTAAACGCAGATAATCTTACGGCAGGAAATTTCCGGGACCGCCGCTTACTGATGTTTTTCGCCCAAAACGCACCAGCGGACAAAGGGGATACGGCGGATCAGTTCGTAAAGCAGAGGAGAGAGGACGAACACGGCTACGGTCAGGATGAGGTATATGGCCGCCGGCGGCAGCTGGGTATACTGTTTCATCTGATAGCCCAGGGCGGCAATTACCAGATAATGGACTATATATATTCCGAAGCTGGCTTTTGTCATATAGCCGGCAAAGGAGCTGGTGTAGTCGAAACGCGCTCTGAACCAGGCCATCATCGCAAGGCAGGCCAGATAACCGTAGATGCAGTTAAGCGGGCTGCTTAGATACTGAGGACTGGTATTGTCCTGCCCGAAACTTGTGCCTATGAGGATGCCGCCGGAAACTACCGCGCAGATTATCAGCGGAATCCAGCTCTTGCCGAGGGTTTCGTGGACGGCGTCGTTAGAGAAGATGAAGTAGCCCATCAGGAATGGGACTAGGTAGAACAGAGGCTTGTACAGGTTGTAAAGCCCGTCCGGACTTTCCGGACGCGGATTCTTGATGAGGAGCTGCTCTGCGGCCCAGAAGAGGACGCCTAAAAGTATGAGCCATACTATGCCGGCCTTAGCGCCGAAAATGCGGCCACACGCATCGTGGAATCTGTTTTTCGGATCCAGTTTGCGGATCAGAAGAAGAAGCAGCGAGAACAGCCACAGATCTTGAATGAACCACAAGGGGCCGGTGCCACTGATAGCCCACATAATGTATTTGGCTATGCCAGGCATAGCATCGAAGGTCCCGGACTTTGCCGCTACGGCGGTATTGAAATAGCCGACCATCCAATGGAATACGAAAAGGCCTATGGTCGCCGGGACCAGGAGTTTTCGCGTGCGAGCCTTGAACCAGGTTTTTCCGTCTGTTTTTTCAAGTGCATATCGGGCGCTGATTCCTGCGAGAAGGAACAGCAGGGGCATAAACCACGGATACAGGATATACATCACGACATCCTGATACTGCGGTCCGTCTCCAAAGCCGCCTATGCCTCCGAAAACGCCCTTGTTGTTGAAGAAGTATATTATATGGTACAGCAGCACCAGGAGCACCGTCACCCAGCGAAGATTATCGATCCAATGTTTTCTCATTTCGGCAGGCCCTCCATCGCCTGGTCAATTGCGGCCTGAAAGACCTCTGTTTTCAAAAGCGCCATTCCCTTCTGGTCGCCCAGCATCAGCAGAGCGTCCCCGGGTTTGATGTCGTAGACCTTACGGGCTTCCTTCGGAATGACAATCTGGCCCTTGTCCCCTACCTTTACCACTCCGAAGATGTATTTTCCGTCATTTTCCTGCATAATCGTTATACTTGTTAGAAATTTCCCACAAATATAACATTTTTTTGGGAAAGATGTATATGGCGATAGATTTTTTAGGCGGTGCCGGAACATAATATATTGATAATCAACGCAATGACGCCTAGTCTTTGTCCCGTTCGGGACAGAGACTGATTCGGAAAATGCTTGTACTCAGCGACTTATCCTTCGGCTCTCAATCAGGGTCAACTGTCTCTTTCAAACAGCAGCACGGCAAGATCGAATTGATTGAGCCTCACTTTATTCCCGGAAACCCGGCCACTCCCCGTCGCGTCAGTATCCACCAAATGGAAGCCGGGAGCAAAAATCCTAGCCGAAAGAAGTCCAGCCCCGCCTGTCTGTCCCTCCATCCGGACGCAAACTTCGACAGCGTCATCGCGAGACTTTAAATCATTTTTCGTATATTTGCGTTTATGAGCCAGATGCTGACATATCCCGGATTTTCAATCGTATTCATCCAGACATTCTCAATCCATCACTCAAAAGAGTTCGTAATGTCGGAAAAAGCCTCGGAGATCATTACCGCCGTGGAAAAAGATATCGAGGACAAGATTTTCGTAATGCCCCGTAACGGAAAGCAGGACCATGTCCGCCGCTTCAAACTGCGCGGTTTCGATTTTTCCACACCAATAAACGAGAAGGTCTATCCGGTGGAACTGAGCGGACACTGCAACGTGGAGATGAACCTTTTCTTCGGGCACACGGTCTCTATCACCTACCGTTTCCTCTTCGACAACAAGAGTTGCTTCCTCTCAAGGCCGGTCACTACAGACCATCTCATAGCCTTCCTTTCCAACTGGCTGAGCGCCGAATTCTGGTCTAAGGACGAGGGAGAAGACTCGACGGACATCGATTACAGGACTCATTTCAAAGTAAATGCAATCTATCTGGCCGAGAACGGAGACCCGCTCACAGAACCTGAGTCCATAGGCAATCTCGGCACGGGACGCACTTTCGACGGTGTCGCTCTCCGCTACAAAAACTTCATATATCAGCACTGTTCGGATTTCAAGAAAAGCGTTTCCCGCTCCGAGCAGTTCAAACTCAAAAACCGCTGGGACGCCACCCCTTTCACCGTGGACAACGACCTTCATTATGCCATGGTCGATATCTGGGAGAATGTCCAGCACCTGATGGACGACGGTAGCGACCTTTTCGCCAACGACAAGAAACTGCCGGGCTACATGACTGAGGCAGAGATAGTGGACCATATCCGCGAAGAACACAAGAGCGAACTCATCGGTCTGCTTTCCCTATATCCCGAGGAGTGGCGCTACCGCGATCCGGAGGCTTACGACGAAGTCTGCGGAGAGAACATCGCCATAGACACGGACGACCTTGTACTTGCCGGGAGCAGCCTCTGCGTCGTCATCGGGACCTACGGCCGCAGGGGCGCCGGGGAAGAGGGCGTAAACTGGGAGGAACATCTGGAAGAAAGGACTCATTACCACGTCTCATGGCCTGAGTATCTGCTTATCCTTCAAATGATTCTGGCGAAGAAATACGTTATCGACCTTGCCTCTGACACGGTTGTCCTGTCCACTTTGGACGTGGAGAAGAAATCGTCGCAGGAGCTGATAGGCGAGAATTCAAAACTGTCCATGAGGCTGACCAGGATGGTCACCCAGTTGGACGTCGTGAAATACTCCAAGTATCCTTCCCACAAAGTGATGTTCGACCGCACGACGGCGCGCCTTGGCCTCAACGAGGACTACGAACGCCTATCGGCGCTTATGGAAAGCGTGGACAACAGCCTTCACAATGTAGCGGACTACAAGTCAATGAAGAGCGAGTTCTTCCTGAACATCATACTTGCCATCATATCAGTCGCTTCCACCTTCGAGCTCTTCTTCCAGAACTCCGAAATGCCTTTCCTCACTTACTTCGGCCTGGAGAGCAGCCGCCTTGCCGCGGTCGTGGTGGCAGTAGTCGCCGGAGTTACAATCTTCGCCCTGCTGCTGGTCCTGACCAAATCCGCCAGGAGCATCGCCGAGAGGCTGAGTGATTTCTTCAAAGATTAGATTTATGACCATATCTGCTGCACTTTCCTCAGACGCACCCGCCCTTGCCGACTTGTTTGTCGGCCATATAAGTGACCATCCAGAATATATTTCCCACGGTGAAATCCAGATGGGAGTAGGCCTTGGAGAAATCGTGGACGGCGCCTTTGTGACGCGCCCGGCTCAGGATGCCTGCGAAAAATGGATGAAATACATACTGGGGCATATTGAAGGAGGCTCTTCCGCTGTGTGGAAACTTACTGAAGGAGAGATGATTGAAGGATTCTGCGTCGCGGAGATCCAGGAAGACGGCGACGCTCCTTTCGGGGTGGTCTGCGACCTTCTGGTCCGGGAAAGTTTCCGCGGCCGTGGCGCGGGACAGGCGCTTCTGGACAAGGCAACTTCCTGGCTTAGGGAGAAAGGTGTTAACGGGATTTATCTCGAATCCGGCCTCCGTAACCACGCCGCCCACCGCTTCTTCGAGAAACGCGGTTTTGTCCATGTAAGTGAAATATACAAACTCGGATAATGAAAAAAATTATTCTGTTATTTGTCGTTTTCTGCGCAGGCCTCAGCGCCAGCGCGCAGACTTACGAGTTCGCCAAAAGGGACACCTGCACCCTTTACCTGGATGTCCATCAGCCATCGCCCGGGGCCGAACTATGCTTCGAGGGCATTCCCAAGCCGACCATACTCTATGTCTTCGGCGGCGGCTTCATTATGGGCCGCAGAGACGACCCCTTCCACGACCAATGGTTCAAAATCCTGAATGACAACGGCTACAGGGTAGTGTCCATAGACTATCGCCTGGGGCTGAAGGGTCAGAAGATGCGCTTCGACCTCTTCCACCTCCTCGAAAGCGCGAAAAAGACCAAGCACGCCGTGGACATTGGCGTCGAGGATGTTTTCTCGGCCATAAGCTACCTGGGCGAGCACGCCTCGGAACTCGGGATCGATATGGACCGCATCGTGATTGCCGGCAGTTCGGCCGGGGCTATGATTTCACTCTCCGCGGAATGGGAAATCTGCAAGGGGAATGGGCCCGAAGGCTTCCGGGCGGCCGGAGTGATGTCCTTCGCAGGAGCCATAATGTCAGACAGCGGTACTCCTTCCTATCCCACTGAACCCTGCCCCCAGCTGCTGATCCACGGGACCGCGGACCAGGCCGTCAACTACGACAAGACTTCGTTCGGGAAATGGGGGATGTTCGGCAGCAATGTAATCGCCAAAGTCCTCGCCAAGAAGGGCTACACTCACTGCATCTACCGTTACAAGGACTTCTCCCACGCTATGGCCGCGAACTATGTAGCCACCTGGCCGGAGCAGAAGCGTTTCCTCGAGGAGAATGTGATCAAGGGCGTAAGGCGCAATGTCGATGCGCTGGTCGACGACCCGACTATGCCCAAGTGGTTCTCCGTCAGCCTGGACGATATCTACAAGAAAAAGCACTAATCTATCCAGGAACAGATGAACTTCGCCTCGCCGTCAGGGATGAGGCGGAGTTTTTTGTTCTCGGCGGGGATAAGAAGGGTCGTGCCGCGGCGTCGATAAACTTGAAAAGAAGGGGGCTATCTTTTCGCCGCCCCATACGAGGGGCTTGAGAATCGGTTCAAATTCCAGTATTCCCATGGACACAAAGATAGCTATTTTTTGCGACATTTCGCCGTTAGATGAGGCCGGATTCCTTGGCGGCGGAGATGAGGGAGGCGGTGTTGGAGACGTCGAACTTTTCGATGAGCCTTTTACGGTACCAGCGGATGGTTTCAGTGCTTAGGCTGAGGGACTCGGCGATCTGCGGAGCGGTATAGCCCTTGGAAATCAGGTCGAGTATTTCCAGTTCGCGCTCCGTAAGCTCAGGGGCGGCGGCGGAGACAGGCCTGGCAGTGGGTTTTTCTTTAGACACATTCTTTTTCCGGCGCCTGGCCACAAACACACCGACGGCAACGAGAATCAGGCCCGTCAGCGCTCCGGCCAACCTTCCGAGCTGTAGCTTCTGCCTGGAAAGCACCGTCTGCATATAGTCCAGGTTTTCCGTGCGGAAGCCGGGAGCATAATCCGGATGAGCGGCGTAATAGGCATCGGCCTTGCGCAGATAAGGTAATGATTTCCAGGTCTTTCCCTTTTCCATGTAGAGCCGCCCGTAGCCTTTCCACACGTCCACAATCATAAGCGAATCGCCGGAAGCCTCGGCGTATTCCATGGCCTTGTCGTAGGCCGCTTTGGCCTGACACATGTCTCCCTCGTCAATCCAGGTCTCGCCTATGTTGTACCACAGGATGCTATTGCTTTCTTTCCAGTCGTTCCTGTCGAAGAGCTCCGAAGCCATCTCGTAATAATGCATGGCCTGTGGAATCGAGTCCATCATGTTGTACAGATTGCCGATGGACCCATAAAGAGCGGAATAATGGTCGTCGATGACATGCTGCGGATAGCCGACAGTGTCCGTAGGGCTGACGGCACCATTGGCCATGGAATCGACGCAGGCAAGTGCGGCCTTGTAATAGACCATCGCGCTGTCGTACTCTTCGTGTCCATAGAACTGCATGCCTATATAACGATATGCGTCTGAGTTGGAAGCCATCCAGCCGCGGGGACGGCTGATTGACAGGGCCTTCCGCGCATAGAAAACGCATTTCTCGCCATTCACCGGGTTATATCCGAGCATCAAGTCGCGGCAGGCGTTGTAAAGTTCAATCAACTCTTTGGTCGACGCCCGGTCGATTGCGTCGGGGGTCCACCTGGCCACGACCCTTTCCAGCGAGTCCAGATTATGGCCGCGGTGGTCATTGTAGGCGCTCGACAATGGGCCCGCAAGAGACAAAATGACGGCAATGACGCAGATATGAGAAAAGCACTTTCGCATGGCGCAAAGATACGAAAGTAATCCGGTTTTTATACGGAATCTATTGAAAAAGGGACGATTTCCACCCTTTTGGGTATTGGAATTATGGTCAAAAAAAATGAAATTTGCAAATATTAATGACACTATTGAAGACAAAACCATATGATATTATGAAAAAGTTTATCGTATCCATTCTGATGTTTCTGTTCGTGTTCGCAAGCGCGGACGCGCAGAATTTCCTCAAGAGCCTTGGCGACAGGGCCAAGCATGCCGTCGAACGCAATGTCGGCGACAAGGTTGAAAAGGGCGTGAACGATGCCCTGGACGGCAAGCTGTTCAAAGGCAGCAAGGGCAAGAAGGACAAGAAAGTGAAGAATGAGGAGCAGGAAGAAGAGGAGGTCGCGGAAGAAGCCGCCCCGAAGGGCAAGAAAGCCAAAGGCTGGGCCTGTGAGGAATGTGGCAAGGAAGGCAACACCGGCAAGTTCTGCGAAGAGTGCGGAGCAGCCAAGCCTGGCAGCAAGAAGGCCGCCAAGGAGGATGGCGCCAAGGAAGAGGCCACTCCCGCTGCGAAGCCTAAAAAGCAGACGGAAAGCGCCTATGCGAAATCAGACTTCGTTCCCGGCGACGAGATCTTCTTCGACGATGACTTCTCCGGCGAAAAGTTAGGCGAATTTCCGTCCCAGTGGGACCTGATGTCTGGTTATGCCGAGGTCGGATCGATAAACGGACGGAAGGTGATTGCCTTCACGGACGAGGGTTTCGGCGAAATCCAGCCCCTGATGAAAGACCAGCAGCATTTCCTGCCGGACGTATTCACACTGGAATTCGATGTGTATTATGAGATAGGCGACGGTCTGGGCGGAGATGAACTGGAAATCGCCTTCGGCAACCCGGATCTTCCCAACTGGAACGGCCGCGTGGAATATGTGTGTGTCTCGTTCCGCGATGACGGCTATTCCCGCTACGGATGGACCGTACAAAAGCCCAACGGGGGCGATGATATCATGGGCGAAAAGATTCTGAGCCTCGACGACAGCAGCTCCCCTCTGAAGGACGGCGAATGGAATCACTTCGCCTTCTCGTTCAACAAGCGCGCTTTCAAGGGCTATGTGAACGGCATACGGGTAATGAACGTTCCCACCGCCAAAGTGCCTTCGCATTTCTGGTTCAATCATGGCGGTCAATACAAATATGCCTGCATCTCCAACGTGCGCATGGCCAAGGGCGCAGTTCCCCTTTACGACCGCCTGGCCTCCGACGGCAAGATCATTACCTACGCCATCACCTTCGAGACCGGCAAGGCAGACCTCAAGCCTGAGTCCATGGTCGAAATCAACCGCATCGCCAAACTGATGAAGGACAATCCTGCCATCGAATTCGAAGTTCAGGGCCATTGCGACGCGACCGGCTCTGACAAGGTTAACGACCCGCTCAGCCAGAAACGCGCTGAGGCCATTGTCGCCGCGCTTGTCGATCAGGGGATTGCCAAGACTCGCCTGAGCGCTGTCGGCAAGGGATCGCATGTGCCCATCGCTGACAACAAGACCGATGAAGGCCGCGCCAAGAACCGCCGTGTGGAATTCGTAAAGAAGTAAACCTATGAAAAAACTATTCATAATGCTGGCTGCACTGGCATTGATGTGCGGCCAAGCGCAGGCACAGAACTTCCTTTCAAAACTTAAGGAAAAGGCCGGAGCAGCCATCGGAAATGTCGCCAAAGACTTTGGCGGCTTCGGCGGCGACGACGAGTCCGCTACCGCGGCTGTCCAGAACGACGACCCCAACAGCGTCCAGGCCGTTTCCGGCGAAAGGGCCCTTCCGGCCCGCCGCGCCAGCACTTTCGGCTGGGACGGGCCCGTCACCCCTTCGGAGGCCAAGTTCCCCATTCCCCTTATGAACGAGTTCCCGAAAGTGCCGTCCGCGGCCTCTCTGGTGAACCCTGTCGAATCCGAGCAGATTGCCTACTACAAGGCGATCAAGGCCGTGACCCTGAGGGCGGAGGAGCTCAATGCTGACACGACCTGCGAGGATACCGAGACCAAAATGTGGCGCGAGAAGGCCAATCAGGGCCTGAAGGACGCTTTCGGCCTTACCGACGAGGAGATTGCTATGCTTAACCGCGACGATCTCTCCGAGGCCGATCAGAAGAGGCTGGAGGACAAGATTTCCAAAGCCGTCCTCGGCGATATGGACCCTTCTGCTCTTGAAAAGGATGCGGCGAAGTATGAGAACATGAGCGAGGCTGACATCGAGAAGATGATGACGGAGAAGACTCTCAAGACCAACTTTGCAATCTATGACCGTCATGCCGCTGAAATCAAGAAATATATGGGCGTAAGCACCCAGGAATTGAAGGATGCCGCCCGCGAGCAGATCTCTTCCGGAGAGACGAGTAAGGCAAGCCCCAAGAATGTCGCCCTGCAGAAGAAGGTGGAGGCTTACCAGAAAGCTGAGGCCGCCAAAGATCCCAAGTTCAAGAAAGAGGCCGACGCATTCGAAAAGAAGATGCAGGGTGAAATGAGGGATGCGGCCATGAAGCAGTCCCGCGAGATGATGGGCGGGATGGGGAACATGATGGACATCATGCAGAATACCCAGGCCAAGATGGCTCCCTTCATGGAAATGGAGCAGAAGCTCTACAAATACACTCAGGATGTGCAGGAGTGTCTTCTCGGCGGCGATCCGACCAAGATTGCTATGCAACAGGATGCTGACGCGGCCTTCTCCGCGGCTGAGCGCAAGAAGGTGCTTGCCATCAAGAAGAAAATCTACGAGACCAAGGATGCTTCCGTCTACAATCCCCTCTATCTGGAGGCCCTCAATCTTATAATGAGCTACCGCGAAAGGGCCGCCAAGGCCTGGGCCGCGGATGTCCAGAAGCGCTTCGATGCGCTCAAGGGGAACCTGTCCAAGCTCATCAAGATCAACCGCCAGGCTATTGCTGATGGGCTTATCCCTGAATGCGCCCTCTGGAGGGCTCCGCTCAATATGGTCATCAGCGCGGGCGATGTTCTTGCCGACGCCTACAGCGAGTTCCCGTCCGACTATCCGAAGATGTACAAGGAAGAGGTGGTGAGGACCATTCCTCTTAGCTCCGTCCCTGGCTACAAGCCCGGCGGAAAGGGGGCTTATGACCATGAGGTCGATGTATGGTGGCCGGAATTCGTGGTGTCAAAGGACTATGACTCAGTCGTTTCCGGAAAGTGTGCCTATGCTGCGGGTGGCGGATGGATTTTCCAGTGGAACGGAGCCGGCTGGGACAAGCTCAGCGACGAGAAGATCAAGGCTCTCAACGACCAGAAAAAGACCGCTCCTGTTCCGGCCCAGAGCTGGACTTCCTCCGACGGAAAGCGTACGGTCTATTACAATGCTGAGGGTGGCTTCCTGCAGATGCCGGAGGGCGACCAGGTCTTACCGGATGCCTTCCAGCGGAACGGCAATGAGTTGAACTGGGTCCATATGGCGACGGAGGACACCGGCGACGGCAATTTCAACCTCTTGATTGTCAAGTGCACCTACAAGCTCTAGCACTGGCTTTGACTCTGGCGGCGGCGCCCTCCTCCTCCGGGGGCGCTGCTTTTGTCATGCCGGGGACGGGCGCCTTCGCGCCATCGAAGCCTGCCTCTGCCCTTCGCGCCTCGGGACCGTACTTCCGCGGCCGAAAATTGGCCGCCGGAAGCACTGAGCCCCTCGGCTCCACCATGCCCTCGCGCAACTTGGTACTGCCGGATGTCGGCATTGCCGCCGCGCCAGCGGGCACATACCGCCCGTCGGCCGAAAAAAGGCCTCCGGGGATATGTGCCCTCGGCTCCACCATGCCCTCGCACGAGTTTGTGTTGCCTGGCACGGACCAGGCATCGCGGCATGAGTGCTGGCGCTCTTTTGATGTGGACCCACTGATTGCGGAGGCTGTGGTGTGGCCGGAAACGGAGCGTTATGACCGGCTACGGGATTTTGTCGAGAGCGCGGCGAACTATGGGACCTACATCACTACGGGAGGCGGACCGGACTATTCCATCGGGCGCTTCCAGATGAAGCCATCATTTGTGGAAGAACTGGAGAAGGCATGGATGCGGAGCGGACTTGCGAGGCAGTATGGGCTCTGGTTCGACACGGCGGACAACGCCACGGCGCGGCGCATACGGATTACACGGATGAAAAAGGAGGAGTGGCAGGCGGTATATCTCGGGGTGTTTCTGAGGATGCTGTACCACAGCTACGGCTCTTTTGACCGTGACGGGCAGCGCTTGCAGGAGGGGCTAGAAGCCTTGCCGCCCGAAGAGCAGGTCCGTCTTGCGGCGACGGCCTACAACCGCGGCTGCGTCTGGACCGCCCCCGGCTGCGGCGATCTGGAGGCCCTCCGCAAAGCCTCCCGCGAAAAGCATTTCCACTCTGCCCTGGCCCCTACCCGCCACACCCGCCGCTACTGTTACGCCCGCCTGGCCCTGAAGCACTACCGAAGACTCGCACAAAAATAATACGCGCAGCGCTGTGCTGCTCGGCGCCTAGGGGACCGCGCAGGTAGCGCCTCGCAACGCGCTGAATTTCAAACACTTATATTATGCCCCCTGCTCGGTCCCCTTGTATTTCGGGGGACCAGCTAACCTGTAATTTACAACCCCTGATTATCAGATAGTTACACCTCACCCCCTGCTCGGTCCTCCGGGGGCAACCCCCGGCCGGGGAGGAGGCCCTTTCCCAGAGGCCACCGGATTCACCCCAAGAATCACAGATTCTCGGGGGCCCCGAATTCACCCCAAGAATCACAGATTCTCGGGGGCCCCGTAACCGACCGGGGAGCGCACTGGCGCGGCT
>JAEEGH010008173.1_pt1 | contig 24835 bp, 16 predicted proteins | sample 9134181 | NCBI WGS metagenome assembly JAEEGH01 (sample SAMN16246544, study PRJNA631951) | gut metagenome | biome: gut microbiome; feature: rumen; material: DP-attached | host: Bos | place: Iran: Karaj | collected 2018-10
CCTTTGCAGGCGATATGGATGAAATGAATCATACGGAGGTACAACCTCAAGAGCCTGAACACCTGGTGCTTCGCACGGAAGGACTGGTAAAGATATATGGTAAGCGCACCGTGGTGAACGATGTGAGTTTTGACGTGAAGCAAGGCGAAATTGTCGGACTGCTGGGTCCTAACGGAGCAGGTAAGACAACGTCGTTCTATATGACTACGGGACTGATTGTGCCTAACAAGGGACATATCTATCTGGGCGACGAGGATGTGACCACATATCCTGTTTATAAGCGTGCACGTGCCGGTATCGGCTATCTGGCCCAGGAGGCTTCTGTATTCAGGAAGATGTCGGTAGAGGATAATATCCTGTCGGTATTGGAAATGACGGGTAAGCCTCGTGAATACCAGCTGGAGAAACTGGAGAGCCTGATTAAGGAGTTCCGTCTGCAGAAGGTGCGCAAGAACTTGGGTGACCGCTTGTCGGGTGGTGAGCGTCGTCGTACGGAGATTGCCCGCTGCTTGGCTATTGAACCTAAGTTCATCATGCTCGACGAGCCTTTTGCCGGTGTCGACCCTATTGCCGTAGAGGATATACAGTTTATTGTGTGGAAACTGAAGGACCTGAACATTGGCATTCTCATTACCGACCATAACGTGGAGGATACACTGTGTATCACGGACCGTGCCTATCTGCTGTTCGAGGGACGCATCCTTTTCCATGGCTCTCCTGAAGAATTGGCAGCTAATCCGATTGTGCGTAAAAACTATCTGACGGAGTCGTTTGTGCTGCGCCAGAAAGATTTCTCGGCATTGGAAGAACAGCGAAAGGCGGAAGAGATTGACGATTGATGAGTGAAGAGTGAATAGTGAAGAGTGAAGAATCGGCTGGCGCCGAAGAGAGTGACGATTGAAAAGTTGACGGTTTTAGTTAAAAAATGATAACTTTCAACTCTCAACTTTCAACTCTCAACTATTATTCGTACCTTTGCACGCTCGAAATGCATGTATATTATTAAATAAGGTATAAGAAAGAGATGAACATTACATTTGAAGCTCCTGACAAGATCAATGGTTTGATGACCATTACGTTGGAGAAAGAAGATTATCAAGGTGAAGTCGAGAAGACTCTGAAAGACTATCGTAAGCGTGCTAACATTCCTGGTTTCCGTCCTGGTCAGGCTCCTATGGGCATGATTAAGCGCCAGTTTGGAACCAGCGTCAAGGTTGACGCTGTGAACAAGATATTAGGTGAGAAACTGTATGGCTATGTTCAGGAAAACAATATTCACATGTTAGGTGAGCCTCTGCCCAGTGAGCAGCAGGAACAGCTCGACTTCGAGGGTGATGCAGCATTGACCTTTAAGTTCGATATCGCTGTGGCTCCTGACTTCAAGGCAGAGCTGACTGGTAAGGATAAAGTTGACTATTATAATATCACTGTTGACGACAAACTCATCGACCAGCAGGTTGAGATGTATCAGAGCCGTGCCGGTCAGTATGAGAAAGCTGAGCAGTACGATGCTGAGCAGCGCGATATGCTGAAGGGCGACCTGCGCGAGTTGGATGCTGATGGTAATGTCAAGGAAGATGGTATTACCGTTTCTGAAGCAGCCCTGATGCCTCAGTATATGAAGGTTGACGACCAGAAGAAACTGTTTGACGACTGTAAGCTGGGCGATATCATTACATGGAATCCCCGCAAGGCCTATCCCGACAGTGATGTCGAAATTAGCAGCCTGCTGAAAATTGAGAAGAACCAGGTGGCAGAGCATACCGGTGACTTCACTTTCCAGGTAACTGAAATCAGCCGTTATGTGAAGCATGAGGTAAACCAGGAACTCTTCGACCAGGTATTCGGAGAGGGTAACGTGAAAGACGTTAAAGTCTTCCGTCAGAAGATTGCTGACCAAATCAGCCAGCAGTTCAAGGCAGACAGCGACTATAAGTTCCTGTTGGACGTCCGTGCCCACATGGAAAAGAAGGTTGGCAAGCTCGAGTTCCCCGAGGCTATCCTGAAGCGTGTGATGCTGAACAACAACAAAGACAAGGGTGCTGACTTTGTCGAGAAGAATTTCGATGCCAGCATCAAGGAGTTAGGCTGGCACCTCATCAAGGAACAGTTGGTTGCTGCTCAAGGCATTAAGATTGAGGACGCTGATCTGAAGAATGTGGCCAAGGAAGCTGCCCGTGCTCAGTTTGCTCAGTATGGCATGTCGAACATTCCTGACGAGTATCTTGAGAACTATGCTCAAGAGATGCTGAAGAAGCGTGAGAATGTTGACGGACTGGTAGACCGTGCCGTTGACGTCAAGCTGACTGCTGCTCTGAAGAATGTTGTGAAGTTGAACGAGAAGGACATTACTCTCGAAGACTTCCAGAAACTGTTGCAGGAAAAATAAGAGCTTTGGGCATTTTATAATTCTTTAACCAAAAAAAAGAGTCGGGATGTTTTGCGTTCCGACTTTTTTGTGTAACTTTGTATCTACTTTTGGAATATGAATATGAAAAACGATTTTAGAAAATATGCTACCAAGCATCTTGGAATTAATGGTCTGGTGCTCGACGAAGTCATGAGTGCACAGGCTCAGTATCTGAATCCCTACATCCTTGAAGAGCGTCAGTTGAACGTGACTCAGATGGATGTCTTTTCACGTTTGATGATGGACCGCATCATCTTTTTGGGTACGCAGATTGACGACTATACAGCCAATACACTACAGGCTCAGTTGCTGTATCTTGACTCTGTGGATTCCGGTAAGGATATCAGCATCTATCTGAATTCTCCTGGCGGTAGCGTAACTGCCGGATTAGGTATCTATGATACCATGCAGTTTATCTCCAGTGATGTTGCTACCATCTGTACGGGTATGGCTGCTTCGATGGCTGCCGTCCTGTTGGTGGCCGGTGCTGAGGGCAAGCGCTCGGCGCTGCCTCATAGTCGTGTGATGATTCATCAGCCCTTAGGTGGTGTGCAGGGTCAGGCATCAGATATCGAGATTGAGGCCAAGGAGATTATGAAATTTAAGAAAGAGTTATATACCATTATCTCTGAACATTCTCATACACCGTACGATAAGGTGTGGAACGACTCTGACCGTAACTATTGGATGACGGCCGAAGAGGCTAAGGAATATGGTATGATTGACCAAGTACTTAAAAAGAAGTAAGAAGTAAGAGGTAAGAGTAAAAAGGTAAGAAGTAAGAGGTAAGAATGGCAAGAAAGACATGTAATTTCTGTGGACGTTCAGAGCGTGAGGTCAAGCTTCTGATAACTGGTGTGAACGGATGTATCTGTGAAGATTGTGCCGTTCAGGCTTATCAGGTGGCTGCAGCTAACGGCTATGGGCCCGATGCCAAGCGTACAGAGATAAAATATAGCAAGAAATCTATTCCCAAGCCCAAGGAAATCAAAGCGTATCTGGACCAGTATGTCATTGGTCAGGATGAGGCTAAACGATTCCTGTCGGTTGCTGTCTATAATCATTACAAGCGTCTGCAGCAGCCTACTGACGATAATGGTGTAGAGATTGAGAAGTCGAACATCATTATGGTGGGTTCGACGGGTACGGGTAAGACGTTGTTGGCACGTACCATTGCCAAACTGCTGGACGTACCTTTTACCATCGTTGATGCAACGGTGTTCACGGAAGCTGGTTATGTGGGCGAGGACGTAGAGAGTATTCTGACGCGCTTGTTGCAGGTGGCTAACTATAATGTGGAAGCTACGCAGCGTGGTATTGTGTTTATTGACGAGGTTGATAAGATTGCCCGCAAGTCTGACAACCCCTCCATTACACGTGATGTCAGTGGTGAGGGCGTACAGCAGGGATTGCTGAAACTTTTGGAAGGTACAAGTGTGAACGTTCCTCCGAAGGGTGGTCGTAAGCATCCTGATCAAGAGTATATTGCTGTCGATACCCGTAACATCCTGTTTATCTGCGGTGGTGCCTTCGATGGTATTGAGCGTAAGATAGCACAGCGTCTGAATACGCATACCGTGGGTTACAATTCCGTTCAGAACGTACGTAAGATAGATAAGAACGAGTTGATGAAGTATGTGCTGCCACAGGACTTGAAGTCCTTTGGACTGATTCCTGAACTCATCGGTCGTCTGCCTGTGCTGACCTATCTGAATCCATTGGACAGGGATGCACTGACCAGAATTCTGATTGAACCGAAGAACTCTATCGTCAGACAGTATGAGAAGTTGTTCCAGATGGACGGAATTACTTTGACATTCAGTGATGATGCCTTGAAACTAATCGTTGATAAGGCTGTAGAATATAAATTGGGAGCTCGCGGCCTGCGTTCTATCGTGGAAACGATCATGATGGACGCTATGTTCGAGGTCCCCTCTAAGCGTATAAAATCCTTTGAAGTGACTGCAGAGTATGCCCAGAAACAGCTTGACAAGTCACACTTACAATAAATTGAAAATTGATGATTGACAATTGACAATTGTAAAGTCTATGGCAAAAAAGAAAGAGAATCTGACTAGAGCCCTGAAGAAGTATTTCGGGTTCGATAAATTTAAAGGCGATCAGGAAGCCATTGTACAGAATGTACTTGACGGGAATGACACCTTTGTGCTGATGCCTACGGGTGGCGGCAAGTCGTTGTGCTATCAGTTGCCTTCGCTACTGATGGACGGTACGGCTATCGTCATATCACCGCTGATAGCGCTGATGAAGAATCAGGTGGATGTCATCAGTTCTATGAGTGATGAGGCTACAGCACACTATTTGAATTCGTCGCTCAATAAGTCGGCTATCGATCAAGTCAAGGCAGATATCTTGGCAGGCAAGACCAAGTTGCTGTATGTGGCTCCGGAGTCGCTTACCAAGGAAGAGAATGTCGAATTCCTCAGACAAGCAAAAATCTCCTTCTATGCCATAGATGAAGCCCACTGTATCTCAGAGTGGGGCCATGACTTCCGTCCGGAATATCGCCGTATTCGTCCGATTATCAATGAGATTGGCGAGGCACCGATTATTGCCCTGACAGCTACGGCTACTGATAAGGTGCGTACTGATATTAAGAAGAATTTGGGTATTCTTGATGCCAAGGAATTCAAGAGTTCATTCAATCGTCCCAACCTCTACTATGAGGTTCGTCCGAAGACGATGGATGTTGATAAGGATATCATCAAATTTATCAAGCAACACCCGGGTAAGAGCGGTATCATCTATTGCCTTTCCAGAAAGAAAGTGGAAGAACTGGCCGAGATACTCAGGGCAAACGATATCAAGGCGGCTGCCTATCATGCTGGTTTAGAGTCGTCACTTCGTTCGCAGACACAGGATGATTTCCTTATGGAGCGCATTGATGTCATCGTGGCTACCATAGCTTTCGGTATGGGTATCGACAAGCCGGATGTCCGCTTCGTGATTCATTATGATATCCCCAAGTCGTTGGAAGGCTACTATCAGGAGACGGGTCGTGCCGGTCGTGATGGTGGTGAGGGCATGTGTATCACGTTCTATGCCCATAAGGATTTGCAGAAGCTCGACAAGTTTATGGAAGGTAAGCCTGTGGCTGAACAGGATATAGGCCGTCAGCTGTTGGCAGAGACAGCGGCATACGCTGAGACCAGTGTCTGCCGTCGTAAGATGCTGATGCACTATTTTGGTGAGGAATATACTCAGGACAATTGCCATAACTGCGACAACTGTCTGCATCCGAAGACCAAGATAGAGGCCCAGGAGCAGTTAGTCCTTGTATTGAAGACTGTTCAGGTCTTGAAGGAGAATTTCCGTGCTGAACATATCATCGACTTCCTGTCTGGTCATGAGACCGAGGAGATTATTGCTCATAAGCACCAGAACCATGAACTGTTTGGGGCTGGCGAGGATATGGAGGCCAAGCACTGGAACCCTGTTATCCGTCAGGCATTGATAGCAGGCTATCTCAGAAAAGATGTAGAGAACTACGGATTGCTGAAGTTGACATCGGCAGGAAAGAAGTTCATTAAGAAACCAGAGTCCTTTATGATTGTGGAGGATAACGAGTTCAGTGAGGACTACGAACTGGTATCCTCTGATTCCGACGGAGGTACAAGCGCCCTCGATCCTACGTTGAATGCCATGTTGCGTGACTTACGCAAGAAAGTGTCGAGACGTCTGGAGCGTCCGCCATACGTCATCTTCCAGGATGTCAGTATCGAACAGATGGCAACAGACTATCCTGTCACCCTCGAAGAACTGAAGAATATCCAAGGGGTAGGAGAGGGTAAGGTCAAGCAGCCATACGCTAAGGAGTTCGTTGATCTGATTAAGAGCTATTGTGACGAGAATGAGATTGTCCGCCATTCTGACTTACGTGTCCGTACGGTGGCTAAGAAGTCGTTGCTGAAGGTGAAGATTATTCAGGCCATTGATCGTCAGATTGCCCTTGACGATATTGCGACGGCGCAAGGATTGGAGTTCGAGGAACTGTTGGACGAGGTGGAAGCTATCGTCTATAGCGGTACTAAGTTGAATATCGACTATTTCCTGGAGGAAGTGATGGATGAGGACCATATCGATGATATCTATGATTATTTCTCCGAGAGCGAGTCAGACTCATTGGAGGATGCGATCACCGAATTGGGTCAGGAGTGTTCTGAGGATGAAATCCGACTGGTTCGTATTAAGTTCATATCTGATATGGCGAACTGATAATAGATATAAAACAACAAAGACAACAATAACAACAATTTTGATAGTATAAGAAAAGATGTTGTCCAAAGTTATCAAGGTTGTCTTCAAAATTAATATGCAAGGTGAAGAAGATTGTTTTTACATTGTTGGCGGTGGCTTTGGTATGCCAGCCTGCTGACGCACAGTTTTTGAAGAAACTGTTTAAGAAGAAGGCCAAGACAGAGAAGAAAGCCTCTGTTAAGACCGATGGTATTGATGACGATGCACAGACTGCAATGATTGACATTGCTACATTGGCAGATCATACTAACAACCGTAATGCCTTTATGGGCATACCCCTTGGCATTAAGGGTGACCGGTTCGAGAAACTGCTGTTGGAGAAGGGCTTTACTGAGCGTAAGCCTGAAGGCAAGCAAACGGCGAAGTCGTATATCTATGACGGAGAGGTGTTTGGGACGCATTCAACTGTTACGTTGGCTGTGTCAGACCAAACAGACCGTGTGTATGCTGTTGACGTGTCAGACGAAACCGTCTATAATTCAGAGAAAGATGTCAAGGCCCGTTTTCAACAGGTAAAGAAGGAACTGCAGGCAGTATATGGTAAGGGCTATGTGGATAATCAGGGCGAGGCTTATACCATCCAGACACGTCTGGGTACCGTCAATCTGCATTATGAACGTGGTTCCCTGACGAACAGCTATTCATTAGGATTTGCCCTTGACGATGCCAAGGCTTATAAGATGGCGTACTCGGAAATGGAAGAAAAAGAGTACGAGACAGCTCCCCGTACTATTGAAACAGGACTGGCTACAGCTTGCAATCATACCGATTTGGTCGGCTTGGGCGTACGTCTTCTCCAGAATCGTACGGTCAAGGGTGCTCAGACGATGTTAGGAGGTTACGACTACACAATAGGAAAAGTAACGGCCAAAGCTGTCCCTGCCACATTTAAGATGGACAACTATCAGGCTACGGCCTCACTGGCCCGTAAAAAGCAGGCTATTACGGCTATCACGCTGACGGCTACCGATGATATGGAGGCTGTATGTAAGGATTTGAAGACTTACGGCTTCATTTCTGACGACCAGAAAACGTGGCGTCAGGGTAAGATGACGGCGGTGGTTGCAACCGATAAAGAGGGCCGTATCGTGCTAACACTACGTTAAATCCTATTAATAATAGGAGAAAATGCTTGCTGTCTCAGAAAAAATGAGTAATTTTGCACGCAATAAAATTTAAAGAAGTATTTTTATGTCATCATTTATTGCAGACAAGATTGTGATGGACGGCCTGACTTTCGACGACGTCCTGTTGATTCCCGCTTATTCTGAAGTGCTGCCCAAGACGGTAGAGTTGAAAACCCGTTTCTCTCGTCATATCGAGCTAAACGTACCTTTCGTGACGGCAGCCATGGATACTGTTACAGAAAGCCAGATGGCTATTGCCATTGCTCGTGAGGGGGGTATCGGTGTGATTCATAAGAATATGTCAATCGAGAATCAGGCTCGTGAGGTCGCTATTGTGAAGCGTGCTGAGAATGGTATGATTTACGATCCTATCACCATTCCATTGGGTAGCACCGTCTCTCAGGCACTCGATATCATGGCTGAATATCATATTGGTGGTATTCCCGTGGTTGATGGAGAGAAGCATCTGGTAGGTATTGTTACCAATCGTGACTTGCGTTTCGAGCGTCGTCTGGACCGTCCTGTTGATGAGATTATGTCGAAGGATAACCTGGTGACAACTCATCAGCAGACAGATTTGATAGCTGCAGCTCAGATTCTGCAGGAGAACAAGATTGAAAAGCTACCCGTTGTTGACAAGGACAACCATCTGATTGGTCTGATAACCTATAAGGACATCACTAAGGCTAAGGATAAGCCCATGGCTTGTAAGGACGATAAGGGTCGTCTGCGTGTGGCTGCCGGTGTCGGCGTGACTGCTGACACGCTGGAGCGTATGCAGGCTCTGGTCAATGCCGGTGCCGATGCCATCGTTATTGATACGGCTCATGGTCATTCCAAGGGTGTGGTTGATAAGCTCCGCGAGGCCAAGGCTTCGTTCCCTGGTATTGATATCGTTGTAGGTAACATCGCTACAGGTGCTGCAGCAAAGATGCTGGTGGATAACGGTGCTGATGCCGTAAAGGTCGGTATTGGCCCGGGTTCTATTTGTACAACCCGCGTCGTTGCAGGTGTCGGTGTTCCTCAGTTGAGTGCTGTTTATGACGTTTATAGTGCATTGAAGGGTACTGATGTGCCTCTGATTGCCGATGGTGGCTTGCGCTATTCTGGCGATATTGTCAAGGCTTTGGCTGCTGGTGGTAGCTGTGTCATGATAGGTTCACTGGTAGCTGGTACTGAGGAAAGTCCTGGCGATACCATTATCTATAACGGACGTAAGTTCAAGTCTTATCGTGGCATGGGTTCACTGGAGGCTATGGAGCACGGTTCAAAAGACCGCTATTTCCAGGCCGATACCAAAGATGTGAAGAAACTGGTGCCAGAGGGTATTGCTGGTCGTGTACCTTACAAGGGAACCGTGCAGGAGGTTATCTATCAGATGGTAGGTGGACTGCGTTCTGGTATGGGTTACTGTGGTGCGGCCACTATTGAGAAGTTGCACGAGGCTAAGTTCACTCGTATTACCAATGCTGGTGTAAATGAGAGCCATCCTCATGATATTACTATCACGAGTGAGGCCCCCAACTATTCAAGACCTAACGATTAATCATGAAGAGAAAACTGTTTAGCGTGCTGTTGCTGGCGGTAACAGCCGCCCATGCACAGAAGGCCGATCCCATCATTATGACTGTGGCTGGGGTTGATGTGCCACGTTCTGAGTTTGAGTATTCGTACAATAAGAACAATACAGACGGCGTCATTGACAAGAAGACGGTAGAGGAGTATGTAGACCTCTTTGTCAACTACAAGTTGAAGGTGCAGGCTGCTTTGGATGCCAAATATGATACGTTGACATCGTTCAAGACGGAGTTTGCACAGTATCGTGACCAACAGGTATTGCCAACTTTTGTCACCGATGCCGATTTGATGGAAGAGGCTCATAAAGTATATGATCAAACGAAGGAGAATATCGGTCCTGACGGATTGGTAAGTGCTGCCCATATACTAATCCTGACACCGCAGAAGGCCACGGAAGAGCAACAGCGTGATGCGAAGCGTCGTATAGACTCGGTCTATACCGCCTTACAGGCTGGTGCTGACTTCGAGGCTTTAGCCAAACAGGTGTCTCAAGACCCGGGTTCTGCCCGTCGTGGTGGTTTGTTGGGTTGGTTCAGCCGTCATCAGATGATCAAGGAATTTGAGGATGAGGCCTTTGCCTTACAGCCCGGTCAGATGAGCAAACCTTTCCAGTCTCCTTATGGCTGGCATATCATTCTGATGAAGGAGCGTAAGCAGTTGGAACCATTCGATTTCCATCGCGAGAGTATAATGAAGTATATCGAACAGCGTGGCATTCGTAACGCTATTACGGAGCGTAAGCTGGAGGCGATGGTAAAGGCTTCTGACAATGTAAAGACACGTGATATGTTCATTGAAGAGCGTACCGACTCGTTGTCGCAGGCTGACCCTGAGATGCGCTATCTCATCAAGGAGTATCATGATGGCTTGTTGCTCTATGAAATCAGTAACCGTACCATCTGGGAGAAAGCTGCTAAGGATGAAGAGTCGCTGGCCTTCTATTTTAAGAAGAACAAGAAAAAGTATCAGTGGGATGAACCCCGTTTTAAGGGTATGGCCTATCATGTCAAGCAACAGAGCGATGTGAAGGCTGTCGCCAATTGCGTCAAGAAACTGAAGTTCGAAGCTTGGAACGAGGCACTGCGTACCACCTTCAATGGCGACTCTATCATTCGCATCCGTGTCGAGAAAGGATTGTTCAAAAAAGGCGATAATGCCCTGATTGACCGTGAATGCTTTAAGGTTGCTGATGCCAAGGTGGATAGTGTCAAGGGGTATCCGATTGATGCCGTCTATGGTAAAATGTTGAAGAAGCCTGAGGACTATACGGATGTTCGTGGTCAGGTGACAGCCGACTTGCAGGATGAAATGGAACGTTTCTGGGTTGCAGATTTGCGCAAAAAATATCCCGTTACGATCAATGAGAATGTTTTAAAGACTGTCAATAAGCATGAATAAAAGATTTTTAGTCATACTATTTTCACTCATTTCATTAGTCTCACTAAGTAAAGCGCAGACCGACTCTATCGGAACGATTGTTGACGAGGTGATTTGGGTCGTGGGCGATGAGGCCATTCTGAAGTCTGATGTGGAGGCTATGCGTATCCAAGGACAACAGGAGGGCATGCATTGGAATGGCGACCCCGACTGCGCCATCCCTGAGCAGATAGCCGTACAGAAGCTGTTCTTGAATCAGGCTATTATTGATAGTGTCGAGGTAACTGAGGCTGAAATAACGCAAGGTGTAGAGCAATATCTGGAGAATATGATTAACGTGATAGGCTCGCGCGAGAAACTGGAAGAATATCATAAGAAGAATATCAGTCAGATTCGTGCAGACTTGCGTGAGTCATATCGTGAGCGTCAGATGGTGCAGGGCATGCAGCAGAAACTGGTTAAGGACTTGACGGTAACACCTGCCGAAGTACGCCGTTACTTTAAGGACTTGCCTCAGGATAGTATTCCTTTTGTTCCTACCGAGGTTGAGGTCCAGATTATTACGCAACAGCCTCGTATCGATCAGGAAGAAATCAACCGTATCAAGGAAGAGTTACGTGATTATACCAACCGCATCAATAAGGGCGATGCCACTTTCCAGACATTAGCACGTCTCTATTCGGAAGACCCTGGTACGGCTCGTCGTGGTGGCGAACTCGACTATACCGGTCGTGGTATGCTCGATCCAGCTTTTGCCAATGTGGCTTTTGGATTGACTGATCCTAAGAAGGTGTCGAAGATTGTCGAGTCAGAATTTGGTTTTCATATTATCCAGCTCATTGACAAGCGAGGGGATAAGATTAAGGTTCGCCATATCTTGAGAAAGCCTGTCGTTAGTGATGATGCTGTCCAAAAGGCTTTGTTGCGTCTTGACACCGTAGCAACCTCTATTCGTCAGGGAGAAGTGCCTGAGATGCTGAAGGTTTTCATTAATCCCGAAAAGCCGATAGAGAAGTTTACCTTTGAGGATGCTGTCTCTGTGTTCTCTGACGATAAGGACACTCGTAACAATAACGGTCTGATGTTCAATGTCACTCAGGAAGGACAGCGTACCTCGCGTTTTAAGTTGGCTGATCTGCCTGCCGAGGTAGCTAAAGTCGTTGACACGTTGCAGATTGGAAACGTTTCAAGGCCTTTCCAGATGATTAACGAACGTGGTAAGACCGTTTGCGCTATCGTGAAACTGAAGAATCGTACCGAGGGACATAAGGCCACCATTACCGAGGATTTCCAGGTCATGAAGAATCTGGTTTTGGCAAAGCGTCGTGAAGAGGTTATCCATGATTGGGTTGTCAAGCGCATCAAGTCTACTTATGTTCGTATTAATGAGCGCTATCGTAACTGTAATTTTGAGTACGAAGGCTGGGTACGGTGAGATGGCTGATGTAAGAGGTAAGATGTAAGAGGGATGAAGAAGGCTACGTTGTTTGTCATGCTTTTCGCTTTGTTGCTGACGGCATTCGCTATGCAGCCGGCCAAGAAGCGTACACCTCGTAAGACAGTGGAGGACAAGCGCGTCTATCTGGTTCACTCTGACAATCTGCATTACGATCAGTACCGTTATAACGATGCTCAGGTCCTGCATGGCAACGTCCATTTCCGTCATGCCGGTGCCAACCTCTATTGCGACAGTGCCCATTTCTATGAACAGTCCAATAGCTTCGAGGCTTTTGGCCATGTCAAGATGACACAGGGTGATACGCTCCGTCTTACCAGCGACTATGCCTATTATGACGGTAATGCTCAATTGGCGCAGGCTCGTTACAATGTTATTCTAAAGCATCGTAAGTCGACGCTCTATTGTGACTCCCTCGACTATGACCGTATGTATAACTTCGGCAATTTCTTTGAAGGCGGAAAGTTGGTTGACGGTACGGCTGTGCTGACGTCCGACTGGGGCGAATACCATACCGATACGAAGATGGCTATGTTCTACTATGACGTTCGACTGCGCGATAAGAAATTCTATCTGACTACGGATTCTCTGTTCTATGATACCCGTACGTCGCGTGCCCATATCGTAGGCCCATCGAATATCACGTCAGGAGGCAGTCACATCTATAGTGAGGATGGCTACTACAATACGAAAACCGAACAGTCTGAACTTTTCGGCCGTTCAGTTATGAAGGATGGTGGCAAGACGCTGATTGGTGACAGCGTTTACCATAATGCCAAAACAGGTGTCAATCATGCTTATAATAACGTGATTTATACCGACTCTGTCAATAAGAACATGCTGACTGGCGATTATGCTGAATACAATGACTCCACGGGTTACGCAATGGCTACCAATCGGGCGGTGGCTTACGATTTCTCACAGAAGGATACCCTGTATATGCATGCCGATACCTTCAAGATTTTCTCATTTAATATCCGTACTGATTCTGTCTATCGCAAAATACACGCGTATAATAAGGTGCGCGCCTATCGCCATGATGTGCAGGCCGTGTGCGACTCATTGGTCTATTCCTCACTTGACTCCTGCATGTATATGTACCGCGATCCTATTGTGTGGAATATGGGACAGCAACTCACGGGCGAGGAGATACGGGTGTATATGAAAGACTCTACCATTGATTATGCTCATGTCATCAGTCAGGCATTCTCGGTTCAGATGCTTCACGACTCCGTTCATTTCAATCAGATTTCTTCAAAGGACATGAAGGCCTTCTTCCAGAAAGGCGAAATGTATGAGGCACAGGCAATCGATAATGTGTTAATTATCTATTATCCTATTGACGAGGCTGATTCCTCGCTGATTCTGCTTAACTACCAGGAGACTTCTTTGGCTAAGTTGTTCTTCGAGAACCGTAAGATGAAGCGTGCGTGGACCAATAAGTCGTCGGGTACGATGTATCCGATGACGCAGATTCCCCCCGATAAGTATTTCCTGCCAGGTTATAATTGGTTCGATTACATCCGTCCGCTTGATAAGGATGATATCTTTAATTGGCGTCCGAAGAAGGCGGGAACAGAACTCAAAGAACAAAAGCGACGTACCCCTTCTGCTAAAAATAATCGCAAGGAATGACCGATGTAATTGCTCTCCTGCCTGATAGTGTGGCCAACCAGATTGCTGCTGGTGAGGTCATCCAGCGACCAGCTTCCGTCATCAAGGAGTTGGTAGAAAATGCTGTTGATGCAGGTGCGAAAGTGATTAATGTGTTGGTTGTTGATGCAGGTCGTACCTCTATCCAGGTGATAGACGATGGCTGTGGTATGTCGATCACAGATGCCCGTCTGGCTTTTGAGCGTCATGCTACCAGTAAGATTCGTCAGGCCGACGACCTCTTCTCACTTCATACCATGGGTTTCCGCGGCGAGGCATTGCCGTCTATCGCTGCTGTGGCACAGGTGGAGTTGCGTACTCGCCGTCAGGAAGACGAGGTCGGTACCTGTCTGACACTGTCAGGTTCACATGTCGTAGGGCAGGAGCCATGCTCATGTGCTGTGGGTTGTAGCTTTACGGTCAGCAATCTTTTCTTTAACGTTCCGGCTCGTCGTAAGTTCCTGAAGACCAATGCCACTGAACTCAATAATATTCTGACCGCTTTCGAGCGTATCGTATTGGTATATCCGGAAATCAGTTTCACACTTCATAGTAATGGCCAGGAACTCATGAACCTGCGAAGCGGTTCGTTGCGTCAGCGCATTACCGATGTGTATGGTCGTCGCTATGGTCAGGATTTGCTGCCAGTAGGGGTGGAAACAGCACTGTGCCGTATTACAGGCTTTGTTGCCAAACCGGATGCGGCCCGCAAAAAGGGTGTCCATGAATGTTTCTTTGTCAATGGACGCTACATGAAGCATCCGTATTTCCATAAAGCTGTGGCGCAAGCCTACGACCGTTTGATTCCTGCGGGCGCGCATGTACCTTATTTTATATATTTTGAGGTCAATCCTGCCGATATCGATGTGAATATCCATCCAACGAAGACGGAAATCAAGTTCGAGAACGAACAGCCTATATGGCAAATCTTGACGGCTGCCGTTCACGATGCCATTGGACAGTTCTGCGAGATTCCGCAGATAGACTTTGACACAGAGGGTAAACCGGAGATTCCTGTGTACGACCCATCAGCTGCATCCCATTCGCCGTTAGACAATAGCCAATGGCCAAAGGCTAATAGCCAACCCAGCTACAACCCCTTCCGCCAGAAGCCGTCCAGCGATTGGCAGCGTCTCTATGAGGGATTGCCGTCGTCTGAGGACAAGGAACAGTCAGCTCCCTCCCTTTTCGAAAATACCCCTCAGCTGTCGCCCGTCAGTCCTCAGCCTTCCGACATCGCACCTCTCCACTATCAGTATAAAGGCCGTTATGTGATGACGGCTGTCAAGTCAGGCTTGATGGTTATCGATCAGCACCGTGCTGATGTGCGTATCCGCTACGAGCGCTATATGCGTCAGCTTGCCGATGCACCATCGCAAACCCAGCGCCTGCTTTTCACAGAGACCGTAGACCTGACACCTACTGAGGCTACTTTGATGCCTGAACTGTTGCCGGCACTCGCTGCCGTTGGCTTCGACCTGACGCCATTGGGGTCCGTCAGCTATGCCGTTGCCGGTGTTCCTGCCGATATAGGAAGTGTTGATCCTGTTGGCTTGCTGCATGATATTTTGGCTGATGCCGATGCCTCTTTGCCTCTCAGCTCTCATCTTTCGCCCCTCACCTCCCGTTTGGCCCTTACTTTGGCTCGTAAGGCTGCTATTTCCTATGGTGAAGTGCTTTCAAACGATGAGATGGATACGTTGGTTAATCATTTGTTCGCTTGCAGCGATGTCAACCACACACCTGACGGGAAAACTATCCTGTCTATTCTGCCGCAAGAGGATATTGAACGACTCATGGGATAAATTTTTATGCTTTTTAACCCCTTTAAACCATTATTTTTTCATTTTTTTTTAAAAAAAAACGATTTTTCTTGCTTAGTATAGAAAAAATTCCTATCTTTGCACCGATTTATAGGCTTTAAGCCATGACTATGTCGTGTGAATAAACCAATAAGAGAAAGTAATAATAAGATATAAGTTTTACAATATTAATTTAAAATTAAGTTCAATGAAAAAGAAAATCATTTATGGTTTACTCTTTGCGGTCGCCATGGTGACTGCTTCGAGTTCTTTCGTGTCTTGTAAGGACTACGAAGGTGATGATTATGCTCAGTTGAAGGAGGAGAATCTCTCTCTGAGAGACGCTCTTAACCAACAGATTATCGCTATGGGCAATTATGCTTTGAAGACAGATCTGAAGGACTGGGCTTTGAAGACAGATTTGAAGGACTGGTTGTTGAAGTCAGACTACAAGGCTATTGAGGACACTGCAGCACTTCACAATTGGGTAGAAGCTATTCGTCAGTCTGTGGTGGCTTTGGAGAATGACTCTGTTTCCAAGTATGCTGAGTTGATTCACAACAATAACAAGGCCATTGTTTACGTAACCGCATTGGCTAAGGCTGACTCAACTCGTAGCTGGAACGATTCAATCCGTATCGACAAACTTGAGAATGCTCTCAAGGGATGGGGTGATGACCTGACTGAGGCTGTGACAGAGGCTGCTAAGGTGGCTGCTACTGTTGCTGCAGACAGTGCCAAGTGGAATCAGGTTGCTGCTACTGTTGGTGCAGATAGCGCAAAATGGAATGCAACATCAGCACTTGTTAGTGAAAAGAGCGCTCTTTGGAATAAAGCTGTTGAGGTTGCTGACAGTGCATGGAACTGGATTAATAAGGGTCAGGCTGTTGACCGTAATGGTAAAACATTCGAGAGCCTTCAGGATCTGATTAAGGCTTACGAGGCTGCTGATGACGCTCTGCAGGATCAGATTGATGCTCTGAAGCAGGATATCAACAACATTCTTGGTACTTTGAAGAAGCAGATTTCTGGTATCATCGTTCAGGGTACATACAGCCCCGTATTTGGTTATGGCAGTCTGCCTCTCGGCATCCAGACCAACATCCTGGCCGCTTATGCTGGTAAGGCTGTTGCTGATGTTCAGTTCCCCTCTGCCATGAAGTCATTTGATAATAGAGACATTATTACAGAGGCCGATTTGAAGTGGTTGGGAGACAATAACATGATGCCTGATTTTGAGAATATCACTGCTGGTCAGCTCCTGTTCAACGACGCTAAGGGCAATGCTGGTAAGATGTTCCTGACTGTGAACCCCACCAACGTTGACTTCAGCGGTACTGACTTCAAGCTCGTTAATAGCAAGGGTAATGAGTCTCGTGTTCAGCTCTCTACTTTGGAGGCTTCTAACGAGGTGATGACTTTCGGTTGGACCCGTGGTACTAAGGTTGGTACAGAGTCTTCTAATGGTTTCTATGAGGTAGAAGCTACTATTGCTAAGGATGACGCTTTGAAGATGCAGCCCGACTTCGACAAGGCTGGTTTCAAGAGTGCTGTTAAGTCTGCTTTGGATGGTCAGGCTCGTTTGGGTGTTAAGGAGGCAGCTCGTGCCCTGTACAACAGCCTGCAGCCTGTTGAGCGCTTTGGTGTGAAGGCTGAGTGGACTGACACCATCGGTGCTCGCAGCGTAACTTCTGCATTCGATGTTGCTGCTTTCAGCATCGAGCCTCTTGGCTTCGGCTTCAAGCTCCCCAGCAGCAAGTACACTCGCATTCCTACTATCAATTCGAAGGTGATTGCTGAGAAGTTGCACATCAACCTGACTGTTGATCCTATTGTCATTACCGAATATGATAAGGCTACTGGTAAGTATGTTGTAAAGGTAGAGGTTGATGCTAAAGAACTTGACTTGTCTTTGATTGATAATCCAGAATATTATATCAAATATTATACGTATGAATCGAAAGACGATCCTTCAAGTATGAAGGAAGTCGAGGTTGTTGATGTTAAAAAATTGCTGAAAGATCCTAATTTCCAAAAGGATACAAAGATTGTCGCATTTATTGACGTTACATCTATGTTCGAGGAGATGTTCGGTCAGTTCAATGCTGCCTTCGTTAACTTCAACGATGCTGTTGGTGGTATCAACAAGACGATTGATGACGTCGCTGCTCAGGTTAACAGCTATATCGACCGTGCCAACAATTGGATCAACCGTATCAACAACGTGCTCGACAATCTGGGTAACGCCGTTCAGCCTGTGCTGATTTGGAGTGATGGTCAGAATGCTGGTGAGCTCGGTGGCTTCGTAAGCGCTAACTACGCTGTAGGTACTGTAGTTCCTAAGGGTGGTGAGCTTGCTCTGATTCCTACTTCTTACTCTCTCGAGTTGTTTGCTCCTGCTTACAAGAAGAGTCTCATCGTAACCAACGCCTATAAGGGGGGCTTCTCTGCCCAGAGTGGTAAGGACGCTAGCTTGGTAGATGCTGTCAAGGCTGTTAACGCTGACATCAAGGCTAAGGGCTTCGACGTATTCTCTGGCACATCTCTGAAGAACCAGTACATCTTCAATTCTAAGGGTTACGAGGGCATCACCTTCGAGATTGCTTACACAGCTGTTGACTACGAGGGTAAGATTGCCGGTCGTAAGTTCTATCTCACTGTAGGTGAATAATTCACGGAGTATTAACGGATTAAAAACGAAAAAATATATAAGATTATGAAAATCAAGAAAATTTTTATGTCTTGCCTCTTGCTGGCTGGTGTGCTGAGCGCATCGGCTCAGGAAGAGTATCCCAAGACCGTGTATGACCACAATCCCTATTGGTACATTCAGTTGCAGGGTGGTGCTCAGTACACACTGGGTGAGATTGACTTCAGTGATCTCATTTCTCCTAACGTACAGGTAGCTCTTGGCCGTCAGTTCTCTCCTGTTTTCGGTGCCCGTCTGGCTGTAAACGCTTGGCAGAGCAAGGCAGGTATTGAGGCTGCTGGTAACACTTACAAGTGGAAGTGGATGTATGTTGCTCCTGGTATCGACCTGACATTCAATCTGTCGAACCTGTTCTGTGGCTTCAACCCCAACCGCATCTTCAACTTCAGCGTGTTCGGTGGTCTTGGTGCAAATATTGGCTGGGACAACAAGATTAATGACATCAAAGCAGCTGCTGCAGCTCTCTATCCTTACACTACTACTGCTACAGGTTCTTCTGAGAATACACAGTATGCATGGGATGGTACTAAGGTTCGCGTATTTGGTCGCGCCGGTGTTGCTGCCGACTTCAAGGTAAGCGATGCAGTTTCTCTGGGTCTGGAGGTTAACGCCAACACGCTGAGTGACCGTTACAATTCTAAGAAGGCTGGTAACTGGGACTGGTACTTCAATGCCCTCGCTGGTGTGAAGATCAATCTTGGTAAGACCTACAGCACTCGCACTATCGAGGCTCCGAAGGTGCCTGAGAAGGTTATCGAGCGCGTTATCGAGCGTGTTGTTGAGAAGCCCGCTCCTCAGGTTGTTGAGCCAACTCGTGCCGTTGCTGAGAAGAAGGAAGTTGAGGAAACCAAGTTCCGTCGCGACATCTTCTATCTGAAGGCTGGTAAGACTTGGATTGACAAGTCAGAGTACAAGAAGGTTAAGGAGGTTGCTGACTACATGAAGGAGCACCCCAACTGCACTGTTGAGGTTACAGGTTATGCTGACCGTGGTACAGGTAATCCTAAGATTAACAACAATCTGTCTCAGCGCCGTGCTCAGGCTGTTGCCAACATGCTGATCCGCAACTATGGTATCAAGAAGAACCGCATCAAGGTTGACTACAAGGGTGATACCATTCAGCCGTTCGCCAAGGAGATTGAGAACCGTGTTGCAATCGCTATTTGTGACTAAGCTGTTAAGAGCTATTCTGAATAGCTTTTGAATACTAACTGTCCGACCTTACATCATTGTTGAAACACTACATTGATGCAGGGTCGGATTTTTGTCTTTAAAGTAATTCATGCTTATGAAGAAATTTCTGTTGTCATGGCTGTTGTTGGCACCGTTGGCACTCTATGCTCAGTTAAACGGCTCTGGTTACTACCGTATCCAGAACAGTAAGACTGAACGCTATTTCGTGATGGTTGACGACAGCGCGTGGCTTATCACTACGCCCAGTACGCAGGATATCAATACTGGTGCTTTCAAGCTGATGAAACCTTTCGAAGAGTACGTAGCGACTAATCCTGCATCGATATGCTATTTGACTAAGCATACCAATACCCAGTACAATATTTCCGGTCAGGGGCTTGACTTGTATGCGCGTGTCCAAAGCTATCTGGAGTTCCGCCAGCGTAGTAATGGTACCTATACCATTGGTGGAACAGGTACTGCCGCTGGCATAACTTTGACCAAATACCTGACGGATTCCAGTTGGCGTGGTGAATCTGCCCCAGTCAAAACTGCCGAGGGTAATCTGGACGATTATGCTTATTGGTGGATTCGTCCTATCAACGATAAATACTATTTTGGTTTTCAGCCAACTATCAAGGCAAGTCTGGATGGAGGTGACAGCCTGTATTATGCACCGTTCTATGCATCGTTCTCCTTTATCAAGAATAGCAATGTCAATGCCTATTATGTTTCTGAAGTGAGAGACGGTTATGCTTTGATTCACGATTTCGTGTATACGATTCCTGGTGTTACACCAGTCATTGTGGAGTGTAAGAGTGATGTGGCTACCGACAATAAAGTAAATCTGGCTATCTCTACGACTACGGCTCCAGGTAACAAGTTGCAGGGTGTCTTTTTCTGTAATGATGTGGAAGCCTACACCGAGCACCGTAATGTGACGGCGTATAATCCTAATACGATGCGTGTCCTTGGTCGTGCTCCTGATGGTCGTCTGGCGTTTGTCAAGTCGTCATCGCTGGTGTATATTCCTGCCAACACTTGCTATCTGCCTGTTCCTGCAGGTTCGCCTGATGTCATCTATGTCGTACATGAGATTCCTGATGGCATAGAGGTGGCAAAGGCTTCCGAAACTAAGACGAAGCAGCGTGGTGTCTATTCGCTCAGTGGTCAGCGCCTTGGCGACACTGCTGAAGGATTACAAAAAGGCGTCTATGTCGTTGACGGCCGTAAGGTTGTGATTAAGTAAGACCATCGTTCGCTAATAATAAGCGGTACTTATCGTCGAATAAGTACCGCTTATTCGGTAATAAGTACCGCTTATTTTGCAATAAGTCCGTAGTATTTCAAAATACTTCCGCAGTATTATTCAATACTTCCGTAGTATTTTAGAACAGGCGCCGCGTAATTCTCAGGTTCAGTACTGGGAATGCTTTGACACCTTTGATCAAGTCAACGTAGTCGCCCACCTTACCTCCGATGTTGATGACATCCTTTGAAAGATTCGTGCCGTCGTGGGTAATGATGTCGGGCGTGCCTCCCCAGAACATGAGTCCTGCATCAAAGCTGATGTTATAGCGGTCGTCGTTCTTCAGCAGTCGTCCGCCGTAGCCGAAACCAAGGTAGGGTTTGAAACTGTTGACCTTAACACGTGCACTGACGGTGCATTCGTTGTCGGGCTCCATGCGATACGGCTCGTGAATTTTGTTGCCGTTGGCATCAAGAACATATTCTTCATGTGAACCGATGAAGTCGCCATATTCGTCATATTCTACCACCGTCTTCATGACATAACGGTCGGCATATTCACCCAGCTGGATACCCATGCGTCCGTTCTCCAACCATTCTGCACCCAGTGCAAAGCCATTATATATGGCATCACCGCTCTCAGCCTTGTCGTAGAGTTTGTTGTAGATGTTGACAGCTACCAACGATGGGGCATCGCTCAGTGCATTTACAGCTTCTCCTATTTGTGAGGGTCCCCAGTGGAAGCCAGCTGTCAGGTGCCAGTGCTTGTTGCGAAATGGAAATACATCGACCAACAGTTTATAGTTCCAGAATGTCGGTTTGCCAATCATCTCCACTGAAGGCCTGGCGCGATAGTTCGTCAGTGCCTCCAAACGGTCGGCCATGATGTCGAAGTCCGATGTCTGGAGCTCGCCATTGTCGTTATAGCCAAACGACTGAATGTCGAAGTGCAGGCTTTTCTCAAAGCGCGGCATGATTTCAAAACCCGTTCTCACCTGTACGTATTTGCCGAAGGGGCTGGCGATGTCGATACCCAGTCCCGTAGAACCTAATGTAACACCTACGTCCAGATGGTTGAAGGCCTCGAAGACGGCTTTGTTGTTCTGTGCTTGCATGGCCGTTGTGCCAAGCGTCACAGCTGTCATCAGCACGGCTATTATCTTCTTGCTTGTTGTCATATCTTCACTTTTTCCTTGTTTGCGTCTGCAAAATTAGGATAAAAAGGCGAAATAACCAATAAAATATTTGTTTTTAAGAAATAAATACGTAAATTTGCACATAAAATCAGTAAAACTGTTTATAAAATAATAAATAAGGTATGTATATGAAGAAGCTGTTTTTGATGTTAGCTGTTGCCAGTTTGTCGTTGACAGCCATGGCACAGGATGATGAAGATATGGAGATAGCTCCTGCCGAGAAGCACCGTGTGGCAACCAATGGCTTTTGGCAGAACTGGTTTGTAGGCGCCAATGTTACGTGGAGTGCCTTCTATGGCGAGGGCGAGCGTTCGCTGGTGGCTCCCTTCCATAAGTTCCCTGGTGGTTCTTACTATACCGGCTTAGGTGCCTCGTTGTCGTTGGGCAAGTGGCTGACACCTGTTTTCGGTTTGCGTACCAAGGTCAATGCTTGGCAGATGGGTAAGGAGGAAGATGGCATTGGTGGCGACAAGTATTGGACGGCCAACGAACAGCTTCTGATTAATGTCTCGTCGCTGTTCCGCGGCTATGACGAGCAGCGCTTTTGGAACATCATTCCATACATTGGAGCTGGTATCCATCGTAATATGACGCATGCCCATTACAGCACGGCACTCAGCCTTGGCTTACTGAATACCCTGCGTTTGTCGCCCCGTCTCTCAGCCAATATCGAGTTGGCTTGGAACAGCGCTGAAGGCAGCAACCGTGGCATCGGACTGAAGAGCCGTAACCAGCACTTTGCCGTAGAACTTGGTATTACATATCATATTGGCAAGAACAACTGGAAGCATGCTACCGATCAGGACGCCGTCAGCGCGCTGACCGAGGGGGAACTTGATGCACTGAATGCCCAGCTGGCTGACGCACTGGCCGAGAACGAACGCCTGCAGCAGGAACTTGAAAAGCAACTGCCTCGCCCCACAGCATCGGTGGCCACGGTCGCCCCGGCAGTCCGTACTGTCGAGAACATCGTTTCTGCCCCTGTCTCCATCTTCTTCGAAGTCGGCAAGGCCAACGTCATTGCCAGTCGTGACATGCTGAGCGTTAAATCGCTGGCGCAGTTGGCTATCGACAAGAATGCCTCAGTACTTGTGACGGGCTATGCCGACAAGTCGGGTAATGCTGACGCTAACATGAAACTGTCGGAGCGTCGTGCCCAGGCTGTTGCCGATGAACTGGTGCGCCTTGGTGTCAATCCTCAGCGTATCGAGGTTGTCGCTGCCGGTGGTGTCGATACCGTTACACCTGCTGAATATAACCGACGTGCTACTGTAGAACTGAAATAATTTGAAGTTATATTTCATTTTTTTATCAAATTATTTGTTCATTCCAAATAAAAGCACTATATTTGCATCGAAAATATAAATCTATTTAACATATCACAAACTAAAACAATTACAAAACATGAAGAAATTTAATTTTTTCTTGAGTTGCGCAGCATCAGCGATGTTCGCAATTGCACTGACAAGTTGTGGAGAAGTACAGGACAATCCCAGTACTGGCTTTGATCCCTCACTGAAGGATGTTACAATTCAGAGCGGTGACACGTTGGCTCCTATCTACAAGAAGCTTGCAGCAACTACAAATGACATCATCATCGAGATTCCCGCAGGTGTTGATACCGTTTACACTGGTAAGATTGAGCTGACCCCAGGTCAGACCTTCACCCTTGTTGGCGACGAGAAGAATCCTCCAGTAGTTGTGCCTACAGCTTCTATGAAGTTTGGCAACACATTCACTATCAAGAATGTTATTTTTGACTGTAGCGAATTCACTAACCACTTGTTGATGATGACTAAAGGTGATGCTGCTGATGAAAGCCTGAAGGTTCAGTCTGGTCAGTATGTCATTAAGACTCCTGTTGTCATTGAGAATGTCATTGCAAAGGGTCTTACGAAGGCTTTCTTCTATGATAATGGTATGGCTTATGCTTTTGAAGAGTTTACTGTTAACAACTGTATCGTAGGTTATAAAGCTCAGGGTAATCTTGTTCTAAACCTTGCAGCTTCTATGGCTATCAATTTCAGCATTGTTAATTCTACTTTCTATGCAGAGGATAAGAATACTGCTTCTGCTAACTTCATTGGCCTTTCTGGTAAACGCCCCTGGCAGATTACCGGCTATGAGGATAAAGAGGGATTGTTTATCTGCGCCTACAATACATTTGCAAACATTGCCTACAAGAAGCAGTTCTTTAACACCAATACCTTGAAGGGTCAGAATAAGTACAAGTATGCTGTTGCTTCTAACATCTTCTACAATTGCTCTAACAAGAAGATTTATGGTAACATGACCAACAACAAGAATCAGGTGGGAGCTGCAAACAATGTTTATCTGTGGGATGGCGAGTTCTTTGCAGAAACCAACTATAATGGCGATGCTGGCGTACAAGTTGATCCTAAGTTCTCAACAGATATGATTGCCAAAGGTTGGTTCTTCCCAACAAATGGTGAATTCCCCAAGGGTATAGGTGATCCTCGTTGGAATAAGTAATTAAAGATTAATAATAATAGAAGATGTGTCCTACGTAGTTGGGGCACATCTTTTTTTGTGTTTTCTTTGGTTATCCCAAGAATATTTCGTACCTTTTCGCTTCACGAGAAGGTTCTTTGACCATGGGTGCAAAGTGTGGCTTCGCAATCTTTCGCTCGAAAGAACAAAGAAAAATAAATTTTCCTTTGGTTCTTTGCTCGCTTATTCGTACCTTTCACCTTTGGTGAAGATAGGCTGCATTTCGGAAATAAAAACAAAAAACTTTGTGTTTTGTTTTGTATTTCGCTCAATTTGCACTATCTTTGCAGGGCACAACGACTAACTAAGCATATTT
>JAEEGH010008174.1_pt1 | contig 24833 bp, 18 predicted proteins | sample 9134181 | NCBI WGS metagenome assembly JAEEGH01 (sample SAMN16246544, study PRJNA631951) | gut metagenome | biome: gut microbiome; feature: rumen; material: DP-attached | host: Bos | place: Iran: Karaj | collected 2018-10
CGGATATATAGATTTGATAATCAAGTCTGTCAGAAGCATAGGAATTATCGTCATTCTGGAATTAAAACAGACTTCAGATGAAAACGAAGACAAGGTGCTTACTGCCCGGGATGCTGTTGAGCAGATCATCCGAAAGAAATATGCTGATCCGTATATTAAAAGGAACGATATACAAGCTGTCATTTCTTACGGTATATGCTTCTGCAAAAAAGAATGTGCTGTTGCGGGTAAAAAGCTGAAATAACATCTGATGCCGGCGGTTGACGATTAAGTGGGTTATGGGATAATGACGATGATGGTTCCTTTCTGCGCTTCAATCACTTTGTGAACAGCGGATCGGAGAAAGGATTTTTTCAGCTGTGATGAATAATCGTATTCAGAGGTGGAACATAATGTTGAAGTCTATAGGGATTGGAACTGAATTATTTCATAAGCTTATTGAAAAAGACAGCTATTACGTTGACAAGACTCCTTTTATCAGAACCGTGTTTAAGGAAAACAATGCGGACGTAATGCTTATCACCAGACCGAGACGTTTTGGTAAAACACTTACCATGTCCACCTTCTATGACTTCTTGTCTCTGAATATCGAAAATCCCGGCGATGTGTCACTTCAGGAGAAATGGTTCAAGGACACCAAAATCTTTGAGGACAGGGAATTCTGCAGTGAATACATGGGGAAGTTTCCGGTAATCTTTATTTCCCTGAAATCTGTATCCGGAAATAATTTTCTTAGAGCTTACGAGCAGCTGGGAAGCACCATCTATAAGATGCTTTGTCAGTTTGATTATCTTGCTGAAAGTAAAAAACTTAAAGAAGACGCAGTAAATGATTTTAAACAATTAAAGAACGAAAAATATCTTTGCAATCCAGAGAATCAAAATGCTGTTAAAAATTCTCTGGAAAGACTGTGCTACTGGTTATATCTGCACCACGGAATCAAGCCGGTTCTGCTCATAGACGAATATGACGTACCTATCGCCAAGGCGGCCCATAACGGCTACTACCGGGAAATGATTGAGATCATCAGTCCGTTCCTGAGCAATGCATTAAAGACCAATATGGATCTAGGCAGAGCCGTGCTTACCGGATGTTTAAGAGCAGCCAAGGAAAGCATTTTTACCGGACTTAACAATCTTAAGATCTGCTCAATTCTTGATCCAGGAAAAAAAGATATATCTCAGGGGATCGGTTTTACCCGGGAAGAAGTTCAGGAAGTCCTCGCATACTACGGACTTTCAGACTATTACGAAGAGGTAAGAAATAATTACGACGGATACCATTTCGGAACAAGTCACATGTACTGTCCGTGGGATGTCATGAACTTCTGTAATGACAATTATGAGATGCTTGGTGAAAACAGAAATCTCATTCAGGCCGGCAACTACTGGATCAACACCAGCGGTAACGATGTAATCGAAGAGTTCATGGGTTTTATCGAGCATGAAGACGTTGATCTGATGCAGGACCTTCTGGACGGTAAATCAATAACCGCGGAAGTAAGAACCGCCCTGTGTTACGGCGATTTACAGAATCATGACATAAATGACTTCTGGACTCTGCTGCTTTATACCGGGTATCTCACCTTTGATCCTACATACCGTTCATCAAAAAAGAATGAATATAGCCTATACATCCCTAATGAAGAAATAAGAGACTGTTTCAGAGATAAAATTCTTGCGTTTTTTAAGACCAATTCCGTCTTGAAAACAAGCATAGGTGAACTGGTAAAAGGATTGTTTGAAGGTGATGCCGAAAAGGTTCAGGACAACCTTAACACGCTTCTTGGCAAATATGTTTCAATCAGAGATTTTGCCACGAACGCTCCCAAGGAAAACTATTACCACGGCTTCATGAACGGATTACTGGTGAACGGCACGTCATTCATTGAGGAGCATAAGTCCAATTTTGAATCCGGGGATGGTTACGTTGATATCATAATTGCTTCAAAAAACAGTGACACCGTGGCTATTCTGGAACTTAAACAAACTGATAAACCGTTTGGGGCAAGATTGATTGCTGCTCAAAAAGCAGTGGAACAGATCACTGAAAAAGGATATGCAACAGTTTATATGAATGATCCTCTTGTTCGGAATGTATACGCCTACGGTATCTGTTTTTATAAAAAATTATGCTCGGTTGTTACTAAGAAAATAAAGTAAATAAGTAAGTTCCGGAACACTAGGCCTTAAAATTGTATACGGGTTTCATAATATCCAGTATTTCCACAGTATCACCGATCACATCAACAATATCGTGAAGTGACTTGTAGGCCATTGGAGATTCATCCAGTGTAGATACATTTACGGAGGTGGTAAAAATTCCCTTCATAGATTCCCTGTATTCATCTATATCAAGAGTATCTTTTGCCTCGCTTCTGGACAGCAGTCTGCCGGCCCCGTGCGGCGCTGAATAATTCCATTCAGAATTTCCACGACCTTTTGCAAGTACGCATCCGTCCCTCATGTTTATCGGAATAATTACTGTTTCGCCTGAATGAGCCGCTATGGCGCCTTTTCTGAGAATCATTTCCCTGGTATCTATGTAATTATGGATGGTATGAAAAGATTCATAAGCGGTCAGTCCGGCAGTTTTCAAAAGAACACCGGCAATAATTTCACGGTTTAATCTGGCAAACGCCTGACAAATTTCTACGTCATGAAGGTAGTCGTCAAGATACTTTCCGCTTAGAAAACATAAATCATCAGGTATAGCTGAACCGCTGTTTTTTTTATCATCCCGTGGCGGAACAGCAGCTTCCGGGCCTTTGTTTTTCTGTCCGGATTTTTTGCCTGTGCACGGACTGGAAATTTTTTCTCCGGCAGCGCGGTTACAAGCACTGTCGTTTTTAAGCCTTATCGCCAGATTCTGATAGTATTCAGCCACCTGCTTACCTAAACTGCGGCTTCCGCTGTGAACAATCAGGTATCTGGTGCCGTCGGCTGCTTCATCTATCTCTATGAAGTGATTGCCTCCGCCAAGAGTCCCGAGACTCTGTTTCATTCCGGACAGATCTCCAAGTTCACGGTAGCACCGCAGACCTTCATATGAAAAATTTTTGATTTTTTTTCCAAAAGCATTAGTACCTGAAAGACCGTTGCGGGCAACCCTGTCAATTTCGGCAAAATCAACCCGGATCTGTCCGATATTTACCGTATACATGCCGCATCCGATATCAGTTCCGACAATATTTGGAACAACCTTGTCGGTAACGGTCATGGTGGTACCGACGGTACAGCCTTTGCCGGCATGAACATCAGGCATGATTCTGATCCTGGAGCCGGCGGTGATTTCGTAGTTACACATTCTGCGGATCTGCTCAACAGCCGCAGATTCAACTACGGATGCATAACAGACTGCAGTATTTATTTTTCCTTTAATTTCAAACATTCTGTTTCCTCTGTAAAAAAGCATCGATTATCCCGGAAAATCGCCAAATCTGGAGATTTTTCAGAAAAACGATATAAATTTTTTAGGTATGGATCATGATCAAAAACGTAACAACGGCATGTAAAAACAGTGTAAACCAGTGTTTAATACATATGCCTGTATATGCGTGCTACCGCACCGTGCACGTTTTTTTATGAATGCAGTACTGCGTTTGGTCACAGTATGCAGAATGTTGAGAATTACATTTTTTCTACCTTTAAAATCAGCCTGCTGTACTTCAAGCCTGCATTTTTGATATGTTGTATTCGGAGTGAATCCGCTATGATGGAGGTTATATTGAATTGTCCGCCTTGTCAAGTACAGCCTCAAAAGAACGGCCTGGTGCAGTTCATAACTTATCTAGCAGGTAGATTTGCCATCGTTCAAGAGAAGAAATGCGGAATTAATTTTTTGTCTGACTTTTAAAATGACTCCGTCAGCTTTCCTTTGTCGCATATTTTTCCTTTATGTGAGAAATAAACTTTGTTGTCAGTGCGTTGGGGTGTCTCTCATTATCCCAGGATAGCAGGTAGTCGACATTTATTGTTGGTGATATTTTTTTGATCGTAACTTTGGTGCCGGATGCGATGTTCTTGGCAACTGAAGCAGGGAAAAGGGCAATTCCCAGATTTCTGTTTACAAGCTTGGCCGCATTGGAGGAGTGAGCGGTTTTAACTATGAAATGAGGTTCCTTTTTAAAATTTTTAAACCATCCTCTGATTTCATCTTCACGAGACCGTCTTGAAGAAATTATCAGATCATTATCGATAAGTTCCTCCAGTGTTATGTATTCATTCTGTGATTTTGCCAGTGGAGCATTTGCAGGAATGATTGCAACCCAGTTTTCTGAATATACCTTAAAACCGTCCAGTAAATCACTATTGGTAGGAGTCATTGTAATTGCAAGATCTATAAGGCCGGATTTCAGACGATCGGTCAAATCATCCACATTTCCGCACCATAAGTTATAGGTTACATTGGGATAGAGTTTTTTAAATGATTCGATCCATTCGGCTACAAGTGTCGGACCGTTGCTGTCGACATGACCTATATAAAGTGTTCCGCTGATACCGTTCTGCATTTCAGATATTTCTGTTTTGGTCATATCAACCAGAGTTAAAAGCTGCTCGCCTCTTCGCTTAAAAGCCAGACCTTCTGCAGTCAAAGCCAGATGGCGCTTGCCTCTGATAAACAGTGTACAGCCAAGTTCATCCTCTAGATCCATAAGGGCTCTGCTTAACGGCGGCTGGGAAAGATGCAGTTTTTCAGCGGCTCTGGTGATATTAAGTTCTTCGGCCACCGTTATAAAATATCGTATTTGTCTTAAATCCATATCCAGCTCCTTCTGAATCTATTATACCTAAAAGGTATTATTATGTTGTTGTTATAGTATTTTATTTATGTTTAACGGATAACTATAATTCTAGCAAATGATTGGAAAAGAACATAGTTCTTAAAGAATATCACGATTGGTTGATAAATATCTTAAGAGCGCTGTTCTGGAAAGATACAGATATTTCAAAGGTTACGCTGGCAAAGCGGTTATCCTGCCTGTATTGAGCGGCCGGAAAATTACAGAGTGTCCTGTCGAGAATATCCCGTATCATTCCAATGCATATAAATCATATGAAATAAATATTTTATCGAATAATTTAAATTTAAATTTAAGTTTGCTCTTATATGTGCAATGGAGTTTACAACATGTCTGTATATGAAGACGATTATTACAAGACCAGGAATGAAGCATTGGTAGATGAGCATGATGCATGTGGTATCGGAATGGTCGTTAATATAGATGGCCGGAGAGAATACCGGACTCTCGATGATGCGCTGTCTATTGTGGAAAAGCTTGAACACAGAGCCGGTAAAGATGCTGCAGGAGAGGTTGGTGACGGTGTCGGTATTTTATTACAGATCTCCCACGGTTTCTTTAAAAAGGCAGCAGCTGATTCAGGGATCAGTATAGGAGAGGCAGGTGATTACGGTATAGGAATGTTTTTTCTGCCCCAGGATCTGAGAAAAAGAACCTTCGCAAAGAGACTTTTCCATGTAAACTGTGAAAAGAACGGTTTGAAAATTCTGGGTTGGAGAGAGGTTCCGACAAATCCGGAAATTCTCGGTAAAAAGGCCCTGGACTGCATGCCTTGCATTGAACAGTGTTTCATTGAACGACCTGAGGACTGTTCAAAGGGCATTGATTTCGATCGCAGACTTTACGTATGCAGAAGAGAGTTTGAACAGAGCGCGGATGATACCTATATCAATTCACTTTCATCCAGAACAATCGTTTATAAAGGAATGTTTCTGGTAGGTCAGTTACGCCGTTTTTATACTGATTTACAAAGCACGGATTATGAAACATCCATTGCCATGGTGCATTCACGTTTCTCCACCAATACCACACCTTCCTGGGAGCGCGCACATCCGTACCGCCTTATTGCACATAACGGAGAGATCAATACGATCCGGGGAAACCATGATCGTATGCTGGCCAGAGAGGAAACTCTTCATACACCTTGGCTGGACGAATATGCTGACAAGACTTTCCCTGTAATCCATGCCTCCGGTTCAGACTCCGCCATGCTGGATAATACACTTGAATTCTTTATGATGAACGGTGTACCTCTTCCTCTGGCAGTTATGATGATGATCCCTGAACCTTGGAAAAATGATACCCACATGGATCATGAGAAAAAGGATTTTTATCATTACTATGCAACCATGATGGAACCATGGGACGGACCTGCCGCTATTTTATTTACTGATGGTGAAATTGCAGGTGCAACCCTTGATCGCAACGGTCTGCGTCCTTCCAGATATTATATTACCGATGATCACCGTCTGATTTTATCCTCTGAGGTAGGGGTTCTGGATCTCGATCCGTCACACATTGTAAAGAAATCACGTCTGCAGCCGGGTAAAATCCTGCTGATTGATACCAATGAAGGCCGCCTGGTTTTAGATGAGGAATGTAAAGAGTTATATTCTAAAAAGTATCCGTATGGTGAATGGCTTTCTTTGAATTTACTGCAATTATCAGAACTGAAGATCCCTAATAAAAAGATCCCGACCCACAGTCAGGAAATGCGTGATCGCCTTTACAGAGTATTCGGCTATACATATGAAGATGTCAAAGAGCAGATCCTGCCTATGGCCTCCAATGCAACAGAAGCCACGGCTTCCATGGGTCATGATATTCCTCTTGCGGTATTATCTGAAAAACACCAGTTACTGTTTTCATATTTCAAACAGCTGTTTGCCCAGGTTACCAATCCGCCGATTGATTCAATCCGTGAAGAGATTGTTACCGATACCTCTGTGTATGTTGGTTCCGATGGAAATCTGCTGGAACCGTGCGGTGAGAACTGCCGTGTTCTGCAAATCAACAATCCTATTTTAACCGGTGTTGATCTACTTAAAATCAAATCTCTGGATCAGGAAGGTTTTAAGAGCGGCGTAGTACCGATCCTTTACTATAAGAATACTTCTCTGGAAAAGGCTATTTCCCAGCTTATAGTTAATGTTGACCGTATGTGCAGCAAGGGCGTCAATATCGTGATCCTTTCAGACAGAGGGGTTGACGAGAACCATGTTCCTATTCCGTCACTGCTTGCTGTTTCCGCTACCGAGCAGCATCTGGTTGAAACCAAGAAGAGAACCGCAGTTTCTATTATTCTGGAGAGCGGTGAGCCGCGTGATGTGCATCAGATGGCAACACTGCTTGGTTTCGGTGCCCGTGCTATCAATCCGTATCTTGCCCACGAATGCATTGCTGAACTTATCGACAAGGCAATTTTAGATAAGGACTACCATACTGCCATTGCAGACTACAACTCCGCGGTACTGCACGGAATAGTCAAGACCGCGGCCAAGATGGGTATTTCAACATTGCAGTCCTATCAGTCCGCCAAGATTTTTGAAGCTGTCGGAATTTCAAAGAAGGTTATTGACAAGTACTTTACCGGCATAACAAGCAGAGTAGGAGGTATCGATCTGGATGCAATTTCCGAGGGCATCCTGTTCCGTCATGATCATGCATTTGATCCTATGGGCCTGTCTGTTGATACCAGTCTTGACAGCACCGGCTTCCACGGTCTGAGAAACGGAACGGACAAGGAGGATCATCTCTATAATCCGCAGACCATCATTGCACTGCAGACTGCGGTAAAGGTTGGAAGCTATGAAATGTTCAAGGATTATTCATCCATTGTGGATAATGAAAAGCCGCATACTCTGAGAGGATTGATTGATTTTGTAAAGGTTGACAATCCGATCCCGCTCGATGAGGTTGAACCTGTTTCCGAGATTGTAAAACGTTTCAAGACCGGTGCAATGTCCTACGGCTCTATCTCCAAGGAGGCGCATGAAACTCTGGCAGTTGCCATGAACCGTCTCGGCGGTAAATCAAATACCGGTGAAGGCGGAGAAGATCCGGTTCGTTTCGGCACAGAAAAGAACAGCAAGATTAAACAGGTGGCTTCAGGCAGATTCGGTGTAACCAGCGAATATTTGAATAATGCTGAAGAAATTCAGATCAAAATGGCGCAGGGTGCAAAGCCTGGAGAGGGCGGTCATCTTCCCGGAAAGAAGGTTTATCCGTGGATTGCTGAAAGAAGATATTCAACTCCGGGTGTTTCTCTGATATCTCCTCCTCCTCACCACGATATTTATTCAATTGAGGATTTGGCCCAGTTGATTTATGACCTGAAGAACGCCAACCGCAAAGCCAGAATTTCTGTAAAACTGGTATCGGAATCAGGAGTGGGCACAATTGCCTGCGGTGTTGCCAAAGCAGGTGCACAGGTAATTTTAATCTCCGGTTATGACGGCGGTACCGGTGCAGCTCCGGCAAGTTCCATTCATAATGCCGGTCTGCCATGGGAACTGGGTCTGGTGGAAGCTCACCATTCTCTGATTCAGAACGGACTCAGAGGCAGGGTGGTGATCGAGGCAGACGGTAAACTCATGAGCGGTCGTGACGTGGCCATTGCAGCCCTTCTCGGCGCCGAGGAGTTCGGGTTTGCCACCGCTCCGCTGGTATCAATGGGCTGTATGATGATGCGTGTGTGCAACAAGGATACCTGTCCGGTCGGTATAGCCTGTCAGAATGAAACATTAAGAAAACGCTTCAGCGGCAAACCGGAATATGTAATGAACTTTATGATGTTCATTGCTGAAGAATTACGTGAAATCATGGCTTCACTCGGGATCAGAACCGTTGAGGAAATGGTGGGAAGAAGTGATCTGCTCAAGATTAAAGATAAGCAAATCACCAGACGTGCAGAGATGGTCAATATGGATCTTATTCTGGATCAGTCTCTGGCACATGCAAAGCAAAGCCATTTCATCGCAGAAGAGGCATATGATTTCAAACTTGAAAATACCATTGATGAGAGGATTTTCCTGCCGAAGTTTGAAAAATGGAACGGTGAAGGCACACTGGCTTTGGATAATGTACAGATCTCAAGTACAGATCGCAGTCTGGGAACCATACTTGGATCCTGCATAACTGAAAAATACGGTTCCTCTCTTGCTGATGACAGTATTCAGATTTCATTGAACGGCGGCGGAGGTCAGAGCTTCGGTGCCTTCATTCCGAAGGGACTTACTTTAAAACTGACCGGAGATGCAAACGACGGTTTCGGTAAGGGGCTGTCAGGCGGAAAACTGATTGTTACTCCTTCTGAAAATGCAGCATACGAGGCATCAGAGAATGTAATTGTCGGAAATGTTGCCCTGTACGGCGCAACCTCCGGTTCCGCCTATATCAACGGTATAGTCGGTGAAAGATTCATGGTAAGAAATTCAGGTGCTACCGCTGTGTGCGAAGGCTGCGGAGATCACGGCCTTGAGTATATGACCGGCGGAAGAGCGGTGATCCTTGGTGAAGTCGGTAAAAACTTTGCTGCGGGAATGAGCGGCGGTATTGCCTACATTCTGGATCAGAATCACAGTCTTTACATGAGAACCAATAAATCTCTGATTGAGATGACTGAGTTGAAAGACGCAGACAGGAAGGAGCTCAAAGAAATTCTGACCGATTATGAGAAGAGTACAAAGTCTAAACGGGCTGCTGAGATTTTAAGTGATTTTGAATCCTGGGTTCCGCTGTTTAAGAAGATTATTCCTATTGATTATAAGAATATGCTCACTTTAATCGGTAAGTACGAAGAGCAGGGTATACGTCATGAACAGGCAGTTTATGAAGCTTTCAAGGATGTTTCATCCGGTTCTTCAGACGCAGCAGTTCGACAGCTCAAGAATGCATAGGTAAGGAATACAGAAAGGTAAAGAATTATGGGTAAGGCTACAGGTTTTCTCGAATTTGAGCGTTGTGAGGACGCATGGATCCCTGCAAAAACTAGAATTAAGGATTTTAATGAGTTTCATGTACATCTTGGCGAAGAGGCAAGAAGATGTCAGGCCGGCAGATGCATGGCATGCGGCGTACCGATGTGCCAGTCAGCTCTGCGATTAAAAGGAATGGTTACAGGCTGTCCGCTTCACAACCTGATCCCGGAATGGAATGATGAGATTTACAGCGGACACTATGAGCATGCACTTTCCAGACTTTTAAAGACCAGTAATTTTCCGGAATTTACAGGCCGTGTATGTCCCGCACTTTGTGAAAAGGCGTGTATCAACGGTATGCACGGAGCTCCGGTTACGATACATGACAATGAACTTTTCCTGATTGAAAAGGGGTTTGAAGAAGGCTGGATGAAACCTCGCATTCCGTCTCTCAGAAGCGGCAAGAAGGTTGCGGTGGTAGGTTCAGGCCCTGCCGGTCTGGCCGTGGCTGATCAGCTTAATCACCGCGGACACACTGTTACGGTATTTGAAAGGGAATCCCGGATTGGCGGTCTTTTAATGTACGGCATTCCGAACATGAAGCTCGATAAAAAGGTTATTGAGCGCCGCCGCAGACTCATGGAGGCTGAAGGGGTGATTTTTAAAACCAACTGTGATATCGGCAGAGATATTTCCTTTGCAGATTTACAGGAACGGTTTGATGCGGTTGCTCTGTGCTGCGGTGCCAAGAAGCCTAGAGATTTGAATCTGGCAAACCGCGACAGCTGTCATGAGATTCATTTTGCAGTTGATTTTCTGAAATCAGCCACCTGTGATCTGCTTAACGGAGCCGAACAGTGGACAATCAGCGCCAAGGATTTAAATGTGGTGATTGTCGGAGGCGGTGATACCGGTAATGACTGTCTTGGAACCTGCATCAGACAGGGGGCAAAGAACGTTGTTCAGCTTGAAATGATGCCTAAGCCTCCGGTTGAAAGAGCTGCAGACAATCCATGGCCGCAGTGGCCGAAGGTCCTGAAGACTGATTACGGTCAGCAGGAGGCGATAGAAGTGTTCGGATCTGATCCGCGTGTTTATGAAACAACGGTGAAGGAGCTGGTACTTGATTCAGGAAAGCTGAAAGCAGTTAAAACGGTTCAGGTTAAATTTGAAAACCGTCAGCTGGTGGAAGTTGCAGATACGGTAAAGGAAATTCCATGTGATCTGCTGATTATCGCCGCAGGTTTTCTAGGCTGTGAGGATTACGTTATAAGTGACAGCAATGTTAAGGTCAGCGGTCGCAATACAGTCGAAACACTTGAGGACTCATATGAAACTTCAAAACCTGGAGTTTTTACAGCCGGCGATATGCATCGCGGTCAGTCACTTGTGGTGTGGGCTATTGCTGAAGGTCGTCACTGTTCGGCTCAGATTGATAAGTTTTTAATGGGTTATACCTCATTAACATAAGTAAACTTTAAGAAAAATTTGTTTTAAATTCACGGAAATTGACATTAAGGGGTTAATTATGACAAAAGGTTCTGTTCCCGAATATTTTGGTTGTATGGTATTCGATGATCGTGTTATGCGATCTGTTTTAAGCAGTGACGTTTATTCATCACTGAGAAAAACTATCGAAGTAGGTGCAAAACTGGAACTTGGTTTAGCCGATTCTGTTGCAAAAGCAATGCGTGACTGGGCTATTGAAAAGGGTGCAACCCATTTTACCCACTGGTTTCAGCCGCTTACCGGTGTAACAGCTGAAAAACACGATTCATTTATCGAACCGTCTCCGGATGGCGGTGTGATTATGGAATTTTCCGGTAAGGAATTAATCCAGGGTGAACCGGATGCATCTTCTTTCCCGACCGGCGGAATAAGAGCAACATTCGAGGCAAGAGGTTATACCACATGGGATCCTACCTCCTATGCATTCATCAAGGATCAGACTCTCTGCATTCCTACAGCGTTCTGCTCCTACGGCGGTGAAGCACTGGACAAGAAGACTCCTCTTTTACGTTCCATGGAGGCTCTCAACCGTCAGGCTCTGCGAATTTTAAGACTGTTCGGTAATGATCAGGTTAAACACATCCATACCTCAGTAGGTCCTGAGCAGGAATATTTCCTTATTTCAAAGGAAATGTACGATAAGAGACCTGATTTACAGTACACCGGAAGAACTCTTTTCGGAGCAAAACCTCCAAAGGGCCAGGAAATGGATGATCACTACTTTGGTGTAATTAAACCAAAGGTAAAAGAGTTTATGGCCGAACTTAATGAAGAACTCTGGAAACTCGGAATTCTGGCCAAAACTGAACATAACGAAGTGGCTCCGGCACAGCACGAGCTTGCTCCGATCTATTCAACCACCAACCTTGCCTCCGATCAGAATCAGCTGATGATGGAGATTATGCAGAAAGTGGCAGCCCGTCACGGCCTGGTTTGTCTGCTGCATGAAAAGCCTTTTGCCGGTGTGAACGGAAGCGGAAAGCATAACAACTGGTCCATCTCAACTGACAACGGTTTCAATCTGCTGTCACCTGGTGATACACCTGCTGAAAACGCCCAGTTCCTGCTGTTTCTCTGCGCTGTAATCAAGGCGGTTGATGACTATCAGGATCTGCTCAGACTTTCTGTTGCAACTGCCGGTAACGATCACAGACTTGGAGCAAACGAGGCACCACCTGCAATTATTTCAATTTTCCTGGGTGATGAACTTACCGCCATACTTGAAGCTATCGAATCTGATACTCCGTATCGCGGAATGGAAAAGAAGCTTATCAAGCTTGGTGTTGACGTTCTGCCGAGATTTGCCCGTGACACAACTGATAGAAACCGTACTTCTCCGTTTGCATTTACCGGTAATAAGTTCGAGTTCAGAAGCCTTGGTTCATCAAACAGTATCGCCTGCGCGAACATGATGTTGAACAGTGCAGTGGCAGAATCTCTCAAAATTTATGCCGACAGACTGGAAAAAGCTGAAGACTTTGAACAGGCTCTTCATGAGATGATTAAAAAGACTATCCACGATCATAAGAGAATCATATTCAACGGTAACGGTTATGATGCAGCCTGGGTTAAGGAGGCAACCGAAGTAAGAAAACTATTAAACTATCCGACAACTCCTGACTGTATGCCTCATCTGCTGGATGAAAAGAATGTGAAGATGCTTACATCCCACAAGGTGTTCAATGAAGCAGAACTTCATTCAAGATGTGAGATTATGCTGGATAACTACTGCAAGCAGGTTTGGATTGAAGTAAACACCGAACTGTTAATGGCACGTCGTATGATTCTGCCTGCAATTGAAAGCTATGCTGATAAACTTTCAGGAACAGTAGCGAAAAAGAGAGCTGTTAATGAAACACTGCAGTGCGGTTATGAAAAATCTATTGTAGAAACCCTTTCTTCAATCGCTGATCAGATTTATCAGAAGGCTGAGGAACTGGAGCAGACCGCTGAAAATATCAATGGAACAGAAGATATTATCAAGGAAAGTCAGCTGATTCGTGATCAGATCCTTCCTAAAATGCAGGAATTACGCAGTCTGGCTGATAAAGCTGAGACCTACGTTTCAAGAGAATACTGGCCGTTGCCATCCTATGGTGAACTCCTGTTTTCTGTTAAATAAACTCTGTTTTCTTTAGAAAAATGTCGGGAATTTGATAGGAATTTAATCAAATTCCCATATTAAGGATTGTATAGAATATGTGTTGTATATTTTCAGTTTGTGGTCCGTCGGTAGATCTTGAAACACTCAAAAGCGCAATGCTGAAAAGCACTTCAAGAGGTCCGGATGATTCCAGAGCCATAAAGGTCGGTGACGGATTAATGGGATTTCAGCGTCTTTCCATAATGGGACTGACTCCTGACGGAATGCAGCCGTTTGAACTGGATGGTGATTATTGTGCGTGTAACGGCGAGATTTATCGTTTTGAAGAAATCAAAAGCGGGCTGAAACAGCGTGGTTACCAGTTTGCAAGCGGCAGTGATTGTGAAGTGCTTCTACCTATGTATAAAGAGTACGGCACCAGAATGTTCGAAATGCTTGATGCCGAGTTCGCCTGTGTTATTTATGATCACAGTTCCAACAAATGGATCGCGGCCCGTGACCCTATCGGAATTCGTCCTTTATATTACGGATATACCAAAGCTCATGATCTGGTATTTGCAAGTGAACCTAAGTGCCTGACAGATCTTGTAGACGGAAAAATTCTACCTTTCCCTCCGGGACATTATTACGAAAACGGTGAATTTATCTGTTACTGTGATATTGCCAGACCGGATGAGAAACTGCGTGATCAGCACTTGGAAACTGTATGCACAAAAATAAGAGAACTGCTTATTGCCGGTGTTGAAAAACGCCTGGTGTCAGATGCGAAAGTAGGCTTTCTGCTTTCCGGCGGTCTGGATTCCTCTCTGGTTTGCAGTATAGCCGCAAGAAAGAGTGAACTTCCGATTAAGACTTTTGCCATCGGGATGAGAGAGGATGCCATTGATCTCAAATATGCAAAACAGACTGCCGAGTATCTGAAGGCCGATCATACAGAAATTATTATCACCAGAGATGATGTTATAAATTCACTCGAACATGTTATCTATACTCTCGGTACCTTCGATATTACAACTGTTCGTGCCAGCATGGGCATGTACCTGCTCTGCAGGGCAATTCACGAAACCACAGATTTAAGAGTAATTCTGACAGGCGAGGTTTCTGATGAACTTTTCGGCTACAAATATACCGATTTTGCTCCATCTGCTGCTGAATTCCAGAAAGAGGCTGAGAAGAGGGTTCGTGAACTTCACATGTACGATGTTCTTCGTGCTGACAGATGTATTTCATCAAACTCTTTAGAAGCACGTGTTCCTTTTGGAGATCTTGATTTTGTTCACTATGTTATGTCCATTGATCCTGAGATGAAACGTAATCACTATAACAAGGGAAAATATCTGCTTCGTCATGCATTTGAAGGTCTTGATTATCTGCCTCCGGAAATTCTTTGGAGAGAAAAAGCTGCATTTTCCGATGCTGTCGGCCACTCCATGGTTGACCATTTAAAGGCCTATGCCGAGGAACAGTATGATGATGCCGAGTTTGAACAGAAGCGCAGACAGTACACTCATGCGATGCCGTTTACCAAGGAATCGCTGCTGTATCGCGAAATTTTTGAGAAATATTATCCAGGTCAGTCACAGATGATCAAAGACTTCTGGATGCCTAACAAGCAATGGGATGGATGTAACGTTAATGATCCTTCCGCCCGCGTGTTATCCAACTATGGAAACAGTGGTAAATGATAATTTGAGCCTTTAATCCTGATGAATAAATTATCGGGTGTGCAAAAACATCCTGTACACAAAGACAGAACTGTACATTTGATAATCTGGTTATCGGAAGGTTCTTTATGCGAATGCGGTTTGCGGTGCATATGATTATAAATATGAAAGTCGGCGGTTGTGAATTTCCTGATGTAAAAAGTAATTGTTCCCATGTTGGGAGGTTTCCTGCGCTGATTATGTCCGTGACAGCTATTCGTTATAAAATCAACGCTGAAAGCAGGGACTATGCGTTGACAGACACTGCGTGTTAATTCGTGATCCTGAAGGAGTGCCCGTCCTGCTGCAGGATTTTTAGCAGTATGTTGCCTGAATTCTTTGAGAATATTTTGTATTGACATCAGAATCATTCGCAGGAACAACGCTGTTTTTTCTGATAACTGCGAACCGTCAGTTCATCAGAAAAGACAATTCAGGGACAGATAACAGAGACAGAAGGCGAAGAGATGTATGAGATCATGCGTTGAAACAAATGAGTCTTTGAGACGTGCGTAAATGATTTTACAGTCATTATAGGATAAGAGAAAACAATATGAAATTTACAAAAATGCAGGGTTGTGGAAACGACTATGTCTATATAAACGGGGCAGAGGTAGACTTTTCTCCGGAAAAGAAAGTTGAGATCGTAAAAAAACTTTCTGATCGACATTTTGGAGTCGGCGGTGACGGAGTGATTTTTATCAATCCTTCCGACCAGGCTGATTTTGAAATGGAAATGTACAATGCAGACGGCAGCAGAGGCGAAATGTGCGGTAACGGTATACGCTGTGTCGCTGTATATGTCTACTGCAAAGGATTAACTGATAAAAAAGAATTTTGCATTATATCTGCCGGAAAAATAAAAAAAATCAGTCTTGATGTTGATGAAAACAGTCAGACACGGAAAGTAAACAGTGTCTGCGTTGACATGGGACTGCCTGTTCTGGAATCAGAGAATATACCTGTAATAAGTGAAAAAAAGACGGTTGTCAATGAACCGATTGAAGTGGAAGGAAAGGTTTACTTTCATACCTGTGTGTCTATGGGAAATCCTCACTCAGTCATCTATGTTGATGATGTGGATAATTTCCCTTTGGAAAGACTTGGCAGACATTTTGAAAACCATCCATCTTTCCCGAAACGTGTTAATACAGAATTTATTCAAATTATAGATCGTCAGAATGTAAAAATGCGTGTATGGGAGCGCGGAACCGGCGAAACATTTGCATGCGGTACCGGTGCCTGTGCAACGGCAGTGGCAGGTATTTTAAATGGCTGCACAGATCAGGAGATAACTGTTCATCTACTGGGCGGTAATTTAAAAATTAAGTGGGAAGGCAACGGTTATCCGGTGTATATGACCGGGGCTGCTGAATTTGTTTTTGAAGGTGAGATAGAAGTTTAATCTGTGAAGGAATAATTGGTGGAATAAAATGGCAACAATAAATGAAAATTACTTAAACTTACAGGGATCCTATCTTTTTCAAACAGTTGCACGGAAAGTACGTGAATTTGAAGTCGATAATCCTAATGCCAGACTGATAAAACTCGGCATCGGTGACGTTACCCAGCCTATTGCCCCAGCAATATTAAAAGCCATGCACAAGGCTGTTGATGAAATGGGGGCTGCAAATACCTTTCACGGTTACGCTCCGGATCTCGGTTATGAATTTTTAAGAACAGCTATCGTCGAAAATGAGTATAAAAAAAGAGGGATCAGTATTGAACCGGATGAAATTTTTATTTCTGACGGTGCGAAAAGTGACTGCTCCAATATACAGGAAATTTTCGATCAGAATAATTTAGTGGCAGTATGTGATCCTGTATACCCTGTATATGTTGATTCAAATGTAATGGCAGGTCGGGCAGGGTATTTCAGTGAAGAGAAAAAAATCTACAGCAAACTGATCTATATGCCATGTACTGAATCTAACGGATTTATACCTGAATTTCCTAAGATCAACCCTGATTTGATTTACCTTTGTTTTCCTAACAACCCGACAGGAGTTGCCATAACAAAAGAAAGGTTGCAGGCATGGGTGGATTATGCATTAAAAATCGGAGCTGTTATTCTGTATGATGCTGCATATGAAGCTTATATAAACGATGATACACTTCCTCACAGTATCTTTGAATGCAGCGGTGCAGAAAATTGTGCAATTGAGTTCAGATCATTTTCTAAAAATGCCGGCTTCACCGGTTTAAGACTTGGTTTTACTGTTATATCTAAAAAACTGAAATTGTTCGATAAATCTGTTCATGCCATGTGGGCAAGAAGACACGGTACTAAATATAACGGCGCTCCGTACATTATACAAAGAGCGGGAGAAGCTGTTTATTCACCGGAGGGAACTCAACAGATAAAAGCGCAGATTGCAACCTATATGAAAAATGCCCTGTTTCTTAAAACGGCTCTTAAAGATGCTGGTTATACCGTTTACGGCGGTGAAAATGCACCTTATATCTGGTTGAAAACACCTCATGGATTATCAAGCTGGGAATTCTTCGATCTTCTTCTTAACAAGGCCGGAATTGTCGGTACTCCGGGTTCAGGTTTCGGACCTAACGGTGAGGGTTTCTTCAGACTCACGGCTTTCGGTACCTATGAAAACAGCGTTGAAGCAATCGAGAGAATTAAAACTCTTTAGGATCTGAGGATCAGATTTGCCACCTGCCCGGCCAGATTGGTCAGGCCTGGTTCGGATGAACAGCCGCACTGCCGTGTATGACGGTGGCGCGGCTGTTTTGCTGCTACCGTCTTCAGATGTGACGTAATTCGAAGTTTATGGTTTTTGTTTCATTTCTGGGAGGCGCAGTTTCAGACTTCATAAAAACGCTATGATTTTTTGTCTTTGAAAAGCAGAACCAATGTATTTCCAGAGCTTAATTATCGCGAATTGTTTGTGATTTTTCTTTAAAGTCATACCTGATTTCCAATAATTTCAATGTAGATCAGAAAAATAGATTTTCATTATGGTATATTATGAGCCGGTATTATTGTAATAGAGCCTTTTCTGATTAATATTGTCAGCTTAATTGGGAAAAAAGGTTGGTAAAAGTCGCCTGACAAAAGTGGTTTAGGATGTCAGCATGTAATGTGAGTGCTGTAAATGGCTGAACCGTATATGATAAAGGAACTTCAGCTGGAAGGAACAAATAGAAGTTTTGATTCGGTACAGGTTGTCGGGGAAATTTCTGAAAAGGAAATAAAGCAGCTGTGCAACAGGTTATATAAGCATGCCATTGAACGATGCAAGTCGGCAGAACAGCGTGCTGCTCAAAAAGAAGTTTCCATCAATCAGTTGATAACATGGAAGATAATCGTTCGAATTAATGAAAAATTTTATCCTACTAATGCCTGGAAACTGCTGACCGGTGATACCGAAGAATTGTTTCCGAATGCGTTTATTCAAATGGCTGCATTTAAGGGTATTACCCGTTCTGTTTTCCTTGACAAACAGGAGGCAAGAGGTCCGATTGATCAGCAGATAGAAGATGCAATGATGTTTGTTAAGAGACATATAAATCTCGGTTCTCGTATTAATGGTAAGTATACGGAGGATTATTACGAATTTCCGATAGACAGTATTAGAGAAATAATTTCCAACGCTGTATGCCATAGATCGTATTTATCACCTGGCACGATTCAAGTTGCTATCTATGATGATAGGCTGGAGGTTACATCTCCAGGAAGATTAAGTCCTGATCTGACTATTGAGCAAATAAAAGAAGGAAATTCACGAATTCGTAATTCGGCGATAGGTGCAGCATTTTTTTATATGCACATAATTGAGAATTGGGGAAGCGGTATTCCCCGAGTGTTTAGTGAAGCAAGGCTTTACGGATTGGATGAACCGGAAATAAAGGATTTCGGCACCTCTTTCAGAATCACCATCAAAAGAAAAAAGTTTGAGACAGATCCTCTCGGAGTCGTAGTTCCTTATGCTGAAGGAATAGTTCAGCCTCAAAGTTCAGCCTCAAATGATGCCGAAGGAATAGTTCAGCCTCAAAGTTCAGCCTCAAATGATGCTGAAGAAAAGAGTTCAGACCTGAAAGTTCAAGAACTGATAACGAAGTTTACGTCAAACCTTAACGATAAGAATGTGGAAAGAACAATCCTTATACTGACGGAAATTCACTCTAATTTAAAAATATCAGTTGAGCAGATAGGCAAGAATATCAGAGTATCAAGAGCTACGGTACAGAGAGCGATAAATGAAATGAAGAAACTCGGTATTCTTTCCAGAAAAGGCAGTAACAATGGCGGATCCTGGATTATCCATTTTGATAAGTAAAAAAAGATTCTGGTTGATTTTCTAGGTATTTCCTGTGCTTGATAATGGTAGCTTATATTCACCAAATTTGAATCTGTTCTTTTGAATGGACTGTCTGTTGAGTCTCCCTTGGGATCTTTGTGTTAATGACTCTCAGTTACGATTATTGTTCGGTTTTACCGAACCTGTTGACTAAAATTGAAAAAAATCCAGTTTCTCCCTCTGCTCTGATTTTTATGCATATTCAGCTGCAATTTAGGTATAATAGGCATTATTTTGTTGTATATGGAGATGACATGAAAGTTATTTTAATCGGTGCACCAGGTGCAGGTAAGGGAACTCAGGCTCAGTACATTATGAACAGATTTTCCATTCCTCAGATTTCCACCGGCGATTTACTGAGAAACGAAATCAAGAAGGGTACCGAACTTGGTGCCAAGGCAAAGGAAAAAATGGACAAGGGTGAGTTTGTTTCTGATGATATCATTATCGGTATGATCAAGAACCGCATTGCAGCAGATGACTGCAAAAACGGTTTCCTTTTCGACGGTTTCCCAAGAAATCTTGCACAGGCTGACGCACTTAAAGCAAGCGGAATTTCCATTGATTATGTTATTGAACTGAATGTTCCTGATGAGGACATTGTAAAACGCATGAGCGGCAGACGTGTTCACATTCCATCAGGCAGAACCTATCACATCGTTTACAATCCACCAAAGGTTGAAGGAAAAGATGATGTTACCGGTGAAGATCTGGTTCAGCGTCCTGATGATCAGCCTGCTACAGTACTGAGCAGACTTGAAACCTATCACAAACAGACCCAGCCTCTGATTGACTACTATAAGAATGACGCAGAAAAAGGACTGAACAAGTTCTTTGTTCTTGACGGATGCCAGCCTGTTGAAACCATCAGTGCTAAACTTGAAGAAATTCTCAAATAGTTTTCAAAATCCTGATATAGGTTAAATTTGAAGAGGGGGATCTGAGGATCCCCTTCTTTTCTGGTTTAGTCTGTGCTTCTGCTGATATAATCAGGCCTCTTCATAAATTTTATTTCACAATCCATCTAACCTACATCTTCTTATAACCTGCTCATTCAGTTTCCCGCAAGACTGCATTCATAAAAGTTGACCCGACAACTCACAGAAATGTTTGTTGAAACGGTTCAGTACAGAAAACCAATATTTTTTGAATAACGGACCAGAGGTCACAGAGATCTTAAGATTTGTTAATTTGTTATTCTGTAATGAGTAAGAAATGTGCAAATAAATGTGATTTATGTTCAATTTATTAAAAAATACTGGTCAAAAAAAAAACAATGGTAAACTTTAGCTTTCAAAAATTATTATTCATTCATAAATAAAAAGGATGTGCTTTATGAAAATGATGAAAAGAAATTTTGCAGGCTGTTTGCTGATCTCCTGCATTGGTTGTTGTTTCATGACAGGATGTGCAACGGAATCCCACAGATCAATTGCATCTGAAGCTGCTCAGCAGTCTTTGACAGTAAACAGAGCCAGCATCAGTCAGAAAATTCCGGTTTCTATCGGAAAATTTGCAAATCATTCCAATTATATGAATGGTGTTTTTGCCGGTAATACTGATCCTCTAGGTTCTCAGGCCCAGACTATTTTGATAACTTTCATGACCCAGGCCGGATGCTATGCGGTTCTTGACAGGGCAAATATGGATGCCCTGGCTGCAGAAGCTGGTATTTCAAATACCCAGCAGTCCCTGAAGGGGGCAAAATATGTAATTGCCGGAGATATTGTTGAATTCGGAAGAAAGACTGAAGGTGATCATCAGTTATGGGGTATTCTCGGTCACGGCAAATCCCAGATTGCCTATGCCAAAGTAAATATCAATATTATTGACGTTACCACTTCAGCTGTAGTTCATTCAGCTGTTGGAGCCGGTGAATATGAACTTTCCAACAGAGATATCGTAGGCTTCGGAGGCACATCATCCTATGACTCAACTCTGAACGGTAAGGTGTTAAGTCTGGCCATAAGAGAAGCTGTTAATAATCTTACAAGGGATATTGATAATCACATTTGGAAGCCGTAATGATGAAATTGTTTACTAATATTTTGAAATCCTGTTTTCTCTTTTGCTGTGTTGCGGCCGGCGGCTGTGCCTCCAAGGATACACTGTTTTATCAGGATCCCGAGTATGCAAAGTCTATGTATGATTATCTTCGGGATGAGGCTAATCTGGACGAGCAGATCAAATATATGACTGAATATTTTGAGGATGCGGGTGAATCAGGAAAGAAAGTTGCTCCGGGTGCCTACGGACATATGGCAGCACTGCAGCTCAGACTTGGAAATATATCAGAAATGCGCAGATATATGGAACTGGAGAAAAAGACCTATCCTGAGTCAGCCCACTATATTGACTTTCTGCTGAACTACCAGAACAGTTCAAAAAAACAGAGCACTGACAACAGTAATAATGATAACAGCTCAGTAAGCGCAGATACCGGCCGTACCGGTACTGCAGGTTAGTTTTCTTAAAGAAGTGAATTATAAAAACACTATGAAAAAAATTTTTTTATCTATAATTTCATTATCAGTCATGATAATAACAGGTTGTACCACCGGACCGGGCTATGATTATTCAAAGCTTATTGCTAAAAACCCCCGTTCCATTCTGGTTGTATATCCAACTTCAGATTCCACTGATGTGTACGGAGCTCCGGCTGTTCTTGCGAATTCTGTCATGCCTCTTACCGAGGCCGGATACTATGTATTTCCGGTAACTCTCGTTAACGAAACTTTCAGAAATAACGGAGTAACTGAGGCTCATGACATACAGAATATTCCGCTTGGTAAAATTAAAGAGGTATTTAATCCTGACGCGGTGCTCTACATGAATGTTGACGAGTATGCAACAAATTACGTTGTACTTGACAGCATTACCTCCGTAAAAGCAACAGCAAGACTTGTTGATGCCGACACCGGCGAACTGCTGTGGGGTAAGACTGCATATACCTCCAATAAGGGAAATTCCGGCGGACTGTTAAACAAGTTGGTTACCGCGCTGTTCAAGCATATTTTCAACAATGTGACTGATCAGGGATTCAACCAGTCAATGCAGACTGATGCTGTACTGTATTCTCCTATAGCTGTGATTGAACCAAGACTGCTTCACGGTCCATATTCACCGTTATATCGAAAAGATCTTACAAAATAGTATATTTGTTTTGGAAACTATAAAGCACTGCCGTGATCTGTAACGGCGGTGTTTTTTATATGGAGGTTTAGGCAGATTTGTTATTTTTTACGATGCACGTCGAGACGGTAGTGCTCATGTCTCGAAAGTAACACTCTTGCAAACCCTTGATTTGTAAGGCTTTGCGAGAAATTTGCAAGGTGTTTAAAAGACCTTATGTCTGTATCCCGTTACAACATACACGTATAGGGGAACATATCAACAGAGACACTTTTGGCTAAAATGTAATCAAAAAGATCCTTGAACTTCTCGGGCGAAATTACCAAAAAGTATACGGGTTGTAAAATATATTTAGTTGTTGTAGTGAAGGGGAAAAATATCTAAATTTTTGTGCGAAATGTAAGTTATATGTGCGGTTGATGGGTTTAATATATCTTTAGATGCGTATCGTAAAAATAGATTTAATTGGAGCAGTTTGAAGAAAAACTTAGTAAATTCTCGTTTTGAAGATGCATATAGGACTGATTCTTAGTAATTTTTTATTGATAGCAATAGGATTTTTAATGGATAATCGTGGTGAGATTATAATCTATCAGACTGAAGAGGGATTGACTAAAATTAATGTAAACTTACAAACTGAAACAGTTTAGCTATCGCTAGACCAGATAGCTGAACTGTTTCAGCGTGATAAATCAACAATATCCCGTCATATAAAAAATATCTTCATCGAAGGTGAACTTGTTCGTGAGTCAACTGTTGCAAATTTTGCAACAGTTCAAAATGAGGGTGATCGCCAAGTAGAAAGAAACATTGAATACTACAATCTTGACGTCATAATTTCTGTCGGTTATCGAGTGAAGTCTTTTCGAGGCACGCAGTTCCGTATCTGGGCTAATTCTGTCCTGAAGGAGTATATCATTAAAGGCTTTGCCATGGATGATGAACGATTGAAAGGTAATTCCGGCGGTGATTACTGGAAAGAACTCCTTGATCGTATCCGAGATATTCGTTCATCAGAGAAGGTACTTTATCGTCAGGTGCTAGATCTTTATGCGACAAGCGTTGATTATGATCCAAAGAGCGAAACATCAATTCAATTCTTTAAGATTGTGCAGAATAAACTTCATTATGCCGCTCATGGCCATACTGCGGCAGAAGTCATATATGAACGAGCTGATGCTTGCAAATTATCCTCTTCTGAGATCAGTTTTTCTTTTTTCGACAGTTTCTACTTGTACTTTGTGGAGATGATGAAGATCGGAATGTTTTGTTACAGCTATCAGCACAGCACGCTCGACCTTACGGACTAAAACGTCAGTGCTTATGTTTTCACGTTACCACTGCCACGAGAACTGCCGTTAGGTTGATACGTTAGTGCTAATGAATGTCAGACATAGTCAGTAGGGTGTCATCACACGTCAAGACGGTGGTATTACTATCTAAAAACCTGTAGAAGTGCTCTAAAAGTCTGTAAAATCAATGGTTTGGCGAGTTTTGAATTTTTGAATAGTTGAAGAAAATTCGGAATTTCTGAGTGTATCTAAAAACACACTTTAACCGCGAGATACAGAGGTTGTGGCTACAATTTTATTATTATCGGTAGGGTTGTGGCTATGGTTTTGTTATTATAATTGGTATTCAATCCTGGGGGGGGGCCTATGGACGTAAAGGAAAGAATTGATAAATGTGTAGATAAATACAAAGAATATGCAGAGAGTCCAGAAGCTTTTGCTGTACTTTTCGTTAAAAAGCATTTGAAAACATTCAAATGGATTAAAATTATAGATTATGATTATTTCGGTTATGAAGGTTATAAAAAAATGAAATTTTCATACGTTAAATGTGAACTTTTTGAAAGAACTATAACTCCGAAGTACCCCAAAAAGAGTGATTATGAATCTGAGGAATATTATATCAGGGTATGCAGAGCCATCACATGGGAAACGGCGCATAGAGATATATCTTTACAGGAAGAAAAAGGGGTTAAAGGAGAACCTAAAACATTAAAGGTTGTACGCAAACTCATTAAAAGGTTTGTTTTGAAGAACTTCTCAATTAATTACAAAGAACTGCAACAGGAACTTGATAAGTTTGGTGCTAAGGCAATAGAGAAGGTTCCAGAAGCTAGCAGAAAATACGTATATGAGACGAAAGAGTGGAAACCTGCTAAGGATCTAGTAAAATAATTATAAAGTAGAACAATAACTCCGTAGCACACAAAAGTAGTTGCTTTCATTTTTAAAGAGTGACGATGCGTAAACCCTTGATTTATAAGGGATTATATTTTTGGTAAGATGACTTTAAAGAGCAATTTAGGCTATATGCAAAAACATATAAAGGTATGTGGAA